>SCLI03000530.1_pt2 | contig 22533 bp, 38 predicted proteins | sample 7268041 | NCBI WGS metagenome assembly SCLI03 (sample SAMN10721081, study PRJNA514188) | viral metagenome | isolation source: depth-stratified mine tailings core A | place: China: Fankou Pb/Zn Mine tailings | collected 2017-10 | reverse complement strand
GTTTGCCACCCAAACATTCTATCAGGTTATTGTAAGTGCAGGAATGGATAGTTAATATACGGATGTAGGGTAGCGGCGATCCCAGGGGTCTTTGAAGCCCCGACTTAAGAAACATCGTAGGTTCGAGTCCTACCGTCCGTGGTAGTATAGAGAGTTGGGCCAGTGGCTGGTCGGTTCCCTCTGAAGGAATTCCAGGTAGGTTCGATCCCTACACTCTCTTAAATTAGGGGTATATAATGAGTAAAAAGAATACCATAACTATTACAGTTAAGGGTCCAGCAGGATGTGGTAAACTTGCCATTCTAGCGAAGATAAAAGAAACCATTTTCGGGGACGCAGAGGACTTCAATATAGAAACTCTTTTTCAAATCGGAGAAGAGTCTCCTAGCCCTAGGTTCAATCAGACTCTGTGGAAAGAAAGGTGTGATCTTGTTTCTAAGAATCTGCAAGAGTCTTCATCAAAATTCTTGTTTAAAAAAGGCATATCTACGGTGGTTTTCCGTGAAAAGCAGTCTCCCCGTGATTGAACTTACCCCCAAGGAAGAAGAGGCTTATCTCTGGCTTAAATCCTTTCTTCAATATATTGAGAAGTCTAACGTAAAAGACTCCTATCTCAGAAATAAGGCCAAGGAATTGGTAAGGGTTATTAAAAATGCTTAATAACGTGTTAAAATGGACCTCTGTACTTGCTACGGCGGTCTTTTGTTTTATATGGGCTAAATTGAATTTAGAAATAATGTATAGTATCCCCTGGTGGGATTGGAACATTCTAAATATATCTGTATTGTGGCCTGTTATTATGTTACTATACTTTATTCCAATTACTTTTTTTGTTGGGCTTCCTTTAACAAATATGATTATTAATCACTTGACAAAAGAAGATAAATAGCTTATATTTAATGGCATAGGAGGACATTATGGGATCTAGGGATGCTGATAGTGTGGATTTTTTCACTGTAATTTTGGGATTGCTGACTCTGATTGTTTGGGTGGCAAACCTCTTGAAATTCATTCAAGATTGTACTAATGAGAATATTGGTATGGCCATCCTTCATGGGGTTGGTGTGTTTTCTGGGTTCCTGTGCTGGATCACAGTCTGGTTCTAGGGGGATTGGTATTTAAAATGGAACGTATTTTATCTGAAGTGGAGATTTCAAACTACATTCATGGCTTTTACTCGGAACCGGGTGTTCTTACACCAAAGAAAATGGAAGCAATCATTGCCTTGGCTCGTCAAGGTATGATGTCTGAGTCTGAAGGCATTAGAATCCCTAAGAATTGGCCTAAGTGGGCTGAAACAGTAAGGCTTCTTTTTTGGTCTGGTAAAGAGACTAGGCTGGATAGGACTCTATTTACTGAAGAAGCAGATTATTCTTGGTTAGGTATAGACATTAGATATCGCCCCATCGAAATAGAAAAAACCAGAGAAGAGAAGTGCCAAGACATCTTTGGGGCCGGTTGGTCAAAAGTATGCAATAGTAGTATTTCAGATGACACAATTAACGAATTGTTAAAAGTTTTTAACTTTTATGAAACAAAAAGACTGGAGTAACAACCCCCTATATTGACATAACATAATCAATATGCTATGCTGTACCTAACGAGGTGACTAACATGTCTCAGACTGAACATGAAAAGGTTTTGGATAAGGTTAAGAAACTTCTCGCTCTCGGGGAATCTCCCAATGAGTCTGAAGCCTCTTTGGCCATCTCTAAGGCCCATGAGCTTCTTAAGCAATACAATCTGAGTATGTCAGATATTAAGATTGAACAGTCTGATATTGTGGATGAGGTTTTTATTACTCAAGATGGGATTTCTAGTTGGAAGGTTGGGCTTATCAACCACGTTGCTAAACTCAACTATTGTGAACTTTATCGTAGTAAAACCTTGAAGATGGATGGGAGCTATGAGGCTACTTTCAATCTCGTAGGCAAACAACACAATACCATTGTTTGTCATCATATGACCGAATATCTGTTGGCTACTCTTGACCGTATGGGTAAGTCTCTTTCCGGTTATGGTAGAAATGCCATCGAATCCTACAAAAGCGGGCTTGCCGATACTATTATGACTCGTATTCAGAATATGATGAAGGAAGACGAAGTTGAATCTGTAGAAAGCTCTGCCCTTGTTGTTCAAGAAAAGGCCAATATTGATCAGTACTTTGAAGATCTGAAGAATAATGGATCTTCTCTTTCTAAATATACGGTTCCTAAAAAAGATAATAAAGATTGGGATCTGTATGCTAAGGGTAGACGAGAAGGGCATCATGTTTCTTTGAATACCCAAATTGGAGGCTCTGCCTCTGATAAAGTTTATATTGAGGAGAGGTAAATAATAGGAGACGGGTTTGGAGTAGAAAATCCTATTTCTGATGTTCTTTTTAAAGAAGGAAAAATATACTTTCTTAAAAGTCGTGATGATGTTGAAGTGAGAACTAGCCCCGATCTCATCAAGGTTGTTGAGGACATTGGGGAAGAGGCCAATAGCCCCCATTCTAAACTTAAAATCGTTGAAATCCCTATTGATATTAAATGGGAAATTAAGGAATATGATGGTTTAGAAGAAATCAGAGAAATTTCTAGAAGCTGGAGTTAATATATGAAGTGTCCTTGTTGTAAGGGTAAGGGGTATGTTGATGAAGAAAAAGATCCGGAAGGAATTTTTTCTATGAAAATTGGATGTGTTTATTGTCACAACCTTGGAACCGTAACCTTCCTAAAAAGGATTCATTGGGTTTACTGGAAAATTCTCAATTTTCTATCTGGTGTTTAAAACAAAACCCCTGGTTTCCCAGGGGTTTATTTATTTACTTTTGATATTTTCCAGCTATAAAGCTTTTAAAATCAAAGGATTCATCTAACTTACTGTCAAGCTTTTCCTTAACTTCGGCAGATGGCACTTTTACACTTTCTTGTCTACGAGAAGCTCTATCCTGACGGGCCTTAGCTTCTTTAGTTAGAAGTTCATTGGCAGGACGACCTCCAATAGTTTCAGGAGTATCAGACCAATTATCTAAGGTTTCAACTCCCTTATCTTGGTTGTTAAAATCATCAGAAGTCTGACCAGGATCTTCTGCCTCTACAAGAGATTTTTCCTGAGCCTCTAGCCACTTTTCAAACTGATCCTTAGTAGACTCAACTTTCTTTGCGTGGGCAGTCTTTCCTCCCTTAGCATCAGCACTAGGCTCATACACGGAAGTAGAAACTGTAGGAGTGTATTGATCACCAGTACGAGCGGCAGATTTAACAGCAAAGTCATCGTCTCCACCAATCTCAGACCAATCAAATCCAGGTTCACCTTGTTTGTTTAAAACATATTCTCCAGTAAAGAGTTCTTTTAGTTTCTTCTCTGCAAAAGCCTTCATCTTAATGAATTTGCGAGTAGCGGCTTCCTTTTGAGCTTTGTTGGGTTTAATCCCCTTCTGGGCCTTTAGACGAGCAATAGATTCATTGATTGCAGTGTCAAGTTCAGAATCCATATCTACTTCGCCTTCTTTAAGCGTCTTCTTCCCACGACTTTTTTCATGAGTAAGATCTTTAGACTCAGCCTTTACACCACCATGACGACCTAGTTCTTCGTCCCCCAAATCCTCGTTACCGAAATCATCTTCTCCTTCAAATTCATCTTCAGATCCGAACTCATCTCCACCAAGGTCATCCTCGTTTTCAAATCCTTGTTCATCTCCTAATTCATTTTCTACAGGAACTAGTTTATATTGTACTCCCTCTACCTCTACTACGATGTCATCAGCAGTATCCCCACCAAGTTCCTCATCTCCCATGTCATCAAACTCTCCAGGAACATCATCCTCGAAATCTTGATCCATTCCAACGTCCTCATCACCAAAATCTTGGTCAAGGTCATTATCATCTTGGAATTCGTCCTCTCCAAAACCTTCCCTAACTTTTGTCTTGCCTTTTAGGGGTTTCTTTGTTTCCTTTACGGAAGGAACATCTTGATCAAAAGAGTCTGCGGATTTTTTAGTCTTCTCCCCAGGTCCTAGTTTATCATAATTTTTCTTAAAATCACCCTGTTTTGCATATCCTGTACCTTTTACTCCAGCAGGGGAGTTCTTAGCAACAACTCCGTCCCATCCTGGCTTAAATCCAGACTGATCATAGGCTTCTGTTAACCGATTTGTTACAGGAACCTCATTCTCTTCTCTCCACCATTCGAGAGGTTTTCTCATACGAGAAGTAATAGCCATAATAAATATCTCCTTATGATATTGTATATATTTGTGGCTGTTCTATTACTGATTTGAAAGATGACACTAATTATATTAGAACTAGCGGTCTTTTTGACTAATCCAGGTATTTGTACTGGAAGTCTTTACTTCATTTTGGTAGTATCGAACATCACTGTTTATTAATTAGTGATGTATAGTTCTGGAGGTTTATGAATAATTCTATCCTAGATCCAAGTATTCTTGGAGATATAGATTTAAATAGAGTAAAAAAAGCTTTAGACTTTATTATGTCTTCAAATGTATTAACAGAAGCACAAAAAGCAACTGTATTACAAGAACCTTGGAGAGTTAATTATCGAATAAAGCCCCCAACCCCAGAAGAGTTTTTATCCTATAAATATTTGGGACCAATGGCAGACTCAATCTATCCTAGAGTTAGAAAATGGTTTATAGAATTTTTTAATGGTAAAGATTATAGACATGCTGTTTTGTATCCTTTTATTGGTGCTGGTAAGTCTACGTTATCCGTTTTAATAAATTTATATATTACTACTCATCTTTGTCTCATGAGGAACCCTAAAAAATTCATAGGAGTAGCCTCCCACATGAACTTAGCTTTCGTGTTATGTTCTTATAATCTAACCAAATCTGCCGAAATTCTACTAGAACCAATGATTAATCTTCTTGAAGGATCAGAGTTTTTTGATAAAGTAAGAACTAAAGAAGACATGATAAAGAAAGAGAGAACATATCAAAAGGAGGATAGAGTAGATAAAATATATTGGACTACAGCATCTAGAAATGGTATTTACGCAATTCAATTTTCTAACGGTATTAACTACAAACTAGCATCCGCACCTAAAGACCTTTTAGGTTTAACCATTGTGTGTGGTACTATGACAGAACTTTCCTTCTTCCGCGAAGCAGGGAAGTCAGACGAATTTATTATGAGATTTTTTAACGATATGAAGGGTCGTATCTATTCTCGTATGAAAAGTAAGACCGATCCTACAGGTATCAACTATTGGGGTAGATCTATTTTGGACTCTTCCCCCAATGATCTGGAATCTCCGATAGATCAGTATGCCTCTTTTGAGGCAGAAAAAAGTTCTTTAAACTATGTAATAAAAGGGAGTCAGTGGGATTGGGTTCCTGAAGATTATACAGAAGAAGAGTTAGCAGACCGATTTCCTATATTTAAAGGAGGGTCTGGAAAACCTCCTGTCATTCTTCAGTCACCTGAAGGTTACGATCCAACAGATATTTTATGGGTACCTAGGAAACTTTATCAGATATTCCATGATGACTTGATTAAATCACTAAAAGACTATGGTGGTATTCCTCAAGGAAATCTTGATAGATTATTTTATGACTTTGAAAAGATAGAAAATTGTTTTATACCACAACTTAAGTTTCTGTACTTTCCCCTTAAGGCAGACTCAAAAATGTCTCCTTTTGGGTTGATTTGGAATCAAGTAAAAGATACCTTTTTCGTTAAATCTGGGAATGGGTACAGATTTTATTATAAACCCTCCATTCCTCGTGTGTTTCATATTGACCAATCGGTTTCTGGAGACATGACGGCTATAGCCTTTGTTCACGTAGAAAGAAAAGAACCTGTGGTAGGTAGGTTGTTTGACGCTAATAGAGACCTAGTTTATGTAGTTGATATGGTTGTTCCTATTCATCCTATGGGAGGAAGAATTAATCTAGATGCTGTAAAGGAATTTATAATAGACATTCAAACTATGTCCGGAATCCCCATCATTCAAGGGTCCTACGATACCTTCCAATCAGAAGCGGCCATTCAATACCTAGAAAGAAACGGATTGGAAATGGAGCATGTATCTGTGGATGAGACTATGGACCCTTACTTATTTTTAGCACAACTTATAGAACAAGGAAATCTTAAAGTTGGTAAAGATATATTCTTCAAGAATAATCTTAAATCATTAAGAATAACTAAAACTAAAATAGCTAAAAAGCCAAAAATAGATCATAGCTCTGGAGACACTATTAACCCTCAGGGGGCTGATTACACCTGGGAAACCTCTCTTTTAGGAGTAAATGCTAAAGACATTTCAGATGCTATTGCAGGTGCCGTATATAATGCTAAAATGTTTTTAGCTAACGATGGTAGATGTTTGAGTCAGGTATTTCATCAGGATGAAATTATTTCCACTCCTCTCAAGATACAAGAAAAAGTTCAAGTATCTTTGAGAGATATGGGGTTTATTCTTCCTAATTAACCCTTCTTTTTAGAAGACTTTTTAGCTGGTTGGTTCACAATGTTTTCTGATTCCAGAATAACTTCTTCAGCTACAGGGGCCGCTACCTCTTCATCTTTAAGATCAGACTCTTCAATAGTAACTTCCTCCTCTATTACCGATTCAGATTGTGTTTCTAAAATTTTCTCTTCTACAATATCGAGAGGACTTGTATCTATGGGGGAAGCTACTTCATCTTCTAGTGTAATAGCTTGATCTGTATCATTGTCATTACCAGCAACGTCTACTGTAAATCCTGCCTTATAGACAATAGCCTCTAGTAGGGTAGCCTTGCGATCTTCATCAAGATCTTTGAACTTAGCAAGCTCCTCACCCCTAAAACCAGACAGGTCTAGAAGCGCTCCGTTTGCCTTAATGAACTTATTTTCCTCAGTGATGGTCCACTCGACATCAGGAACTACCTTAGTTAGAGCGGGAATAATTGCTGGACTAATCATGTTATGTTTTCTCCTTATAACAAGTAATTAGTTGTTTTTAGTATTTAAAGATTGGGGACATAATTAAAATGTTTATACTAATTATGTAATAAAGGATAAATCTATGCTATTCGGAATACCTAATCTACCTCATCAATCTAGAATTACTGTAGATGTTAATCAAGCCTCGTACACAGGTGATGCTATTATAACTACAACCTATGGGGATGGGATGATGGAATAGTTGCAGGTAAAGGGTTTACTTTTGAAAAAAACTTTTCTATGATAACAGGAGCTATTCTTCATATACTGTTTGATTACTCTACCTATATTCCAGGGCCTACAGATTTTGGAAAAGTATTTATTCTTCCTCCGAGTTTTGCTACTACTGCTGGTCCTGTTATAGTTAGACTATGGAGAGGGTCTGATTACTCTGGGGGAACCCCTTTTTTTGCGTATAACCCAAATATAACTGCTGTTAAAACTCAATCAGCAACCACATTAACTGTAGGGCCTACAGGAAACAACAAAGGTACAGTAGCATTAGAGTATTTAATTGGAGGAGACTCTCAGGGTAATCAAGCGGCCAGTGGAGCGGCTACAGGTCTATCTTTTTTTATAAGGTCCAACTCAGGAAAAGCCCTAGTAGAAATAGAAAATCTTTCTGGGAGTGCAATAACTTTCCATTATGGTCAGGTTTTATACGAAACATAATTCGGAATTATATCAGCAAGTGAGATAAAAAATCTTTTATTAATATCAGATATTCTTACTTTCTCATATCCGCAATGTTCAGATACCATATCTCCCCTATGATCCATAAACTGAGAATCACACGATAAAGTAGACAAATCAGGAAACGCTACTACTTTCCATAAAAATAGGTCCAGGTCTTTTGTTGGTCTATAGGGGAAGCTTCCTACAAATTGTAATTCTTTCGCCTCTGGAGTTAATCCGGTTTCTTCCCTAAGCTCTCTTAGGGCACAATCTAAAGAGGTTTCTTCTTGTTCTCGTCTACCTTTTGGTAGATCCAAACAGTTCCTTTCTTTGAAAACTCTCCCCGTAGGAAGACAGCCCAAGATGTTTTCTCCATCTGTTACAATCACCCCACATGTAGTTATTTTTGCCATAGTAATTAAATTACTCATACCTTTCAATAAATTCTTGAGAGATATAAATAGTCCCCTCTTCATTAGAAGCATCATGAGCGGATTTGGCACCACAGAGTTCTTTTTGATGTGTTTTAAAAAGAGTGATTAATTCTTCTCTGGCTTTCTTTCTAGAAAAAATCTCAAGGATTCTTTCAGGAACAATGGGACTAGAAGCCATTACAAATGAGAATTCCAGATCTGCTCCATATCCTTCGTTGTTTGGATCGTTTGAGGGATCGTTAGTCCCGTTCATATCATATACATGCCACAGTTTAATTTTTGTCATCAGTAATCTCCTTTATATCCATCTCAGAATGACTATCTGAGAAGGTAATTTGTTGAATTTGTTGTTCGAGTTGTTTGATCCTATAGTCCTGTATAAGGTTCATAGCAAGAAGACTAACTCCTAATAGAATTACACCAAATCTATCTATCCATGTCATAATATAGATCCTTTGTTTCTAGGGCTTTCAATATAATTTCTTTTACAGGTAGAATCATCCCAAAGACAATTGCTAGTTTCAATCTAGTACCTCAAAAGAAGAGCCGATTAGGAAAATACCACCAATAGTAATTAGAGTATTGGCTCCCCAACCCCAGTCCCATAGTAAAGAAGACAAAAGCAGTCCAGCAGTAGCCAGAATAGCACATGTAGGAAGCAGATATTTCCATCCGCTTTCTTTTTTATAAACCACGGTTTGAGTGCGATTAATTTCTTTCACTTCTTTACGAAGTGCAATAACCTCTTCCTTATAAGAGATAAGATTATCTAGTACTTGGATATTATCCATATGTTTAATAATCTCGGGATTTGTAAGGAGCTTGCTTTCAAGCTCAGACTCCAGTTTATTTCTGGCGTTCTTTAGATCTTCAATGGTCATTTTTGTACCTCTCCTCTTAGTATACTACTCCTTGTTAAAGAAGTCAAATGTCCCTACCCCGAGTCGAACGGGGGTCTGAGGATTAGGAATCCTCTGCTCTATCCAGTTAAGCTATAGGGACTTAGTACTCAATTAGTTAAACAACGGGTTGAAGAATCCACCCCAGAACAAACACCCAATGATGAGAATAGAGACAAGAAGACTTTTCCAGATACTATAGATTTGTACTCTATATCCTACTATCATATCTAGTGCAAGATGCCACATATAATAAGCACAAATCATAAATTGGGGAATACCAAAGGAGGAGAAAAATCCTCCCCAAGCATAAAGAAGAAACACAATAGTAGTACCAATAAAAGAGGATAAAACAGAAGTCTTCTCAGCTACCTCCCCATGCTTTAGGGCTATAGTAAAGGTTCCTAAAAGGAACATTAGAATATAGATAATTTGAGGTATCATTTATTTTTTCTCCTTATTATCCTTGGCCACGTAGTAAAGAATGGTCCACAAGATAACCAACACTACATTGGTAATTGCTCCTTCGGGGTTAATCGTCCAACCTTCTCCTGGCTTGAACCATCCATATCCGATAACGTGGGTAAGAATTCCAATCAGAAAACATCCGACATAAAACATATTTTCCTCCTCTCTAAACTTGTACTCGACCCACTAGGACTTGAACCTAGGACCAATGGATTATGAGACCACTGCTCTAACCAACTGAGCTATGGGTCGAAATAACCCCAGGATCTCTCCTGGGGTTTTTGTAAACTATTTACTTAGGACAAGTACAACTCGGCGATGTTTTTGTCCATCTTGAGGCGTTCAGCCATGGGAAGCTCGTGGGTGGAAACTTCCGTCATGACGTTGTACAAAGCCCACGAGGTAGCCTTGGTATCGACCTTCCGAATGGCCCACTCAACCAACTCTTCCTTACGCCCATTCTTTCCTTCGGTGTGGGAGACCTTAACATCCAGGTCCAGATCCACCACAGAAGCGGCCTTATCCAGAACAGACTTCTTAAACTTATCCGAGAAACTGGGGCTGTTGAGCATGAAGTTCAACTTTTCCAGACCATTCTCGGCGTTCAGCTTCTGGTAGGCAATCTCCAGGATCTTGCTAGACTTCTCCAGAGCCAACATCATCTCGTTCTGAACCAGGGCAGGGTTAACCACCGAATTGTGACGAAAAGAAAGCTTGGTCACCTCACCGTGGGGACGGGTCAAACCATTGAGACAGACCAGCCTAAGCCACTGATACTCAAAGGTGGTAGCGGAAGTTTTGTCATAGCTACCCCGGACCTGAATGACCGGATAGATATCATCCTTCTGGAGACCAAAGTTATCCAGAGCGGTGGAAGCCCCCAGATTCCCAAGGTTGAAACTCAACGAGGGAAAAACAATCGTTTCGTAGAACTTCTTGCCCCCCTGAGTGGAGACAGCACCACGGGATTCATAGGGAAGACCAGTTTGGTCAAGGAACCCCTTAACCATATCGGAAGCTTCCTTATGGGTAGTGATTTGATAGCCCTTAGCCACCTTGCCGAGAACCTTGTTGGTTTCAGCATTCACGATGTAACGATCCCCAGTAGGCTCCATCGTGTCTTCCCGAAGAGAACGAACATCCTTGACGGGAAAAAAGGGAGAACCCTCAGTCTTGATGGTGCGGGTGCGCTGGGGAATTCTGATATTGATCATATTAACTCCTTACTAAATCTGTAAGTCAGTGGCAACGCCCTGATATAACTATCATAATATAATTAAATTACTTTGTCAATCCCTACCATAAGAAATTCCGTTTTTCTTAGCCCACTCTACAAGAAATTCGTGTTCCTCTGGCACTACGGATCTATTAGAATTACCCTTAGCCTGTGAAATGTAGGGAATAGCCGGATCTTCATCAAACAATCCTCTAACCTCCAGTGTTACTAAGGAATCTTCGGGAAGAGATTTATATCTCATGAACAGGATAGTAGTTTCTTTTTTAGCTACATTTTTAGCATATGATGCTACACAGTGATGTTGCCTAGCCCCCTCGGTAATAATTTCCTTCATAGTTTGAGGTACCAAAACAACATAATCCTTGTGTTTCATATTTATCTTTGGAAGTCTAGATAGAGTATCTCCAACTACTTCTTTGAACTGAGCATTAAGGGATTCATCTTCCTTAATTCGGAAGTTTTTAGCGGCAATATCATGATAGGTCTTAAGAAACGAAGGATACTTAGTAAACTTTGAATTCCCTAGGGTATCATATGTCATTTTAGCATAATCATGTAGAAGATTCATATTATTGAATATTTCCTCTGTATTAAACCCTTGGTAGTCTAAGTCGTTAGTTAAGTATTTAGATAATCTCTTAACATCATACCCAATAGTGTTGCACAGCATATCCAACCTAGTTAAGAAATTAGAAGTGTAGTATGAATCTAGGGTTTCCCAAATAGCCCGGTTGTATCTTTTGCCTTCTTCCACGAAAGAACAGAAAGTGGGGTTTGATAGTCTTTCATACTGAGTCAAATAACTGGAAAGAGAAAGGTGTTTTTTAGGGTCCCAGGTAAAATCAGTTGAGTAAGGCTCTGTCCATAAATTAGAAAACTTTCTCATAAAGGAAGTGGACTTTTTAAACTGTTCTAGAAAACTACCATCTCTGTCCCAATAGTGTTTGGCGTCACTATTATAGATGTCAATAGCAAATCCCGCCTTAGAGAAAAGCTCTGCTCGACCCATTAGATATAGGATATCTGGGTGAGGTTTTCTATCGTGTTGATAGACAAAAGCATTGTAGAACATCTTAACTCTACTTCTCCTACCAAAGGGGGAGGTAAGAGCTTTAAGATAGGCCACTACCCAAAAAGGGGCTTTAGCATTCTTAGCCACATGGGAAATATCGTAAACATGCGTCCGGATTTTGTACACTACGGAAGGTCTGGCGGGTTCTCCAGTCTCCATAAGAATGGCTTTTTGTTTAAAATCAAAAACGAAACAGGGGAGATGAAGTTTACTAGAATCACTGAAGAAAATCTTGGAACCCCGGTCATCAGTAAAAATATCATTTATTTTATATCCATCATATGCTTTGACAGGAATAAGCTTTTCTTTTTTAATTTTTTCGGAATTTACTAGAGTAAGAGAAACTTCAAGAACATTCCCTTCAATTACATCTGCCATATTACGGCTCCTTGTTTAATTAACTACTAATATATGTAGTAAAAGTCAATATATTTCTAGGTATAATTTTTTCTTTGATTGAGTAGTTAAGGATATAGTATTAGCTGTACCTCGGGATTGTTCATCCCAAAAAGCTAAAACCTCATCGCAATAATCAACGATCTGTTTGTTTCTAAGCATACCTGCTTTCTTGCCGTTTCTTTCCCAATCTGCTGGAAATATAGTTATTGGAATCTTTTTATCCTGGGATAAAATTTCAGCGAGTGTATCAGTTCCTTTAGCTCCACCACTAACTAGCTCTGATACATCCAATTTTAAGGATTCAAACACCTTTCGGAGTCTTCCATAATCGTTGAAGTCCCTACCCCCAACAATAGCTAGTTTAATTCCCATTAAGAAATGCGTTCCTTCAGTAGGGTCTCTACTCTATCAAAAATGTCTGGCATTTGTGACCAACAATCAAAACTAAAATCTGCCTTAATATTTTTGTTATAAGGTTGATTAGGTTTAATAGTAATCTTATTTCCATAGCACCTTTCTAGTACTTCTGGTTTATCGTCAATAATAACATCTCCAGGTAAGTCCCACTTGTTCCCATTGGAGAAACTAACCTGCTCTTCATGGATAAAAGGAAAATGCTTGCGTAGCCAATATAGTTTAACCCCAGTATATTGAGGAGTCATTTTCCAGGGTACAGTGGCAATAGTTAGATCATGATAAAATGAAAAATATCTAAGAACTTCGGAAGCATAGGGCATGGGTGGAATATTTTCCCAGAACTCAAAATCATCTAAAGCCATTTTAAAAACATCTTTGGCATGGTCATAAGATTCCACCCCAGTAATAAATCTAGCTATGTCCCAATCATTGTAATGTTTCCAATCGAAACCATACCCTTTTGCTTGAATGTACTCTACAAAAGCATCGTCAAATAGGTTAGTTGAACCGTCTAGGTCCACCAAAATTCTCATATTCACTCTCCTTGATGATTTTCATTATAGTGGTAAAACTCCAGGATTTTCTTAGTATGCCACATATATTCTTCTCGACTGTGATCCCCAAATCTCAGAGCAAAGGTAGTAGTTCCTAGCCTTACATTATCTGGAAGATTAAAAAACCAAACAGCCATAGCCGTATTGTAGTCAGTTGCTTTAACAATCCAACTGTATTTTCCACTACGGATCTGAAAGAAGAAGTACTGGGCAGGTAGAAACTTAGTTGATGATTTTTTCTTCCAGGGCCACATGGTTAGACCTCCATTATTACATATTTAGGGTTTTCGTAATCTGATCCAACATTTAAAATTTTAGTTTTACCATTAGTAGCAATTCCTTCAAAATGCCTGTGGCTATGCCCATAAAAAAGGTAGTCAAAGTCTTCTAGGTTCCCTTCAAATTGAGGAGTGGTTCCGAAATAGATACCAGAATTCTTAGCTTTCCAATCGCTGTCAGCATCAGCCTTGATAAACCCCATGTGAGTCATAAGGAGGATCTTGGATTGGGGATTAGATGTCTTGATACTCCTAGCCTTATCTATAACACCAACAAACCCATCCAGGCTTCGTTTCTGAAGCTTTCTCCACTCAATCTCTCCATCAAAACCGTTTACTCCAGGAATCATTATCCAATCGTTTGTAGGGACTCTAGTTTCGTGATACCAGCTATCAAAAGCTCCAATGTAAAGATCGTCTCCTAGGAGAGAGATATCCCCATGAAGATGGGTGATATTGTGGGCTTTCCAGAGACTGTGGATATGATCGATCATCTCTTCCACTACGGTAAAGGGGCATTCTTGGGGAGCCCACCAACAGTTTCCAGTAAAAAAACATACTCCCCTATGTCTAACCATAAAATTAGTTAGTGGTACGGACAAACACCATACCTGTTCTCCAGTTTGGGTCTCCCGACTCCCTCTAATCTCTTTTGGGTTAATCTGAGAATACTCTTTATAGTTAACTCGGAGTACCCAGTTACCTCTGGTATCTTGTCTTAAATTAGCTCTCCTGGCATGGGTAATATAGAGAATTTGCAGTTGCTCCAAAGCTTCTTGAGTCCCATACAGGGTATACCCCTTGTAGTTACCAGAGGGAGCTAAATTGCTTGATCCCATAGACCCATTCGCCTTTCTTACCTCTTCCTCAAAAAGAGCGAACTGTCTATCACTTAGTTGGTATACCCAAAGAGGCAACGTTTTGGTAGGCAGAATCTGCTTCATTTTTAAAGCAGAATCTCCATAAAGCCTAATTGTATTGCTAATAAGATGGCTCTTCAATCTCCTACCACATATACTTTCGGGGGCATGATCTCTAGTAGAAACACTATAAGTAAACCCACAAGAATTGAGGATAGCTAGGATATTTTCTACAGGTTTCGACTGGTAAATAATGTATTCTCCCGCCCAATCAGGGTTTTTCCTGCTAATACTCCCGTCTGTAACAAACCAAGCACAAGCTTGAATAAAACAATCCTCTATTGGATAGTCGGGAAGCCCAAGAGAACAACCTGTTTTAATTTGCACACTCCAGTCGGGAAGTTCGTCAAAAACTTTATATTCCCAATTAGTTTTATCTTTGGGCTTATATAGGATTCTATGGTCTGGAGTAATATCCATAGAAACAACCGAGGATAGGAGAGTTTTCATCTCACCAGGAGCATCAAAAGTAAAAACTTTATTTATTTTGTCCCACCTTCCCTGGTTGGTACTGGGGTCAAAGGAGAGGATCTTATCCTGCATACTAATATCTTTGTAGGTAACCCAACCCCTTTGGGTGAGAAGTTCCGTATCCTCACTTAGACAGGTATGATTCCCCGGAGTCACAAAGATGGGAGTATCCTTGAGTTCAGGAATGGTACGAACTTTCCCCCACAATTCATCAATTTGTGTTGGATGGTGAGAACTATCATCTCCGCAGTGAAGAATAATGTCTGGTTTTTGATCTCCTATTTCCTGGAACATAACAAGATTTATTTTATCTCCAAGAGGTGAATACCCATAATGGGTGTCTGTAGTAATAGCAATTTTTTTCATTTATTTTTCCTGTTTCTTAGTTTAACTCAACTAAGAAACAATGTCAATATGGACCTGCCGAGATTTGAACTCGGGTCCTGCATCTCCTCGGGTTTTTTGTTTTTAGGCGTTTTTCCCCTCAAACGGCTATGCAGTCGAAACCTTTACAGGCCCTTAATTAATTAGTCTTCCCCGATCAAATCAAGAATATCTTCATTTTCCATTTCCATGATCCTGGCAATCTCTGGAATATCCCTGCCTTCGGCCCTAAACCTTTGGGCCGCTCTACGAAGAATATCTTTTATTTCCTGTTCAGTATACATCTGCATTATACCTCTCCTATGAAAAAACCCTCCGGTCTCCCAGAGGGTTTGCCACATTAGTTAGTGGTTATTCGTCTTCGTCGAAGATCCCTTCGTCGAATTCTTCCTCATCCTCGAAATCCTCTTCAAGATCCCAGTCGATGGCATGGGCATCCAGAAGATTCCTAAGCTCTTCCTGGGGTTCAGGAACGAAGACCTCTTCATCAGCCGTAAGGTACTCGGCATTGGCGATGGTCACCAGACCCTCAACCAAGTCATCCTTTTCGTTCTTCAGACGCTTGTTGGCAAGCTCCAGATCCTGGATGGTCTTCTTGTAGTTCTTGAACTCACCGACCACCATACCACCCATTCCGGGCTTCAGATCGGAGCCCTTGAGGGAGAACTGAACCTTGGTCAACTTCCTACCTTTCAGAGTGATGAACACTCCAACGAACGTGCTGTAGGGGTTGTTCTGGATCATCTCAAAATTCTTCTTAGCCATCTTGATACCTCTTGTCTGTCATATATGGTCACTCAAGCAACCTAAAGATAGTATAGCCTACAATTAAAATAATGTCAACTATAAAGTCTCACAAGATAATCTTTTTGTAGGCACCCCGCCAAAGGTAAACCTTCGTTATGGTTAGCTTCAATTTCCCAAATAGGCTTTGTTTCTGCATCTTTCTTACCAGGACCATAGATTGTAGTCATAAGGTCTCTGATTTCTTGAAGATCCTTGGTATAGTTGTATTTAATGGTGGCCCTTTCCACCAGAACATGGAACCCACCTCTAGTTTTTACAACAAAACTTTTAGCTCCGTTTTGGGTAAGTCTATCTGTAAACTCCAAAACCACCCTAGAAGCTCCTTCAGGGATGTCAAAATCAAAATCCAATAGCACTTTCCTACTAAAAGCATGTTGAAGTTGGGTTCTATACTGAGAATCAATCTTAGATAGTCGATCATAAGTATTCGACTTATCACCTGTTCTATTATCCAGTTCCAACAGGTACTCAACAAAACATCTCTGAGTATCAGAGAATGCCTTGATAGGAGAAACAGGGTTATACGTCAGATAAGGAATCAAACATTCATTAGGAATAGGGTTACCTGAACGATCAGTATAAGCACCATAGGCACATTCCATTTTCCTCAAGGCCTGAATAACATCCTTGGTTTCTAGAGAATGTAGGATCTGCCTTGTAACAATATTGGCCCTACCTAGATCTGTTTTCTTACGTTCTTCCTCAGTAAGATACTTGTTACGACTCATAAGCATGAGGTAGAAACATTCATCACGTGTTAAAGTGATGACTTCCCTGAGTTTGGTTAGAAAAATATCTAGTTCATCCTCATTGTGTAAAAATTTATGATATTCCACTCAAATATCCCCAGTACGATATTTACAATAGATTTCCCATCTCATTTTTAAATCCCTTATATCAGTTCAGTAATCTCGAACCCACACATAGAGAGCGTCTACCACGTTCTCCTCTTCCAGTTTAATTCTAAGTTCTTCGTGCAAGTTTTTGGAAAGAACCTTAGTGAGTTCATCGATAATCTTTCCCTTTTCTCCAATGATCAGACCAGGACGAGACAGGGTAATGGTTACTACTCCCTTGTCATACACAATTCGAGTAATTCCAAGGTTTCGGATCTCGGCATGAGATTTTCGGAAAGCTTCACCCTGAAGCTTGTACCCCATGTTAGTCCAAAACTCCCTAACCTCAGGAGGGAGATCAGGATTGAGGGTTTCATTGATAAACGCAATTTGCTCTGCTTCTTCGGTCTTGCTGAAGTACCACCATCCAATATGGGAAGCAATAGTTCGAGCCTTCTCAATAGGCTCCATTTTAGCATAGTAATTCTTGACGGTATCTTCAATGTTCTTGTCCATAATAGTCACCCCTTTAATAGAAGTATATCATAACAAAACTATTGTGTCAATAATAATTAAACAGGAAAATAACCTTTAGCAAAAACTTGACCTTTGGTTCTCCCAGAGGTCCTAGTGTATTGATAATGAACAATATTGTCTTTTTCTGGATCTATCCAAATTCTAGCTTCCCAGGTCTTTCCCTGAAAGAGGAGAGAGGTAATACGAGGATCTTGTTTATTAATCATATCTAGTTTATCATTCCATTTTCTTATGGCAAGGCCCTTTGGATTATCTAACCCCAGTGATTTATAAATATTATTCATCATATTTAATTAGTATTAGATATACTAGGTTAAACCTAAACAATGTAGACTTTTCTAAGATGTTCAGTCTGTCTTTTTTCAAAAGAGTTCAGTCCATGACCAGATATTTTTGCGGTTTCTGACAAAGTTATCAACGTTATGTCACCGCTACTTCTAAAGAAAGCTCCATCCCAGGTATCAAGAAATATATCAGCTAAACTATTTCTGAATAGTTCATTCTTTAGGCTAAAGATGGTTCTCCAATCAGAGATGTCCTCAATAGGGTCTCCTTCTAGCCAAACCATTGCTCCCATTACTAAAGAATGATGAGCATATTGACAAGAAATAACCCCATATTTTCTACAATAGATAAAGGAATAGGGAAGATCTTCAGCATTAAGTAGTTTTTGAGGAAAAGAAGCTCCCATGTTTTCTAAAAAATCTTGTCTTTCTTTACAAATAATTTCCATTATTGTATTCCCCATTCACTTATTGACCATTTTGTATACCCTCTTAGGGATGCCCCTATCTCTGCTTTTTCCCTAGAAGAAAAAACTCCTACAATAACCCATGCCTCATCATTCCATATTTGCAAAACTGCTACTTCTTCTGTATGCATTGGTTTATTGAGTTCAGGCTTAGGAGGCAATCGCTTCTTTTCAACCCATCTATCCTCGTTAACTATAAAAACAAACTCTTTATAAGAAAAATCTTCGTAGGTAGCTCTTAGCGTAAGGGGGCCTGTTTTTTCCACTAAAATTATTTTTTTTAAAAAACTGGGTATATCCCAAATATCTTTTTTATCTGCATCCATATATCATTCTCCTATTTGTTCTAGTAGTTTGAATAGATTACAGGTGCATTGGGGTTCTTTTTCAAACCAAGGAGTATTTACTGCACAGTTATCTTTATGCCTTGTATATCCTTTTAACTGATTGACTAAATCTCCCCGAATGTATTTATTATATCCTGTGGGCAAAGTACATGTAATTTTATCCTGTCCTTGAGAAACAGCATATACAATTTTCTTTAATTCCACCTGACTACTCATTATTTAACCTCGCAAGTCAGGCTGATTCCGGAGGCAGTGCAAAGGTCGTCAATGGTGGAGTCTTTCGCACCGTTGAGCATTCTTGCATTGATCACATATCCAAGTTCGACGAGTTTTGCAATCTTGTCGTCTCGCGTCCTCTCCCTGGTCTTGGGAGTGGGGCGGGGGATGTATCCATCGTAGCTTTCGTATCCGTGGGCCATGTCTCCAGATATCTCTTCTTCTGTTTCGTAGACAAAACACCAAGTGACTCCCTTGACCCCGTCATATTGGGCCTTAGACCAATCAGGGATGAAGCCTTGCTGGACGGTTAGCGGCGCGACATCCTTGGCCATCTTGTAGAGGAAGTCCATCCATTCTGTAGTCGGTTGACTCGAACCAAACTTGTCCTGGAACACCTTGCGCAATACCGGCTCGATCTGGTCGACGCTCATCGGCTCGGAGGACTGGGCCTCTTGGATGCGGGACCAGAACATTTCTGCCGAAGCATTCAGCACATTTCTCCCGGTAAGTTCAAACACCAGTCTTTCAAACTCTTCCCGTGTGATATTTTTCATTGTGATCTCCTTGCTAGAATATCATCTAGTCCGCACGTGCAGTCAAGGTAAACTGTCTCGTCTGTTTTAGGGTCATAGATACCTTTTGAGGCTTGACAATCTGGATCGTGTTCTACTCTATCTACGAGTTCATCAGCCCATGTTTTCACCGTGTCAAGTTTCTCAATCAGGTCAATATTTTTTAAAACAAGGCCATTCAGAGTCAAATTACACTCATCCAACTCTTTCACCTTAGCTTCAAGGGCCTGGATAATGGCTAGGTGGTCGGATTCAAGAATCATGGCCTTGTATGTTGGATCGAGGACTGGTCCGAATGTTCCATCATCCTCAAATAATCTCCCATCCATCCATACAATAAATCTTTTCACTTTATTCATTACTTTCTATTCCTTTCTGGCTTCTATTCTTTAGAAGAATAACATAATCACAGAAATATGTCAACCCTCAAAATTAAAAACCCCAAGATCTCTCTTGGGGTACAAATAAGTTTGTTATGTATTAGAAGGCAGGATCTACTACTTCCTGATCTGTATTACAGCAGGGACAGATTTTAAAACTGGCTGGAATACGAGATTCACATTTGATGCAAATTGCACGAGTTCTAGTACCCTCTTTCCATTTGATAGACCAAGTTTCACCATCATCTTCTTTATTAGCTGATTCGATCAATCCCCTTTCATCCTTAGTAAGATCATTCCACCCAGGAAGTTGGAATTTCATGTCTACGGAATGACGTTCTTCAGCTATTATTGCTTCTTTAACCATTTCAGGTTTAGTTTTATCTGCCAATACTTCATCTTTTGTTACAAGATGATCGGAAACAGTATCGTTCTCAACAGGAACATCCTCTCCTTCATCCTGAGCATCAGAGGATTCAGTTTTTTCAGCCTCCCAACGAGCTTTTTCCTCTGTAGAGAGCTTAGTTAGTTCTCCAATAAAATGAGTACCTAAATTAGCATCCACAATAGTTAAGTAATTCTTGAAACTATTCAAGATCTTAGTGGCTGAAAAAAACTGAAACAGTTTATCCAAGTTATATTGAGTCCAAGACTTTTCCTCTTCTGTCAAACCCTTCTGAGAAGAGATAACAGCATTCATAGCTTTGTCTAGTACCATCTCAGGATTTTTAGTAGCACTAAAAACACGCATTGGAGGAGAAGTCAAACCAGTACGTTCAATACCAATGTCATAGTTTTCCCAAAATCCATAGAACTTGAGAATACTACCGGCCAAGGCCTGAGTAAACCCATAGGCAGGAACTCCAGGTTCAGCGAAGGTAAGAATTTTACCCTCATCTGTTTTCTTTTCTCGAACTTCTTTGGAAAGAAGAGCAGTGTGCTTGTTCTCTCGGTGCCAAGCCATATTAATACGATCAATATGATTAAGCATAAACATTTGTTTACCGGTCCAACCCTTACCTAGAAGACCAAATTTTCTTTGAGGGTTAGATTCGGGAAGATTAGAATGAAGGATCTGACAAACCATATCAGGGTATTTAGCCATGTGCTTGTATTTACGCACATTCTTTTCTTCCCCCTTCTCATTCTTTTCTTTTACCCACTCACCCTCAAGAACCTTATTGATAATTCTCCAGAGAATGTGGTTATCATCTTGACCTTCCAAAGGTAGAACTAATCGAATCTTCTTGCCTTTATCATTCAACACTTCAGCAAGTTGAACAATTCTAGCATCAAAAGGACTTCTCTTAGGATTTTTGATGTTGTTGATATTGAAGTCTGGATTAGCTCCCAGAGCCCTAATAACACGGGCCTTACCTTTTTCTAGGCCAGTCCAATGAATGTTCTCATAGGTTCTACTAAACCCACCTCTTGAACTTCTATTACGTTCACTGGCATCAACCTCATCTGCCAGATTCTTAAAAATATCGTCCAGGTCTTCGCCTGAATCCTCTAAATTTGTATCACTCACGGTAATACGCTCCTTTGCCTCTATGGGCTTAAACTTAGTACCTTAAACTGGTATATATAATTAGTGATTACACCTATGCACCATTAGTGCATTTAGCTAATTTTTCTTCTAGAATTCTAACTTTTTCTTTTTCTGCTTTAAGCAGTTTAAGGGGACTCTCTCCTCCCTGCTTCATAATATAAAACTCTATTTCTTGACCGGCAAGGTGCATTGTTCCACAAAGCCAATTTTTTACAACTTCACTTTTTGCATATGCCCCCTGAATAGATCTAGTAACTGCATACAACCAATTCTTAATATCTTCTCTAGTAATATCAGCAGTTAGAGTAGTCCCATCCTCTGGGTTATAGGTAATTCCCGTTATAAATAACGAATCAATCATAGCCTTATCAGCAGGAGATTCTTTTATTTTATGTTTATTAAACGGCCACATTTTTTACCACCTTATCCTTTATTCTATTATGAAACTCTTCTATGCCTTCATAGAGTTTTGAAACAAACATTAGAGAGTCCCTCCCACACATAAAAGTATAGGCACTGCTAATAGGCCCTTGAGATAATTGAGTTTCCCTTTCTTCAAAGACCATAGTTTCCTTACATATAGGACAAGGAACATCTTCAAGAAGAAGATCCTCTTGTTCTTCAAAAATTTTAATATTACCTGTTTGAACTAAAATCTTATCTGGTCTGGGTATATATCGACGCCTCATTTTTTTATTTCCTCCATATTTGGAGCCATATCATTTAACTTATTTTCCTCTTTTATTTGGGAAGCCTGTTTAAATGCCCATTGAGCCTTACCCAACTGGGATTCAAGGATTCTACTATGATCTCTTTTTCTTCTAATAAAATTATCTAGAGCCTTGTCTATTGTAGGGTCAGCAAATCTTTTCCAAGTTCCATTAAGAACAAATCTGTTTTTTCCAGAGTAAGTATCTTTCTGAATCCAACATCCACATTCTGTCTTTTTGACTATAGGATATTTATAAAGGATTATTTTATAACCTCTTCCATCTTCCATAAAGATATCTTGAAACTTATACAAATATTCTTGTAGGGGAGATGTTCCCATAGTAACAATAACTATATTATTATTTGTTATATTCTTTTCATTTAACATCTAAATATCCCCTATTTTTTAAGTATTTTTGGAAATCCACTCTTTTTTGTCTTTCCATGATTTCTTCATCCTCTTTCGTCATCCTCTTCATATTAACTACTGGATAAATTATAAACCTACCAGTATCCCAATCAATTCCCAACGTTGCAGATATAACGGGAGTACAAGAAGTTGGACCAATAGATGGTTCATTACTTTTAACCACTATTACAGCGTCTAAGGTATTAGGTTTTACACTAACTTGTTTATTTAAAATATCAAGTAGTTAATATGAAGAGGATGACGAA
>SCLI03000532.1_pt1 | contig 22678 bp, 35 predicted proteins | sample 7268041 | NCBI WGS metagenome assembly SCLI03 (sample SAMN10721081, study PRJNA514188) | viral metagenome | isolation source: depth-stratified mine tailings core A | place: China: Fankou Pb/Zn Mine tailings | collected 2017-10 | reverse complement strand
CCCTCTTGACTGTCGATGGGCTGTACCTTCCAAGTGTCATGGCCCATATCCTGAATTCCTGAAGCTTTGAATCAAGAGTGCCCTGATTTTGAGTCATTTCACATCCCTCACAAATGCCCTGTCCTTTGAATCGTAACGGTATCCCGCCAGCTTCATGTTTTCAGACAGCCTCTTGAACTCTTCAGTTTCCAATCTCGAGGTTATAAGGAATTTATCCTCTGAGATCTTAAGTTTGTATTTGGCCGCAAGAGCCTTGAGAAGGCTCATCCTCTTCTCGTCGCTTATGGACTGCCTGGCCTCATTCCTGGTCCTTGATTCGTTCCAGTAGACAAACGGCGATGCAGTCTTCTCAAACATCAGTTCAAGCTTCTGGGCATTCACCGCGCCGTCCTGTATCTTCAGGTACGTTGCTATCTCCCCGTATATTGAGGAAAGATAGTCATAGTACTCCTTCCTTGTCTCGTCAATCCCGCTTATGCTTGCCTCTGTTGCTATCATAATATCTCCTCTACCTGTATTTTCTCATTGCATGAATGGCATCTGACGGTGCCTGCTGCTCTGCTCCTCCTCTCCCAGGTGTTTCCGCACCTTGGGCATATGACGAAGACACCCGTGGCCTTTGGTTTCAGTTTTCTCTTAATTATCCTGTACTCCCTTGCCGTTCCGGAAGGAAGTATCAGGTTTCCGTCGCTGTCAAAAATCATTCCTCAACAATCCTCCTTATCTCCTTCTCCACTGCTGATCTTGTGATCCTGCCGAGACTTTCATTGATCCGTTCATGGAGATCAACCCTGTGCATTCCGCTTTCATACCACCTTAATCCAGACTTCCCTGATCTTCTCAGGATCAGGTGGCGAATATGAATCGGGAACGTAGCCGATCTCTTCCGCATGCCTGTTCCTGAGGTGCTTGCCTCTTGAGCTTCTGGAAAAAAGCCTGCCGCAGAAGATGCATTCCCATTTGGTGTGACCATCTATTCTGACAGGCCTGAAGTAATCAGCCGGATCTATTTCCCCTGATTTTGTTTTCATCTCCTCACCTCTGTCCTGTTCCATCCCGATGAGTTGTACCATTCCGCCATCTTCATGGCATGGTTCTCCCTCTGCTTCCTTGTGAATTCGCAGATGTTGATCCACTGGCCTTTCTCCTCCTGAACACCGAAATAATCAGCATGCTTAACAGTCAGGTGTGTGCGTCTTCCCCTGTATGACTTTACCTCTCTGCCGCATATTTTGCAGATGATCCTGCCATCGTCAGTGAAATCATAGAAGTCCATCTTGTCATAATGGATGCCGTTGAGCATCATGCGGATACACCCTTTTCAAGTTCTTTCCTGACCACGTACTTTATGAAGTCAGCCACAGATGTGAACGAACCCGATCTCTCCAGGTTTGCCTCAATCTCCCTGTAAAGGGCATCCGGTAGCGAGACCTGCCTATAACCCTTCAATTTTCTCAACTCCTCTACCATGTTTGGTAGAAATACTGAAAGTCATATTAAGTTTTCTACTATAAATGGTGTAAACATACGTCATAATGTTTGATAGAAACCTATACCATACATAGTATATGGCTAAAGGATACAGACAGGTCTCCCTGCCTGAGCCCCTGTATGAGCAGATGCTGGAATACCTGAAATCACATCCTGAGTACACGTCAGTTGCAGACCTTGTTAAGGAGCTTGTGCGAAGGGAACTCAGAAATGAAAAGTGATTCATGCCTCCACCTCCAGCTCCTTCAGTTTCCGGATCCTCTTCTCAACCTTCCACCAGGCAGTCTCATAATTGGATATGGTGCATTTCTGGTAGGCCCACCATCTCTTTCCTTTTGAATCCGCAATGCCGCCGGAATGTGGATATCCATACCATGTTCCCACATTCTCCACATGTTCAGAGGATCCTCCGATGCAATGGAATGACTTTCCTGATGTACTTGCAATGAGATCGGCAATCTCTCCTCCCATGTCTGATGTGAGGATACGCTCCTCCGGGAGCAGCTTCTGTTTCCTTTCCTCACTCTTAACCCTGGAGAGGCATACTGGTCCTATCTCTCTCCTCACTGATTCGGGATCAGTGAGTTCCCTGCCGCAGTTTATGCATCTCACTCAGAATCACCCCCATCCGGAAGGTTGCTCCAGCAGTCATGGCAGATATGGCCGGTCTCAAGTTCCCTGGCTTTCTTCTTCCCGCATGAAATCCCCCCTCTGCTTTTGCTTTTGAAGGGTTCACCACAGTAATCACATGTTTCATTCAGACCCTCATCACATACTGGGCATTTCATTCCAGCAGCCACAGGTACAGTGAAATCTGACTTATTCAGATCCGGAGGGTCCTCAAGCGGATCATCCGGTTCGTACCATGAAGAGGAGTGCGCAACCCTGCTGTTGTGATCCATTAAATGATTGGAATAGCTCATGCTGATACCTCCATCCTGTTCATATGCTCTTTAACCAGTGCTTCTATGGTTTCATTCATGCTCCGTGCTTTCAGTTCGAACTTAACGTTCTGTAAAGACACGTAAGTCCCCTGAGACACGGATATCTGCGGAAATTTCTTGTTAGGCATCTTTATCGACATTATCGATACACCATCCCTGGTAATAAATCTATCGATAGCATCGATATTATGGGGAATTTCTTTATTTTCAAGAATCTCATAATACCTGAGATGCCTGGAACTCGTGGACACCCCACAAAAAAATATCCCCAAATCTCCCTGACCAAGGATTTGTATGACAAGCTAAGGAACCTGAAGTTTGAGCTTAAGGTTGATTCCCTTGGTGATGTCGTTAGTATTCTGATTGAGGAGCATGAAGCCAGGAAAGGCGTAAAGTGAAAAGGTTTCCTCACTGCTCCACCTCCACAACCGTGCGACAGTGAACGGAAATTCCCCATACAGCCTGGTATATTTTGAGACGAGCCTGCTCTGAATCCTTGCGGCATCCCTTATGGTGATCTCAAGGAATCTGTTATCCTGGTTGCCCATCCGGAATTCCATGAGGTTCCCGATGACGTCCTGGATGTCCAGGATCATCTCCCTGAGCGGATCCCTCCTCTCATACTGGTGCAGGGTAATCTTTTTTAGTCGGCTGAATATTGTAATGTGGTCTAGCAAACCATTCATTTTTTCCGTTTTCATCTATCACCTCTGCAAAATATCTCCTCAATGTCATTTCTGGAAAGAGTCGTGGTCTTTGTTTCCATCATATAGGAAAGAATTTTCTGGACCAAACGGGATAAACTCATACTGTTCTCTGACAGGAATTTTTCCTGTTCCTTAGGTATGGTTATGTTCTTTCTCACAAATGACATTGTAAGTTGATATGTAGAGTATGTATTTATACATTCTGCATATCAACTTACGACTCTGACGTAAAAAAGTTATTTTCTCTTAAAGTCTACATCATGCATATTGACTAACAATCCAATAAAAATTCTAGAGAAGCAATCAGGTCTGATTCGTTTGCTAATTTATTTAAACGATAACCCACCAACAAATGTTCAGTCAATTGTTGATAATTCAGAGATTTATCCGAACATTATGTATCCGTCCATAAGAAAGGCCAAGGAGCTTAAGTTGATAAAGGAAGAGATTGACAATTCTAAGTATCCTCCCAGGACTGTTCTTTATCTTACGGAAAGAGGGAAACTGGTTGCGCAAAAATTGAAGGAAATTGAGGAGATTCTGAAGAGTGACCGAAATGAATAAAAGGAAAGTGGAATATAAGTTTAATGGTAAAGACAAGGACACCCTCTTGTTTCAAGAGAATATTCTTAAGATGAAATTGTATAAAATTTATCCGGGAAGAAATTTTTTTACTCGAAGACGATCTAAAAACTTTCGACCTGTCATCTTTGGGAACTCCCTAGGAAATATGATCCAGAAATATATTAAGAAGGTGACTAAATGACCAGATTAGACAATGTAAATGATTTGCACTTGCTAAGAAATTTGCCCAATGTATCAATTGATAACGAATTATTGGCTAGAGCCATCATTCAAATGAAACAAAGACTAAAGTTAGCCAGAGATAGTAAAGCTCCTTTGCTGAATTCATCCCTCAAGGTTGAATTTGGTACTAAGCATGAGCGGAATGCCTCCGTCTCCAAAAGTACACTCCAGGGGTATTTACTTGATGTTGCAAATATGGTAAAGTTTCAAAACTTTATGACGTATCAGGTAAAAAGTTGGGAATTTTTAAACAAGGTTCTTACAAATAAAACCTCCAAGGATATTATTATAGCTGCACCAACTGGTTTTGGCAAAACAGAGGCAATTATGCCTCCGTTAATAAAGCATTCAGTTGAAACTGGAGAGCTTGTTCTTGTTATAGTGCCAAGAAGAGCACTTGTTTTTGATCAACTAAAAAGGCTCGGAGATTATAATTTGGGTTCAAAAGCACTAAAGCTTGGAATTCAGATGACTGAGATTAAACCAAAACTGGAGTGGACGATTTATCAAGGTGAACAAAAGAACATTATGATAGGGAGAACGCCTAGTAATGCAAAAATAGACTATCAGAGACACTGGAACTATTCTTTTGAAAATGATCTCATGCGAGTCACTTATGTAAATTCAAATAAAGATAGGGCCAAGTTGTTATTGATGAAATGTTCTTGTGGAGGAGAATTCGAAGCTGATCTCTTTATTAGAACAAAAAACTACACAAGCGGCCCAAGGGGGACAGGCGCTAGATTTTTATCGTCCGGACCATGGAAATGTAATGCTTGCCAGAAAGAGTTGGGGATTTCACTTTCAAGAGACACACATAGCACTATAAAACCTAATCTCCTTTTTACAACTTTTAATTCTTTGGAATCCTTGCTGTCTGATCCAGATGTGCGTGAAGACTTTAAAAAAAGGTTAAGAGCTGTAATAGTTGATGAGGTTCATACCTATAATTCGATTTACGGCAGTCATGCAAGTTCCTTGATACGAGAAATTAGGAAATTAAAGCCTAAAGAACGGCTAATATTTGCCGGCTTAAGTGCTACTATCGATTCACCAAGTGAATTTGGTAGGAAGATTTTCGGGAATGACGTTGAAGTTTTTCAACCAGAACCTATGGATGAAAAACCAATCCCTAATGGAGAAACCTATTATTTTATAAAGGCTGCAGATAAAGTTAGACAAAGTGCTTCTTCTTATAGTCTTAAAAGCCAGAGTTTCATACAATTCATGTTACTACTACAATCATCTTATGCAAGGAACACTGACAAGACTCTTGTTTTTATAGACTCCATAGACGCTGTTGGTTTACTTTCTAGACAAGTTGAGGATGCCTATAACAACAAACATTTGCAAGATTTTAGATTAGATGGGCTGCTCAATGGCCGAAATGGCTTCATTAATGATCAATGCACGGGATTGAAAACAAATTGCTATAATTCTTGTGGAGTTTTTGCCGGTGGAGAATGCTGGGTCATATTAAGAGAAAGTAGGGGGGTCTCCGCTCCTAGTTCCTTAAGTATTACCCCTGTATCTTCTCAAAGTTTGCAAACTGCTAGAATCGCAACCTCAAATGTCATACTCTCAACTGCGGAGCTTGAGCTTGGAATTGATCTTCCTGATATTGCCCATTTAGTGCAGTACGGAGCAACTTATACAATATTCAATTACATTCAAAGAAAAGGAAGAGCTGGAAGAAGCATAGGAATAACACCAGAGTTTTATTTTATCCTAGGAGATCGGTCCAATGATTATCTTTATTTCTCCTTAGGGTCTCAACTACTGACACGTCCATATCGTTTACCTCTTGAAGAAAATAATACAATTATTAATCAAGTGCATTCAGAATTAGAGTCTATCTATGAGGATATCGATGCAGAATACTTCCGTCTCATTGCAGGGATAAATGTTGGGGATAATGACTATATTTACAAGTTTAGATCTGCTTGGGCAACCGTATTGAAAAACATTAATTCCGATTTTCTACATTTCTTGGAGCAAGAAGTTAACTTAAATTTTCTTGACTTACAAAATATAAACAATTATTCTGATTTCAATTCCTTTAAAAATTTTAATGATACAGCTGTAGAAACGGCAATCAAAGCTAAGAGACAGCGATTAAATGAATTTATTTTGGATGGTCTAACTCCTTTGCAATATGTAAACGAAGTCAGGTCAAAACTGGCCAAAGGAGTAGACTCTTCTTCGCTTTCGGATGCACTTAAAATTAGCATTATGCAAGAATTAAACACCAGATTTAGTTTGGTAATAAATGATCTCGAAGGAAATGGAAATGTCAATACAAACCAACAGAAAAATCAAAGAGATTTGTTAACATTTCTACATACTTTATCAATTACATACCTAAACACAGATATATCGAGAATTTCTGGAAGTTCTTATTCGGATATTAATAGAATTGCTAACACTCAATCTCTAGCTAATGCTCAGAATCAGGTCAGAATATTGTTTCTGCAGTTAAGAGCCCTATTTGAATTAAAAGAAGCAGTCACAAGAACAATGAATTCTGAAATTGTAAAGTATGTTCTTAGATCTCAATACTTTTTCACCCACTCCCTTAAGTTAAGCACTAATACTAATCCTAAAATCCCAGTGCTTCCACCAAATAATCTGTTTTCGTCTTCAGGGACTGAATGCGAAAGATATATTCATACACCCGGCGAGGCTAGTGAAAGTATTGATGTTAGGGATCTAATTTACAAATTCTTTCCCTTAAGACTTAACGAATATGGGACTAATGGCTATAAGCTTGTTAGCCTACCAAAAATAAGACGAGATGGAACAAAGCATATCTTTGAAACTGCTAGTTTCATAGATGGCGTGAACTTTATAAATAATGAGTCTGCCATAATCCTTCCTACCTCAGTAAGGATAGAGAGGATAACCGCATTAGATAGTACAAACGATGTGGTCAATTTTTGCCAAAATTGTATCACCTTTGTAGATAAAAACGCAAGGGTGTGCCCGCATTGTAACGATGCGTTGTCAGCAGTTAGAGCTTACGCCTCCCCTATAGAAGAAATATCAGTCGAGTTTTCTGGGGATTTAACAAGTCCTTTTAGAGGAATCACGCTCTCCAAATCAGCTCTAATTACTCTACTTCTTACCGGTGTAGAGCTTAATGTTAGGTACTGTTACTATGATAATGATTTTGATACATATATGCCGGGTACAGAATCAGAACTAATTCCTATTGAAGCTAGTAGGTCTTATGGGTATCAAATAAGCAGTCACGCATTAAGCATTCAAATAGGAAAAAAGAGAGTCGAAGATTTATTTAAAAAATTTAAGCAAACTTATCCTCAAAGAGGACAATTCTCATTAAGAGACGTGTTACATAGCATAGCACACCTTTGGCTTAAAACAATATCTACCGTCACAGGGGTTTCTCCGGAGGAATTCGTCTATCAGATCGATGAATCTGACTATAAAATAATAGTTGGTGAATTACAAGAAGGTGGTTCAGGTTATCTATTGGCCTTTATTGAATATCTCACTTTCTCCACTAATCGGGTTATTCAAGATATGGGTTCAATAATTGCATGTGAGGAGCACGATAAAATTAATAGCTCTTCTCAGCGCAAGGATGTTTATAATGAGTTAATGAGGCAGTACTCTGCTACAAGGTCTCTATCCGAGAGAAGTGTTTTTACAAAAGAGATTGCACAGGCTCTATCCCTGTCAGAGGGCGAAGTAGTGGAAAGTTATCCAACTTGCGTAGATGGATGTCCTTATTGTCTGGCTCTACAGTCATGTGAGATGGGTGATGATGAGCAGTTAGATCACATCAGCCGAGATGTCGCAGACTGGTATTTTGACACACTTATAATTAAGACAAATGATCAAAATAAAGTTGCAGATCTAGTAAAAGATGGAGGTATAATTGTAAAAAGCGCTAATTTACCTGGTGAAGATTATGGTGTATTTTTCCTTTAGAGGTGAACATTTATCATACCTCATTCCAACAATTTACTTACTTACCCCAGCAAATGAGAAAGTCTACATAATATCTCCTTGGATCAATGCATCTGTTCCATTGATTAGGCCTTGGGAACGTCCGCTAAGGAAAGTTACACTGCTGGAGCTCTGCTTGGAAGAGCGCGCAAGGGGTGTAGATACGGAAATTTTCACCAGTGATATGTCAAATGATGATGAATATACACAAGATGCAGTGTGGCAGTTTAAAAGAGAAGGCTTTAGGGTTGAAATAATAGCAGGGCTCCATACTAAAGCAGTTCTAGGCCATAATCTGATTTACTTAGGAAGTGCGAACATTACTTATAGCGGCATCTACAAGAATCGTGAAAACGTAACAATAAAGATCGTTGATAAACCACAGAAGGAGATGCTTTCGGGGCTATTAGAATGACAGAAAGTAGTGAGTTGTCAAAGTATATGATTTTGCATCCGTTCTATTCTCCATTCTTCAACAGGAGAACAAAGGTAATTACTGTAACAAACTTTTTAAAAAGTGGAATGCGCACTATTTTTGTATCTAACACATTTTACCCGGCAATTCTTCCGGAAAAGGGACAACTTGTCTCTCTTACTGCAACTACCTCAAACATTTCCGATAAAATTCGAGAGACAATAAGCAAAATAAATGAAATAGTTTTAATTGATCCACACGAAACTAAAATAGATAACAACTATGTATCCTACGGTAAAATAGAGAAATTTACTTTGCCAGATGCTCTTTTCGACTTTTACATTGAGATGCTCAACCTTTCTATTTCACTGAAACCTCCTGTCGTTTATGCAAAGGAAGACCATGGCAAAGTAAGATATATCCCAATTTCTACTGAGAGGTACTTTCATGTGAAAACCAGGAACAGCTATGGTAGAGATGAGGCTGATTTCACTTTCAATATCATATTATTGAAGTTTACAGAGGACAGTTTCAGGAGAGCACGCCGTAAGTCCGTTTTTTCTTTTGGTACCAAGGGAATTGAAACTGTAGAAGTTGATGCATCTTTCATTTCATTCAGTGGCCGGGAACCAGACTTAGTTCCTATTATGCTGACCATGGAGTATGGTATATACAAAGACTTGTCGCAGCTTGGAGAAGGCCTGTACGTAGGCCAGGTTTATACGATATATCATATAGTTCATAACGGCCAAGAAAGAATGGAAAAGAACTTACTAGTAGGCTTAGCATTTTACGATTATTCAGTTGATTCTATTGCCGCTTTTGCAAATCTAAAAGTGAAATACGAAAAGATTACAGCTATAGGTTCCATAAATAGAGAAATACTTAACAATTTAAGAAATAAAGTCATGTACGGGCTTCCAGAGTCAATGCCGGACATAAGTTCTGAACACAAATGGAGAAAATATTATGAAAAGGACGGAGTGACAAACTATATCTTTTTGTCTCCCAAGTTTGGAATGAGATTATTGAAAGCATATGTTGCATTTCCTCAGTACAGGAGCATGATTGGTTCAATGATAACTTGTGCCGATCCAATAACCACGTTGATTGAGTTCATGAATGAAGTGGAGAAAACCGGCTTTTATAATGGGAACTTGGTCGATAGGGAACTTTACAATCTTTTACAGGATTAAACTAGCATTTTTGTGTTTCAGGTTGGAATAAAGATAACCACGTATTGAGTCAACAACAATTATTTGAGCTAAACAAATCTGCTATAAAATGCGTAGAAAAGCAAATTCATGTTAATTTTTCATCGTTGAAAACTTTTAAATGAATAGTGGGTCTTCTGTAGGCCAGTATGATTCCTCTCTTCGTTGTCGACAGACCGGCTTCTCTCCGGATACTTGGTGGACTTACGGAGAATAAAGGAGAGTTTGGAATCCTGGCCCATGCATTTACAACTCGCAATTTTAAGAAGCAGTTCGCAGAATTCGATTTGGCAGCTTTCAAGATAGGGGATTCAGGAATATACCAAAAAAATGATCAAGGTTACAAGGAAATTTTCTCAGCATATAGCGAAATGAGAGTTGATTACGGAATTATAAAAGATTTTTACAGAGATCGGGAAAAAACACTTGAAAGTGCTAAAATGGCATTAAGAGAACATAAGAAGGGAAAATACAAATTTCAATTGGTTGGCGTTGCCCAGGGCAAATCAGTAGCAGAATATATACAAAGTTTTCGAGAACAGAAAAACCTGGGCTTAGAAATCGTTGCAATTGGAGGGCTACTTGACAAGATACCAAAACACGTTCGCTTGGTGAAGGTTAAACATGATGTGATGTTAAAGAATGTACTCCGGGCAATACGAACGGAATTTCCTGACGAAAAACTCTTCCCTTTAGGGGTATTCAACAGAAAGAGGCTTCAGTTTTTTAACGAGATTGGGGTATGGGCCTCCGACTACAAGGGATGGATCTTCAAGTATAACAAGGCACAAGCAGATGCAAAAAATGACAGGTTTGATCAGACAAGAAAATACGTCATTGAAAATGTGCTTAAGCCCCTTCATGAAAGTGAAAGTAAAAACAATGATTATACAAATATTAAGCCAAATAATAAGGCAAAAAGACTATTAATTATGGCCTGTGGCAAGGTGAAGAAAGATGGACCTGGCAAGGCCATTAACGTCTATGATGGTCCAACATTTAGGATGGTAAGGAAATATCTGAAAACAGGTAACAACCATCTTGATGTCAAAATAATATCTGCAAAGTACGGACTCATTGATTCAAAGGATAAAATAAGTCCATATGACCTACTGATGGACACCGAATCTGCCAAAATTTACGGGAACGTTTATGCATCGGATTTTCAAAACCTAGCATTAAGATATGATGAAGTTTTCTTGCTTGGCGGTAAAAACTACCAGTCTATTGTACCGGTAGAATTGGATATTAAAAGAGCCGCTGGAAAAATTGGGGAACAGCTTTCTCAACTTAAGGGCTGGCTAAATGATACGGACAAATCAAAGGACGAAAAGGTTAAAGTAATTCAGTGACTAACTTCATATGGACAAACAGGGCAAAAACAATTTCATAACCCATAGGATTGGCCTTTACAAAGCTGCCTACGATCTATCGAAGAATGGAAATAATGTTGAAATTGACACATCTGCATCAAAATTCGGCCACATTGTAATTCACAAAGACGATGAAGATGTTTATGTAATGGTAAAAGCACTAACGAATCTGGATCCAGTTCCATTTTCTTCTGATTTTGAAATAACAAGTAAGTTTGATTACCTTGTTGTCTGTGTTGGCGTTTATGAGGCCGAGGTTTCTTATTACAAGCTTGATATGCAGTATGTTAGGAAAGAGATATCCTCCAATACGGGAAAGGATGGAAAAATCAATTATTGGTTGGATCAACCTAAGTACAGATATTATAAAGTGAATTCATTGGCTTTCCCTTAGGTTCATATTGAATCTACCAAGGAGAACTGGAGAGCACAGTAATAGTCGAGATAATAAGGAAATTCACATCATGCCAGTTCGAGTTCCTCCATGAGTTCCCTGGCATTCTCGTCGGCTATTCTTGATATAACGTAGGAAAAACGTTCTTCCAGATATTTGATCAGTTCCTCCCTGGTCTGAGTTTCCTCTACGGCTTTCCTGAATATTGAATAATCAATGTCATACTGGTCCTTCCTGCCGGTGTCGTATTCCTTGGTGAATGGGTTTCTTCTGGCCATCGTATCACTCCTCTAGCATCTCCATTCTTTCCCTGAGTGCAGCAATGAACTCCCTGAAGTTCCTGGATTCCTTCATTGCATCTTCAATTATGCCTGAATCGTGGAGCTTCCTGTCATTCCATCCCTTCCTGTAGCCCTCGCTTCTAGCCGCATTGATCACGGCGTCATCAATGTTGACAAGTGTTCCTTTCACATTCATTGTAACGCTTCAGATATGTACGGTATAAAAGCCGTCCTATCTCGCTGCAAAATGAGAAAAAGAGAATTTAAGCCGTGATGGATATCACCGGATATCCGGCACCTGCATGTCCATGAACTGCCACTGCGAATAATATGAAGCAACATTCCTTCTAACCAGATTCCAATCATCCCTGCTCGCAGGCATGGGTTCCAGAATGTTCTCAGGTTTCCCCTGGGACATGGTATATCCCCATGTGAAACCTGCCAGCGGTGTGATCTTCCTGTACTCCTCCCTGTTGGACAGAGACAGTGGGCAGAGAAACGTGTACGACTTCCACTTTCTGAGTCCTGGTGCAGAATGTCTTGGGGCATCATACATTGCGGGCTTATAGCCGTAGTAGCAGAACGGATTCATGAATTCTCTGAACTGATCGGCAATGTCAACGGAGAATTCCTCCTCACCCCTTCCGTAATCATGGGATATGATCTGCAGCCATCCAAACAAGGCCTCATAGCCTGAACCCTCGAAGTTCACCTCTGCCTTCATTACGGGGAAGCCCCTCACCATACTGTCGGTGAACCTTCCGTCTATTGCTGTGAAACCGGACGACAGCACCCCATGGTTCCTGCTCACTTTTACACGAACTGAGCCCATGTGCCCATGGTGCCGGAACTCCAGTCTTATGTTCTCACTCTTGGCCGGCGGCATTAGTCACTCATCCTTCCCTGAATCCGGCTCCTGCCTCCTGAGTTCTGCCATTATGGCATCCCTGATGAAGTCCTGAATTGACTGCCACATCTTCTTCTCGTCCACCAGCCGCATGATCTCGCTGTACATACCTTCGGGCAGCTTCAGCAGTATCTGTTTTGAACCCACAGATGTGAGCCTTTCCCTCTTGACCAAGATATCTCCCGATACCCAAGCCATTGAAACTGATTAAATTTGCCATGGCAAGCGATATCATGCATATCTGAAGACATGAATTAAATATCTCAAGATATTTCAGTATTAACTATGACCGCAAACAACGTGCAGATACTTCTGAAGATAACAGAGGAACTCGAGAGAAAGATAGAGAATGCCATCAGGGAGGGCGGGTACAGGTCAAGGCAGGAGTTCATTCTTGAAGCAGTGAGGAGAAGCCTGAAGAGGGAGAGGATCTGAGTGTTCCCTTTTATCTGGTATTTTTTCACATTCATCGTTCTGATTTATTTTCCAATTGCTGTCATGCAGTTTGCAGGCATAATATCCAATATCCATGAGAAGTTTTTTTCTGACAGTTCCGGCGTACCTGAGCCCGTGAAGGGAAGAAGGGTTGCTGTGGAAATAACAACCAATGGCCAGAATCCAGAAGTGGTTGATTCCATAATTGGAAAACTTAGGTCCTACAATCTGAACATAGATATTTTTGTAGTAAAGGAAGAAGTTGATCTGCACACGTATGCTGCGCAGGAGATTACGGTCCCGTCCGGTTACGAGACGCCAAATGAAAGCAAAACAAAGCTTAGAGCCCTGCATTATGCCATAAACACACTCCATAGAATGGGCTACGGAAAAAGGGACTACATCCTGCACCTGGACGACGATTCCATAGTTGAGAAGGATTACATCAGATACGTATTTGGAATGAGAGATCTGGCAGGGCAGGGTGAGATAAGGCTTCGAGACTATGGCGCACATCTGCTGTCAACACTTGCAGATTTCATAAGAGTGTCTGACTGTGATGTCTATTGCAGACACTTCAACAGAAAAGGCAAGGCAATGTTTGTGCATGGTGAAGGCCTTGTGGTGAGGGCGGATATTGAGTATGAATTTGGATGGGATTATGCTACGTATGGGGCCGATGATGTGATTATGGGAAACCTGGTCTCACAGAAGTACGGCTTCGGGAGGATACCTTATCATATATTCATCTCTCCGCCATTGTCAGCAAGGGACTTCTACAAGCAGAGGAGGAGGTGGCTTACTGCAATTGTTTACGCAAGGAAGAAACTGTGGAACATTTCACCAAGACTTGTTCTGTTTCTGTTTTACAGGTACATAGTGGGATGGACAGGAATATTTGGGATTGGGTATGTCATATATTCCCTCGTCTTCAGATTGATAATGCCTGTTCCCGTACTTGTTATGTCTCTGTTCAACACAGCATCATATTTTGCCATCTATCAGTACGGTGCTTTGCAGACAAACAGAAAATATTCGCCAGTTATGCTCGTTCTGCAATACGTGATCTCAATATACGAGGCGGCTACCCTATGGTATTCGCTCATTTATCCGCCAGATACCAGCAAATTTGATGTCATAAGAAAGGCATCTGTGAGAGACAGCTAAGAAGGAGCAAAATAACCTATTCAATTTTTTTTATTATTATGTTGCCATTATCTTCATAAAATCCCACGATGTCTTCTTCTTTGAGCCCAAGCTTTTCACGGATTCCCTTAGGCAACGTTATCCTCAAGGAAGATCCTCTCTTTGACACATGTGATACATCCAGCAATTGCGGCATCTTTTGGTATAGAAAACTTAAGTTAAATGTTACAGCATTGAACTGTAAGCGTTCATAGAAGGTCACTATGGTTAAAGCCCGCTCCGATGGCACACGGTTCAACTCTTACTGGCAAATAAAAAAATATTGGAATGCTCTCGAATGAAAGCTTTCCGTTAAATTTTTAGTATTTAAGTTCAAAGTTTTAACCCACTATCTACGAATCATTAAGGGCCCTATCACAAGAGATATCACGGATACCACAACCAATAGAGTGACATCCCCTGAATACGGATACTGCTGTATTGCATTTAGCGGACCGCTCAGAAGAGGCACTACGGATATAGCTAAGGCACCTGTGATTACTGTCGCGATGAGGCCTATTATGGTTTTCTCTCTCATTTACTTCTCCAACTTACCATCTTACAAGACATACTCTAAAATCAATAGAAGAAATTGATAGGCGTACAACGAATACTAAACAAATAATCAAACTTTTATTATTATAATTTATTCTTATTTTATTTATGTTATACTTCGCATCAGCCCGCTGTATCCGAGCTGATGAGCAATATAGTTAGTCATGGTTAATTGATATTTTGTCACTCTATGAACTACAACATTCCTGTTTCTTAGGTAAACAGAAAGTTTTTTCGTGCATACTGTCATTAATTGTCAGCCCTCTTTCTGGGAAATATCATAGTTTTTTCTTACAAGATATCATTATCGGCAGTAACCTTAATTCCAAAATTAGCGTGGAATAGCGGCCGGGGGGAGCCAGCTGTTGGGAAACCTTTTTGTGCAGTCAGCGTTATGTTTTTACAGCGACATGGAAGAAGAGATACCCCCCATCAATATATTCACGACCGCTGTTGAGAAGCTTAAAGCTTCAGATCCGGTTCTGTCAGACGTAATCGACGCTGTTGGGAAATGCACATTATCTAGGAAGGAAAACCGCTACGTGAGCCTGATAGGATCGGTAGTGAGCCAACAGCTTTCCGGGCGTGCGGCTGAATCAATATTCAGCAGGCTATCGCAGGAGCTGAGCGGCCGTATAACTCCTGAAAACGTCCTGAATCTTACCCACCATCAGTTCAGGCGATCAGGAATCTCAGCATCTAAGGAAAGCTATATTAGGGGTATCTCGGAGAAGTTCGCCCTTGATAGGGATTTTCTCTCTGAGCTGAACGCGAGGCCGGATGATGAGGTGCTTACACAGCTGACCAGAATAAGAGGGGTCGGGGTGTGGACCGCTCAGATGTTTATGATTTTCAGCATGAACAGGCTTGACATACTCCCCCTGCAGGACGCTGGGCTTAGGAGGGGGATCTCAAAATTCTACTGCAGTGGGGAACATCCTGACGACCGGGAAATCATTCGAATATCTGAAAAATGGAAGCCGTTCAGGAGTGTAGCGGTCTGGTACATCTGGCGTGGAATAGACGGAGAACCTAAGGGGCCAATTCAGGCATAAGCTTCGGCCGACTCTTGATTTGATGTTTTCCTGTAGAGGCATAGTTTCTGCAGAGGGCAGTCGCTGCATCTTGGGTTCCTTGATCTGCACACTAATCTCCCGAAATCCAGCAGGGCATAGTTGAAATCTGCACAGCCGTGATCCGGAAGCATGCTGTCAGCAAACTCCCAAATCCGCCGGTCCTGCCTCGGCCGTGAATACGATGACTTAAGCTGGAAGACCCGGGAGTATATTCTTATTACGTTAGTGTCGACAACTGCAGCTCTTCTACTGAATCCGAAGCAGATAACTGCATTTGCTGTGTAGAGGCCAACACCTGGAATCCTAAGCAGCTCCTCAATTGTGCTGGGAACTAAACCGCCGTATTCTGAAACAATGAATCTAGCAGCAGATAAGAGTCTGCCGGCTCTGTAGAATAGGCCGAGCCTCTGGAACAATTCCCTCAGAAAAGAGATGTCAGCTTCGGCCAGTTCCTCCACACTTCTGTAACTCCCGATCAAAGTTTTGTACGGTTCAACGGCATCATCTGATTTAGTCTGCTGAAGCAGGAATTCCGATACAAGAACGAGAAACGGATTGTTTGTATACCTCCATGGATAACTGTATCTGTTCTCGAAGTACCATTCCAGCAGAAGTTCTGCAAAAGCATCCTTATGGGCCGGTGCAGGCATCCTATTCAAGCTCTATCTGAAGCACCGCTGCACTGCGGTTGCCGTACGAGATTTCATCGGTCATGAGCATCGCTGCAATTATGTTCTCAGCAATCCTCTGAACGACAGGAACCACAACGGAGTTGCCGGCCTGATGGTATAGGGCGGAATCGCTCAGCTCTTTCGGCAGAACAAATGATTCTGGAAATCCCTGCATTCTGAAAACCTCCCTTGGCGTAAGCTTTCTTATACCGAAATCATCAAGAATCAACGGAACGTTATGACCACCGCTTCCCATGTTGGCAGTAAGCGTAGGGCATACTCTGCTCTTGTTTTCCCTCACATAGGTGCGCCGTATCTGATAAACGGTATCCTTTCTCCTGACTTCTGAAAGAAGCATCTGGTAGTACTGAGAGCTGTCCCTGTAGTAGTACTTTTCGCCTGCAGGGCTGCCAGTACTCACGATGTCTTTTACGGCCTTTGTCAGCTTAATCCTTTCTGGAAAATGAAAGTTGGACAAATCCTTCTGATCCCTAAAACCTACTATATATATGCGATCCCTGTTCTGCGGTATGTCGCCGTAATCAACTGCATTCATTACGCTGTATGAGATAAAGTACCCTTCCTGCATGAGGGCTTCCTTAATGATCTTGAAGGTCTTGCCGCCGTCGTGCTTTTCAAGATTTTTGACGTTTTCAAGGAAAACTGCCCTAGGCCTCTTCTCCTGAAGTATTCTCACAACTTCAAAGAAAATATTTCCCCTGGGATCGGTAAAGCCTTTCCGGTATCCTGCAATAGAGAAAGCCTGGCAGGGGAAACCTCCTGCAAGTATGTCAAAGCTGGGAACAGGGCTTACCCCCTTGATGTCTCCCTCCACCATGTGTGAGCTTCCGAAGTTGCTTCTGTATGTTATGCAGGCATCATGATCGATCTCATTTGCCCACACAATTTCAGCTCCGCTGTTCCTAAATGCCAGGTCGATTCCTCCAACTCCCGCAAAAAGGCTGGCCACTCTAAATTTCACAACAGATGTCGTTTTTTCCATCCGCACACAGCGAGAACAGATTGTGAATTCTATATTAAATTCTTTCTCAACCGATTGAACGATTCCCCCCCGACACATCCGCCACATACCACTTCCAGCTGAAATCAACAAACTTCATTTAGAAAAGCTCATCATCCTCAGAATCCATTTAAATTAGAACCCCGCAGCTGAACGAAATTTTCCATAATAAGTGAATTTTCATTTTGTCCGCAGTGAAAATCAGATTCAAAGTTCGTGAAACTTTGACAGCATTCAGCTTGCAGGCCACTTTGAGCGGTTCCACTGCTCGGGTTGATAGCTAACGGGTAGGCGCTCTGCTGCCAAGCTGAAATTTAAGCTTCTTCAGACAATATTTATCTCCTAACCGTTTGCAAACCGTAAAGGTTTCCTGTTCTTCAGGATATATAGGTCTGGCTGGCTTGATTTTGAGCTAAGGCAGGCTATGTGAGGTACGGAAGAAGATCACATCTTTGAGATGAGCTCTTTCCAATCTTCAGCAGTGTGGTGCATTTCTCCAACACTTTTCACATAGCGCTCTCCCTCGAATTTCTGGTTTGTGATTTCATTTACCTTATGGAATTCACCGTCATAGGAAAAACCGCAGATCCAGACAGGAATAACTTCCAGAGTTCCGATTTTTCTAAAATTCTCGTTTTTTTCCAAAAACTCTCTCACCGTTTTGAAGAACGAATGATCCCTTAGAATTCTAAACAGGTGATCTGAGGGTAAGTCCACCCTTGCAAAAATGTATACGTCCGATTTCCTGTCGGAATTTTCATATTCCAGAGGGTCAATTATATTAAAGCAGTTCTTTAGCTTGCTGGATTTAATCCCGACCTTGAGATTTGGAGGCCTTTTCAGGCCATCCTTCAGAATAGAGATTATATCCTGAGGTGTTATTTCCTCGGGATGCACGTTCATATCAAGGTCAACTTCTATTCCATGCCTCTCTTTCATAAATTTTGCAAAACCTTTCTCCGCTAGAATCCCCAAGATAAAATCATCAGCCATCTGAACCTCGCTTCTCTGGCCACGGATGCCGGTACCATGCCTTGAGTTTGTTGAGTAAGCCATTTTGATAGCAAACTCGAAACATTCTTGATATTCAATTAGGCTTAATCTCACCGTGCCGTAATCCCTGCTTTGAGCCCACTGAACTAGAGCGTCCCGATCGAACTGCCACCTGTTTCCTTGCTTGAATCCAGGTATCTCCCCGCTTATTTTGAAATAGTTATCAAAGTGCTTTTCAGGTATTTCGAGAAATGAAATCGCTTCCTTGCGTGTCAGCATAGGCGAAACCGACCACTAGAGGAGATTGTATGTCATCTGTGGCTGAAGCTTGTACTTTTCAATAATATCTCTGTAAATACTGAACCTCGGCCGCCTTCCCTGCGCTTGCTGTTCAGAAAAGCTCTGCTTTCTGTTCACTGGATTTCCATAGATATATTCATTAGGTATGTAGTATATGTCAACGCTCCCATCCCAGTTTCCTTCCCTATAAAAGTCGAGGAAGTAGAGTTCGTCCCAGACAGATTTAGGGCCGAATGATGTCAAATCAGGAATAACGCTTGCAGCCTTTATCTGTATCCTTGTTTCCTTATGCGGATCGTAGCAGTCGAAGGAGCTGTTTGCTCCAGAAATCCCGCCTATCAGCCTTACGGCACCAGTGGCAAGGCAGAAAACACCTTCAGATAAACCGTCTGGTATATTGCCCGCCCTAGATTCTATGGCCCTCAGCTTATTTGAAAGGTTTCTCCACTCCAAGTAAATGTCCTGAAGCTGCTGTCTTTCTTCCTCGGCGAATACCTGTACCCGAACTTGGAATCTTCCTTCCGGTAGCATTATACTCTTAATTTCCTCTACCATTGTTTAAGCACTCCTGTCGGGCCGCTTCAAATTGGCCTGCATCTCGGCCTCAATTTTCAGGAGCTCATCGGAAATTTTCATTCCCAGCTCCGTTAACTGAGCGAACTTGACTGCCCGCCCATTTGATTTGATGACCTTTATGCTGATGAGCCCCATCTGCTGAGCTTTGCTGATCGATCTGTAAAATGATGTGCTGTAAAGTCCGTACTTGTCAATGAATTGCTGGAAATTGAGGCTGCCTTCTCTTCTCAATATGAGCAACATTCTAAGGAGACCGGAATGCCTCTCAAACTCAGCGATCAGCATTTTTTCCAATTCTATCTGGCCCTGATGAGGAAGAAAGCGTATTAGTATTACCGTTACGAACTACAACTAGTTGTAGAACCTTCTTCTGAAGTTCTTTCCCTCTTTCAATCAGGTTTACACTGGATGCAAGGAAAAGCGCGAAAAAGGAGGGGATATAAGTCACTCAGCGAAATGATCGCTAAAAAAGAAACCCTACACTCTATGAGAATTCTTGTGAACCACAGACAATGCAAAGGACTGTCGGAAGAATGCAACCAAACCTACCTAGATTTACCCAAATCCAAGCTGTTCTCTCAAGGGGCAAAATCAGCGCATGTATTTCTTTAGGGTGATTCCAAGGCGGTGACTCAACTTATATTTGCCCTAAAATTTCTCAACTTCTTGGAGAAAGAATTTCATCTTCAGTACCATGCAGCCTATACAAGTTAAGCCTATTCAAATAATGGAATAACAGACAATCAGTTTGAGTTGATTTTACCAGTGGGGTTATCTCTGCCTAATGTGTTTCTAAACCATACAGCTCCTAGTTCCATTATCAGATTTGCACCTATCTTTGCCTCATTAATAGTAGATGAAATGTTCTTGAAATGAACGCCGGGTATTCTTAATTTATTTAAGGCTTCAGCTTTGTCCAAGGCGCCATTGGGAAAGAGCTTCCTCACTTTATCAAGCTTCAGGAGTCCTCCAAAAGTCTTGCCTTCAAATTCATGATCCCAAACTCCTTCATTTTTGGCCTTGAGCATAATCATTCCTTCGAGTATATAAGTGGATAAAGCCAATGCAGAATGACTCATCCCCTTCTTTATGGAAGTTGCAAGCTCCCTCATGGCCGCAAGAATTTCCTTACCACCATCTTCACGCGAAATGTAGTTTTCAATGTCTGTAGGTATGGAAAACTCCATTTCTTCATCGAGAAACATCTGTCTGAGTACGATAGTTTGCTCACTGTTCGAAAAGATTCTATCACTAAAGAAAGCACGCCATTCTACTCCGTTTAAGTCAGCATATCTAACGCTAAAGTCGTATTTGTCACCATTTAATCCAGTATCAAGATGATCCCAACAGAAAATACCGTCTTTAGTTATTCCCTGCCAGAATCTTGCTGAATCAAACCAAGCATCCTTGTTTTGTGCAGTGATTTGAGCGCCATCAACCAGTTTACCTCCGGGTAGTTCGATATTCACGCAGTATTTTGCTGTGCCCATTGTAACAGAAATGTAAAAGTGATTTCAATTTATAAATAATTGGTTCTTAACCTTCCAGTGTCCATATTAGGAAAGTATCACCATTATAACGCTGCATAGGCGGAAGAATTATAGTTCAATACTTGTAATTCTAGGGCCAATTCCAGAAGCGGGTCCTCACTTAAAGCGCTTGAATTAAGTGTCGCTGCATATAAGTGAATGTGCCAAATTCAGAACTGATTTAGGAGCAATCCTTTTAGGCGATGCTCTTGCACAAAAGGGCAAAGAGTGTGATTTGAAATTGATACTTACACATTTTTTGAACTAAGGTTGAGATTCATGCCTCACCTTTGGATTCGGGAACCCTACAAAGAACTCTTTCCCATAATGCAAAATCTTGGATAGAGTTTTTAAGTCATCTTTGAAATGTCTATCATCTTTTATTATGAATTTTACTGGGTGGCCAACCCTGTTTCGTAAATTTGATGTAAGTATGTCAATAAGCTGTTGGAAAGATTCGTCTTGTTCTCTAATATGTAGATCACGTTCATAGAATGCCTTCAATGCTCGCAGATCCCATTTATCCAACTTTTTGAAATTGTACTCAGGACCTTGTGCAAACTGGAATATTGGAGGGAAACTTCTTGTGTTTCTGAGTTCGTCTTCAATTTTTCCTAACGTTTCTGTGTGGTCGCACCATTCTGTGTGGGATTTTCTAATGGTTAAGAGAAGTGTCTGCTCGATTGCAACTAAAATGCTATAAAAAAATACGTAGGATGGGGCGCGGTTTAAATCCCAGAAAGTCAATATTCCTACTATATCTTCTACACTGTTTTCCTTTTGTGTCACAAAATAGAGGGGTGACTGATCACGTTCCATATTCCTGGAACCCATCACCATTCTATCAACAAGATCAGGGAGAAGCATGCCTCCTTTGAGCATGTAATTTTCAATACCTTCTTTCATGGTATTCCAGCGTCCTTCTTTCAGATCCTTTGCATTTATGAATCCTTTTATATCTCCATCCTCGCAGACAACGACATTTGTCAGACCTCTGCTAATGGCCTTTGAAGCTATATTTGATGGACTGTTGTCGAACCTATGAACGGTTAGCCAATCCTTTTTTGGAGTCATTATGGAATAAGCAGAAAAATAGGGATTATTCAAAAATTCACCATTCAGGTTTCGAATTTTAGATTCGTAGTCAAATTGCATCAAATCCACCCCTCCACCCATTTCCTCATTTCCTTTCTGTCATCGTCTTCAAATGGAATATTCAGGTAATGCTCATACTGCGTTGTGGTGGTATGTCCCTGGCTCAGTGCTATCTGCAGTGCCTTATCCGGATAATAGAACACGAGCCATGATTCCCATGTCTTCCTGAAGGATTTGTTGTTTATTGGATTTCCTTCAAGGATTCTTCTTGACAGCCTCCTAAGCTTCATGTCCAGGGCAGGGAGTTCAGGCAACGGATGCGGTACCTGAAACAGATCCGGAAGCAGTGTCTTTCCCATATCAGATAGCCTGATTGCCCTCTCCTTCTGCTTCGCCTTAACCTTAAGCATGGATCCACGGGGAAGGTAAACAAACTTCCCATCAAGCCAGTCAGGATTCTCTCTCAATCTCTGCAGTTCAGCATATCTCATTCCCGTCAACAGCAGGGATGTGCATATCCTCCTTGTGTTTGGATCCATTGCATCCCGTAGAGTTTCAAATTCAACCGGTCTGAGGATCCTCACCTGAAACTTCTCTGAAGATCTTACTATGGGTCTCAATATGGCTGTTAAGATACCGACAAAACTTAACGCTTTTCATCGAGTTTGAGTGTCGTGACCTGCTCCTGTCATTGAATCTGTATATAAAGGGCGTTAAGTTTTATCTTAAAAGTTAAC
>SCLI03000019.1_pt1 | contig 22683 bp, 26 predicted proteins | sample 7268041 | NCBI WGS metagenome assembly SCLI03 (sample SAMN10721081, study PRJNA514188) | viral metagenome | isolation source: depth-stratified mine tailings core A | place: China: Fankou Pb/Zn Mine tailings | collected 2017-10 | reverse complement strand
CGTCGTGCCACCCACAGCGTGAGTACCCTCCCGTTCCTCGACTCTCCTGCTTACGCCCCCACGATGAAGGCCATCGGGTACACCGTCTGCACGCTCGCGTCGGTGTTCCGGACCCGGATCACGCACTGCGTCGTCGAGATGCTGTCCACACCCACCGCCACAGACACTGAGTCGGGCGCCGTCGTCCGCGCGCTCACGAACACCGCCGGCGCGACGCTGTAGGCCCGGGCAAAGGTGATCGTCCGCGTCGTCTCAGCGCTATTCGCCAGGCTCGTCCCGGTCGTGTCGGCGTACGCCTCGACGTGCTGCGCGTTGAGCAGCGGCGCCGCCTGCCCCGCCGTCCCCTCCACGACCGGGTTGTTGTGGCTCTCGACCGCCCCGCTGACCGTCAAATTGCCCCCGACGGTCACATCGTGGGCCGCGGTGAGGCTGGGCGCCCCATTCGCCGTCAGGGTGCCCTGGGCGGTCACGTTATTCCCAAGGGTCACCGGCTGATCGACCATGCCGCCCGTCAGCAGGTCGTAGTACTGGTTCAGGTCCGCGACCTGGATGACGTTGCCCCCCACCACCGTGTAGAGCGCCATACTTCTTCCTTCCCCCGCTAGCCCACCTGGATGCTGAACTCCAGCGTCATCGTCACGCTGGAGGTCTTGTTCTCGCTGATCGCCACGTGGCTCAAGAGCGCGCCGGCGTTCGCCGCGCTGCTCGCGGCGAGAAACAGTCCCGCCTCGGTCAGTGCCACATTGGCCTCCCCCGTCGTGAAGAAGAAGTCGAAGAGCACGGTGCTAACGTTCCGGCTGGACACGGCCAGCGCCACCCGGGCAATCTCCGTCTGCAACTGGATGTCCGTGCTTGCCGGCGCCGCTGTGCCCGTGCCCACGGCGCCGTAGATCGACCCCAGCGCCGGATTCTCTCCATTCAGCCACGCCGCAATGAGCGCCTTACCACTGTTGCAGATGACGTTACGGTACGTGCCACCTTCCCATGTCCGGTCCCTTCCCGCAGAGCGGGAACCCCCGGGGTCCTGGTAGCGCACCCGCCAGATCCCGGTCAGCCCCAACTTCTCCCGCAATCTCATGACCACTCCGCCTTGTTCCACATGCTCACTCTGTTCCCCCAGAGGTAGGTGCTGCTGTGGCCGGCGTTGGGGAAGGTCAGGCTGTCCGTGACCGCCACAGAGTCCGAGCCGTTCGTCGGCGCCGGCACGTAGTCCGAAAGCTGCTCCGACGGGTTGTCCGGCGTGTCCTGCTGCGTCGTCTGGGTGAGCAGCTTCCAGAGGTCCGGCGCATCGCTCACCTGCAGCGGCAGTGTCACTGCATCCCTCCCGTCTAAGCGAAGGCCGCCAGCCGCAGCTGGTGCTGCAGCCGGCCGCCGGGCTGCCCCGTGATCCGGCAGTCAGTGATGATCATCGGCTGGGCGATCCCGCACTGCTGGTTGACGAGCTCGATCATCTGCCCCGCTCCCAGCGTGCCCACGTAGGTCAGGGCGACGTCCACCTCCGCCTTCGCCAGCGGCAGGGCGAACTGGGAGAGCATGGCGCCGGCACGCTGAGCCGCGGCGCTCTGCGTCTTCACGCTCGTATCAACAACGTACTGCTGCCAGGCGCCGTACTGGGCCACCGACGCGTTATTCTGCCGCCGCATGAGCACCGGCAGGTCGAAGACGTAGGTGGCCACGACAGCGACGCCGCTCCCCGGCGCCGTGGCGAACTGGAGGCTCGCCGCCTGCGTCGCCTGATCGAAGGAGACGAGCACCTGGTTGCCCCCGAAGCCTGATCCCGTGTCGAGTACGACCGTCTGGGCGGCGCCCCCGACCGTCACCGTCGGGATGGAGCCACCGGCGCTCGCGTCGGTGTCCGGCTTGTAGTCGAGCGTGAACGACCCCTGCTGCCCGTTGCCAGACCACGTCTGGCGATAGGGGGCGGAGAGATAGGTCCCGCCGCGAAACGTCACGCTATTCGCCAGCTGCGAGGCGTCCGTCTCGTACCAGAAGGTGTCCCGCCGGTAGTTCACCCAGCCCGCGCCGGCCGCTGCCGCATCGGTGAGGGCGATGTCTGCCTGGGGCACGTGGTTCTGGTCGAAGAAGTGCAGGTCGCCGCTCGCGTCCACGTCCCACATGAGGTAGGTGCTCGCCAGGCTCATCTTCACGAGCCGATCGAAGGCATCCGCCAGCGAGTTGTGGTGGACGTTGAAGAAGGCGATGCCCGGCAGCCCGGACTGCACATGGTTCGTGGTGATCGTCACCGGCGGCGGGAAGTTCGCCAGCAGGTCCTTCACGATGGCATCGACCGTCGTGTTGCTGTACTTCTTGTTCGCCAGCGTGTGCTGGAGGTAGTAGCTGTCGTCCTGGCAGGAGAGCCGCCAGCGGTTGATGGAGGGCCCGTCGTGCGCCATCTGCCGGGCACAGGTGATGGCGCCGCCGAACTTCGTGTTCGTCCCATCCGTGATCGTCACCCGCTGGAAGGGCAGGAAGCCCATCTGGAGCGTCGTATCGAGAATGTCGAGCTGCGCCGTGTCGCCCCGCCGCGTCAAGACCTGAGTGATCTGCACCGAGGAGACATCGACGAAAGCGCTGAGGTCGTACCCGGCCACGGTCACGGTCACGGTCACTGGAACCCCCCGCTCAGCGCATCAGCGGGTAGGCCGCGCGCGTCTGCTGCACGAGCACCTGCCCCACCCGCGTCGCCAGGTCATCGAGCATCCGCTCGTTGAGGATGGTGTTCCCCGTCACGAGCACGGTGATACCGGCGCCGGCCGCCGCCGCAGCGCCACCGCCACCGGTGACACCAGCCCCGTAGGAGGACCCGAATGGTCGCTGCACGGCCCCCACGAGCGTCCCCATGACCCGCTGCGCCGCGCCGATCTGACCCGCCACCCCAGCAACAAAGCCCATCACCGTCTGCTGGCCGATGTCCCGGAAGACGGTCGAGGGGCTGTGAATGCCCAGGGCGGCCTTGGCCGCGTTGATGGCGTTCTCGACGACACTCCGTGCCGCGTTGGCAATGTCACCGGCCGCGCTGAGAATGCCCTGCTTCAGCCCCTCGATGAGGTCCTCGCCAGCCTGGGCGAATCCCGGCGCGAAACCACGGACGAGGCTCAGCGCCGTGTCCAGCAGCGTCTGGATCAGACCGAGGATGAGCTGGCCAGCGCCTTGCACGATCTGCCCCATCGCCTGCCAGACTTCGCGTAGCATGTCCTCAATGTCGTGCCACGCTCCCGACCAGTTGCCGCTGAGAACATCTAACGCCGTAAGGATGATTCCCGATATCACCGCCCAGGCGATCTTGATGATGCCCTCGATCACGTTCCAGGCCCCTTGCAGTACTAGGGCGATACCGCTCCAGTCCTGCTGCCATAGGGCACCCAGGTCGGACATTAGCTGCCGCACACCAGGGATGATGAGGTTATCCAAGACGGCCGTAATCTTCGGCAACACCCGGTCGGTGAACTCGAGCACGGCCGCACCGGCCTGCCGGAAGGCGGGCAAGATGAGCGCCTCCAAGAATGATGTCAGTTGCTGGAAGATTGGCAGCACCGTCACGGAGATGATCGCGGCGAGTTTGGCCAGTGCGGGGTACACCGTGCCCAAAACCCACCGTGACATCTCGGCCAGAGCGGGAAGTAGGTCCTGCGCTACGACGTGAGCTACTGTCCGGAGCACCGGCAATGCCTCCGTTTTCAGCACGGACGCCCAGGCCCGCGCGGTTGGGATGAGGTCGTTCTGCACGGTGTCGCCGAGGCGTTGCAGTGCTGGTTGCAAGGTGCCGCTGAGCGCCTGGGCGTAGGCGAGCGCGCCATTCGCCTGCGCGCCGAGCTGTGGCAGGGCGGATGCTATCGCCACGCCTAAGGGCGCCAAGGCGCTGGCTGCGGCCCCAACAGCGCCGCGCAGCCAGTCCAAGCCGCCGTCGAACGACCGGATCGCCGGAATCACCCTGGTGGCCAGCCACGTCGCCAGCGCCGTCAGTTCCGGCAGAAACACATCGCCGAGCGCGATAGTGGCCAGTTTGGTGTTATTCCTTAACTCGCCCATCACAAAGCCGAGCGTTCGCTGGCTGCGGGCATAGGCCTCCGCCGTCGGCTGCGATTTGCCGGCCATTGTGGCATTCAGACTCGTGAGTATCTGCTGGTAGTCCTTGGAACCGGTTCCCAACAAGGTCACCGCCGCCAGGCCGCCACGGATGTTGGGGATCAATTTGAGGATCTCGGCACTGTTGCTGGCGGTCGCCGCCTTGACGTCCGCCAGCACGCCGGTCAACCCCTTTGCCTTCAACCCCGCCTCGCTAAAGTCGTGCACCAGGTCGATGCCGGTGACTTTCGACAGCCGCACCAGCTCTTTTTCGGTCGCCTTGCTCGGCACAACCAGGTGCTGGATCATGTCCTTGACCTGGGTGCCAGCCATCGCGGCGTCGAAGCCGTGCCGGGTCAACGCGGACATTGCCGCCGCCGCCTGGGTCAGCGGCACCCCCATGTTCGCGGCCATGGCCATTGCCTGGCCGCCCGACTGCACCATCTGCTCCAGCGTCATATTGCCCTGGGCGGCGGCCAGGTGCAATACGTCCATCGCGTTGGTGGCCTGCGCAGCCGGGATGCTGAACTCGTGCATGGCCGCCGCGAGCATGTTCGCGGTGTCAGCGACGTTGCCGCCCGTACTCACCGCCGACTCCATCGCCGCGGTGAGTATCTGTTGTGACTGCGCGGCATTGAAGCCAAAGTTCGCGACGTGCATGTAGCCCTCGGCGAGCTGGTCCATACTCGCCGGCGACTCGCTGGCCAGGTGCTCGATGGTCCGGCGCATCTGTTCGGCGTCAGCGTTCGTCATCGTGGTGTTGTTCTGCACCTCTGTCAGCTTGGTCTGCCAGTCCGCGGCCTGTTTCACCGCCTCGCCAATCGTTGCCCCCACCGCCGCGACGGCGCCAAGGGCGAGCCCTGCGCCGAGGAGGGCGGGCCGCATCCCTCCCGCGCTCTCCGTGAGGCCGTCGAGTGATCCCCGCAGCGCCTCGATGGCGCCGAGACCGGCGGCCTGCACGTCCATCGCCAGCAGCAGCTTCAGGGTCTCAGTACCAGCCATTAACTACTCCTGTATACTCTTGTGCGAAGGGAGACCACCAATGCGCTATCTTCTCGCTATCATTCTGCCGCCGCTTGCCGTCCTGATCTGCGGCAAGCCAATCCAGGCACTGATCAACCTGCTCTTATGCGTACTACTCTGGATTCCCGGCGTCATCCATGCAATGGGCGTTGTCAGCAACTACTACGCCGATAAGCGTACCGGTCGTATCGTGCAAGCCCTCTCCACTCATCGCTAGCCTTCCAGGGCCCGCAGGCGCAGCTGCCGGTAGAGCAACCACAGCCGCAGCACCGGCGCCGGCATCGCCTGCAGCTCCTGCCAGCTCCCGTGCCCATCCAGACTCAAGAGGTACTCCGCCAGGTAGGGCAGCCCGCCGCCGCCACCCTGTCCCTTGAAGAACAGCATGGCGGCCAGCGTCAGTCCCGGGCCTGCGCCGCATCGCTGAGGGGGTCCGTCAGACCGCGCACCGCCGCGAGAATCTTCGTGCTATCCGCGTCCGCCAGCTCCTGCACCGTCTCCAGCGTCACCGGCAGCAGGGCGCCGTCCTCGCCATCGAGGTTCCAGCGCTTGATGGCGAAGAGCAGCATCTGGTCCGTGTACTCCTTCTGGTGCAGCCGCGCCCGCATGGCCTGCACGTCGCCGAGCGGTCCCTCCAGCTCGCCGCCGAGCAAGACCCGCTGGCACTCGTCATCTTCCGCCTTCGTCAGCGGCGCCACCTCGACCCAGTAGCCCTGGTTCAGCTCCACCTTGCGCACGCCGAAGCGCTTCGCTCTGTAGCCCACTGTTTGCCCTCTCTCAACGATTCCTGACCAGCAGCAGCGTCAGCATCAGATGAACGGCAGGTACTTGCCATTGACCACGCTCACCGAGATGCTGTACCCGCTGCTATCCGCGTAGGTCGCCTGGAACTCCCCGTCGTACATGACCAGGTCCCCCACCTTCAGCGGCGCCGCAAGCTTCGTCAGCACGCACTGCGGCAGGGTGATGGCAATGCTGCTGGCCCCCTGCACCAGATTCAGCGCGATCGACCCGGTCGTTCCAACCAGCATGTCGTTGTAGTAGGTCATGGTCTGGAGGATGCTCGTGAACTTCCCCGTGATCTTGCGCTCCGTTGGCGCCACGACGCTCGGCAGGTTGCCGCCGGTGAACGTCCAGAACTCCTTGCCGGTGTTGTCGAGCTCCAGATCGAAGCTCGCCACGCTCGTGTCCCCTGCTCCCCAGAGGTTCACCGACTGGTTGGCGAGGGCCAGCGGCGCCGAGGTGCCGAAGGACGGCGTCGAGGGCGTGATCTGGGCCTCACCGAGCGCCATGAGGTCGTACGTCGCCTTCGCCGCCTCCTTCGTCGTGAGCTTGAGCCCCGCCTTGTTCACGAGTGTCCCCGCGTACTGCAGGCTCGTGAGGCCGCCGAGGCACTTCTCCACGGTCAGCGTCTTGTAGGACGAGGCATTCGGCTTGTCCGGAGACAGCACGTGCGTGAACACCGCCGTGCTCCCCGGCACCCGCGACACCACCCCCGTGGCGGCGTAGGCCAGCCGCGTGGCGCTATCCACGCCGACCGTGTACGGCCCCGTCCCGCTGATCGACGTCACCTGGCGCAGCTCCGAGAGGTTGCTCGCGCTCGATGAGGACGACGTCCCCTGGTTGAGCTGGACGTAGTCACCCACGGCGAGGCTGGCCGGCAGCGCCGCCAGCGTCAGGCTCGTGAGGCCCGCCGCGAGACCACTGCCACCGATCGCCACTGTGCCTGCGGCGGCGCTAGAGTACTGGTAGAGGTCGCTGCCGGTGGCCGCGGTGAGAAAGTGCATGCCCTGGTCCACGTAGAAGGGCGTGTCGATCTTCCCCGCGATCTTCTGCTCGCCGAGCACCGGCACGAAGGCCGTGTCCCGCGAGCCCCGCATGAGCTTCTCGAGTACGATCCCCGGCTCCCGGACGATGCTCTCATCGAGGAGCTGCACGTAGCTCGCCGCCGCGACTGGCGTGCCGATGGCCGTCTCCGCCGCGACGCCGATGAATCCCTGACTCGCGAGATAGCTGGTCAATGCTGGCATTTACGCCACCTCCTCCGCAACTGGCACGGGGGCGATCTCCCCCCGCGCATCGGCTTCTTCCTGCTGCAGCGCCGCCTCCTCCGGCCCCACGTCGCGCACCTCGCCCGGCTGCCAGGCCGGCCAGCCCGGCACCGCACCAGCGCTCTCCCCCACGTACTGCAGTCGCATCCCCTGATCCCTCCATCATCCCGTCAGGTGCTCCACCACCTGCACCGTCTTCCGCGCTGTGAACACGATGTAACCCTGCAGCTCCTCCACGAGCAGCGGTTCCTCGACCGCGGTCGCGATCTCCTCGGCAATGAAGACGATCTGGCTCGGCTCCCCGCTCTGGGGATCCTGCACCGCCGCCGGCAGCGCCGCCAGCCGGAAACGCTGGTCGATCTGGTCGAGCAGCTGATCGAAGGCCGCTCCCCCCGCCTGATCGTCCGCCGCCACCCAGTAGACCTCCAGCCCGACGCCATAGGTCACCTGCTTCCGCCCCGCCAGACGCGGCGCCGTGAAGCGCTCCTCCCGCGACTCCGGCAGCGTCACGATGATGACCGCCTGCTCCGCAGCAGCGATCTCCCGCGGCCGCTGCGCCAGCACCGCGCAGGACACCGGCACGTCGAGCAGCGCCAGCTGCTCCTGGCAGTACCCCTTCACCGCGAGTCTGGTCATCAGCGCCTCGCGATCAGGGAGATGAGCTTACGACCATTCTCCAGCATGAGCACCTCCAGCGCCGGCTGCGCCTGCGCCACCGCCCGCCGCGGAAAGTCGTTGGGCGCCGTCCCCGGGTGGTTCACCGCGCGCACCGGGTGCGCCGAACCCTGCCACCACAAGGCCTTCCCACTCCGTGGGAACCCCCGCTGCACCGGCAGGATGCGGTGCGGCCCCGTGCCACCGACCACGAAGTCCGCGTAGGCCACGCCGTAGATGCCGGCGCCTTCCCGCTCTGCAGGAACCCCCGCCCCGCGCCGGTAGGTGAGCGAGCGCTGCAGCGTGCCACCGCGATGGAGCAGCGCGCCGCTCCAGCTCACCTGATCCTGCCCCACCGGCGCCGCGCGCTGCATGGACTGCAGCAGCACCCGTCCCGCGGCATCGAGGAGGAGCTTCGTCTGCACGAGCTGCTGTGCCGCCGCCGTCAGCCCCTGCTCTGCCGCCAGCAGCTGCTGGAACTCGATCGTGATACTCAGCGGGTTCGTCACGTCACACCACCCTCCGGTAACGCCGTAGAATCTCCTGCGCCTGCTCCGGCACGAGCTGAACGCCACCCGCCGGCGCCTTCCCGCTCTGCGGGAACCCCCGCGTGCCGCTCACCCCACCGGCGCGCCCCATGACCAGGGCGCCCGCTCCCCGCACGTCCAGGAGGGCCTTGGCAATGAGCAGCACCGCCTCTTTCACCTCTGGCGGCAACGCACTCACCGCAATGTCGTAAGGCTGCTGCCCAGCGTTCACCGGACGGAACACCGGCGTGTGCGCGAACAGCGTTCCGCTGGCCAGTGGCACGCTCGCCATCCCCTGCACCGGCGCCCAGCTGCTCGCCACCGCCACCGTCTCGCTCTGTCCCAGGTCGAAGATGGTGAGGCGCTGCCCCGCCGCTATCCCCGTCGCATCCGCCAGCGGCAGACTCGTCGCCCCGGCAAGCGCCGCCGCCGTGAGGGTGGTGACCGGCCAGCCATTGACGTAGCTGTACTGCACGCGCAGCTGCTGTCCCCAGCCGCGCTGCGGCAACCCCGCCGGGTACACCAGCCGCGCCGGGCCGGCAAGGAGCACGTCCGTCACCGCGGCGCTGGTCCACACCGTTCCGCCGGTCTGCGGCAGCCCCCACTGGAAGCTCAGCACCTGCTGCACCGGCCAGCGCTCCGTCTGCACCCAGAGGTTGCCGTGCCCATCGATGCCCGCCAGCCCCTGCCCCGTCCAGTGCTCCTCGCTGTCCACCGTCGCCCCGAGCACCTGCTCGCAGTAGACGTCCGCGACCGCCGAGGCCCGCTGCGCCAGCGCCGTGACCTCGTCGTAGGTCATTGCCACCGTCGCCCCCTGCTGCCCGGCACGCAGCGCCGTTCCCGGCGTCACGTCCCGCAGCGAGAGCCCCAGCGGCGCCGCCAGCAGCTCCGCGACCGTCACGTACTGCGATGGTTGCATCACTCCGCCTTTCTGCGCGTAGCAACACTGCATCATCGAGAATGTCGAAGAGAGGCGAAGACCAGCGTGTGCTCAGGGAATGAGCTCGAGTAACCGTCTAAACTGCCCGATATTCCACATGAAGTCGCAGAGCCCGGCTTCTGCCGCCTCACCCAGTCGGAGATCTGGTCGCTCCCTCGTCGCGAGCCACGCCGCGACACGCGCTTTCGGCAAGTGATTGGAGTCCACCATCTCCGGCGAGGCACAGCTGAGAAAGTCCAGGATGCACTGTGCAATTGGCTGGCCTTGGAGGTGCTCCCAGAGCACTGTCTCTAGATCGCCTGGAGTATTCTCATCCGGGAGTACGAAGACCGCCACTGTCTGGTCGCCCCCTGTCTGCGCTTGCCAGGCCTTTGCTGGCTCAGGAAGCCCTGAGGCTTTGAGAGCCGCTCGCACTCTGATGAATGCGCTACCCGCATTGGTGTCCGCGTCCGTCACGATGCCGATCCAGCGCAAGGTGTCAAACCCCGGCACTACTGCCAGCATTCGCAAGAACCGGGGGAGCGCACTTTTCCCGCCGCAATCGCGGCACTGGACCTGCACGGGTCGCGGTGCCTGCTTGAGCACGGCCTCAAAGAACCGGCGCTCTTGCTGCCCCTCACAGATGAGCAGATTTGGCTCCCTGATCACCCACGTCGAGTTGCCGGGTCCTGATACGCCGGTCGCAGATGCTCCTCCATCAGCCACCTAACGCACCTCGGAGTGGAACTCCAGCACCGCAGCCTGCACCTGATCGTACTGCATGGCAACGACACGTGTTGCCTCATCACACCGTTCGAGTCGGTAGACACGCAGGTCGTCCGGATGATCCACAAAGGCGCGCACTGCTGCTCGAAGGCACTCGTAGCTGTGTGTCGTCACGAACAGCTGCGTGTGGGCTTCACGGCTGGCGAGCTCTACTGCCCGCCACAGCTCCTCCAGATTTTCGTGGTACACGCCATTTTCCACTTCATCGGCGAGCAAGACACCGCCTGGGGTGTTGAAGATCCCGAGGACTATCGCGACAAGATGCGCCATGCCCGCACCGAAGAGCTCAAGTGGCAGTGGGCGGTGCAGACCCACATCTCCTCGGAGGTGAGGAACAGTGCTGCCTGGAGCGACGCCAATGGTGAGCGTTCGTAAGCGCGGCTCGAACACCCGGAGCATCACGAGGAGCTGATCGAGCTTCCCCGACTCCTGCGCCAGCGTGAACCACTGCGATAGCAGCGTAGCATTCACCCGCCCGCCTGCGAATAAGAAAGTGGCTAGGCCGGATGATGCAAGGGGAGGTGTGGTGATCTTCAGTTGACTACCGCTCACCATTGCTGTGCTCACCACCGGCTCTTCTTGATTGCGCTGATAGCTCACTTCGAACGCTAGCGGCGCCCCGACACCGCTACCAATTGGGGCAACTCGCACCCCGTTTCCGGTACCCTCGCTGGTGATGCCGGCAGTGGCGACAACTTCACGCGTCTCAAGCTGGATCGTCGTGGCCGGTCGGAGAGTCAGCTTCAGCGTGTGCTGGGCGCCTTCCTGGTCTGTAGCAGCTACCTGCACCGGCTGCCGGGGATCAGCACCGTAGAATAGGAACGGCCATATGGCTTCCAACGGCGTACTGGCCAGATCGCTACCACGGAATGCCGTGAGGGCCTGTGGTGCCAGCAGATTGCTGGGCGAGTGTAGTAGCCAGATCGCTTCGAGCACGCTCGTTTTCCCCACATTGTTCTGGCCCACGAGCAGGTTGATCCGGGCAAAGTCCTGGAAAGACAGATCGTCCAGTGACCGGAACCCGCGAATACGCAGTGAGCGAAGATAAGCCATTGCTGTGGCCTCTCGCGCTGATTCAACCATCCTTGCACCAGTGTACCGAACGTCCTCTCTGCAACTGAACGTTTCCGTCCTCCGGCATCCCTATCATCTCCGCCATTAGTTCCAGACGTTCCACCATTGCCATCACGTCCTCCCCCTCACACCAGGCAGCGCACCCGGAAGAACCGTCCCGGCACGTGGCCGCCCGACGCCGTGAACCACAGCGCCACGCGGTACTCGTAGCCCGGCACAAGACCCTGCATCGTCACGCCGACCTCTGCCGCGTACACCCCCGTCCCCACGAACGGCGATCCCGCCGCCAGCACGCTCGCCGTCACGTCCACCGTGTCCCAGGGGAAGCGCGGGTCGTACTGCAGCACCTTCGCCCCCGGGCTCGTCACGGTCTCGCCGCTCTCGAGGTCACCCGTCGCTGCTGGGTTCCAGTAGTAGGTCACCGTGGCGTCACTCGCCTGCTCCGCGGGCGAGCCGGGCAGCTCCAGCTGGCTCACCACTGCCATGGCTCAGAACTCCAGCCCCAGCGTCTTCGCCGCTGCCTGCACGCCATGGCCATCCAGCGTCACCGTCGCCGTCACGGTCTGCCCGTTGACGGTGAGCGTGCGGGTGCTGCCGGGTGCTGGAAAGGCCTTCCCGTTCAGCGTGGCTGGCCACAGCGCGCGCACGCAGTCCACGAACTGTTGCACCGTCACCGTCTCCGTCGCCAGCGGTTGCCTGGGTTTGCCGTCAGCGCCGCCATCCGTGCTCCAGCCCGCTGGCGGTGTCGGGTACCAGGGCAGCGGCTGGCCAGGCACCGGCCACTTGGGCCAGCCTGTGCCACCAAGCTGCGCGATGACCGCGGCCATGAGCGCCTGCCACTCCGTCTGGAGGAGGCCGCCGGGCATTCCGGGGATGGTGGAAACTGCTGCCGCATGAGGATTCAACACGACCATGACTTTTCTCCTCTTCAGCGAGAACGGTTTAGGGCAGGCCGGCAACCACGGCCGAGACCGATCCCGCCGTTGGTGCGGTGGCGCAGGTGATGCCGATCTGGAGGAAGGCGTAGGGATCGAGGAACGCAGGCACTTGGAGCCATGTTGTGGCGACACCGGTGGCGGCAGCTTGTCCGCTGATGATTGCTCCGGCAGTACCGATGCTCAGGGCGGTGAAGGTAGCGACGCTATGGTTGTCCAGCCAGACCTCGACGCTAGTTACCGGCTGGTTCAATGTGCTGCTAATCTCCACCACTTTGGGGCCGGCGATTGTGGCAATGCTGATATTCCCGGAGAGGTGCTGGGCCGTATCGGTAATGGCCACGGCATTGAGGACGGTTGTGCTCTGGTACTGCCGTCCCGTCGCGAGGGCCGTTAGGGCATTGGTCGAGTTATCGATTGCTCGCACCCGCATCAACTGGGCCCCGTTGTAGATGTAGAGCTGGCTCAGCCCGCACGGGGCCGTGGCCGGTTCCGCGAGGCTGTCGCCCGGAACAACGACCGGGAAGAGCGGCTGGCCATCGGGGCCATAGAGCGTCACCGGCACGTTGCCCTGGCCGTCGAGCTGGGGCGCCGCGGCCTGCCCCGTGCTGTCCGCGAACGGCGCGATCTGTCCGTTGGCATCCCGCGGCAGTGGCGCTGTGCTCATCGTTGCTGCTCCTTCCATGCCGCGTAGCGGGCCTGCAGTGCCGCCGCGTCAAAGCCGCCCCACTGCCGGGTGCGCACCCGGAACAGCGGCACCACCCGTGCCGCCTGCTCGGCGTAGCGCCGGTACTGCTCCGGCACGTCGATGACGCCGTCGTGTGGCCGCAGCGACACCCCATCCGGCGTGTCCAGCCCGGCCAGCGGGTCGTCCGTCGTGAGTTGCATGCCATCCCCCCGTCTCGGTCAGCGACGGGGCCGTCTTCCCACTCGGCCCCATCACTGGCCATTCCTGCTACTGGTTGTTGATGCCGTAGAGCGCGCCCTGCAGCAGCGGCAGGTAGAGCTTCAGCGCGCCGTAGGCCCGCACCTCTGCCTGCCACAAGGGGTTGCTCGAGGTCGGCGGGTAGTCGATCTCCACGTAGTCCTGCGGCCCGTCCCACTCCCACACCGTCGGGACGTCCGTCGGCACGTACCAGCCCGGCAGTTTCTTCTGCAGGAACAGCATCGTGCCCTGGGGCACCGTCGGGTGGACGGTGATGGGCAGCTCCGTACCCGTCACCGGGTTGGTGAACCGCGCCACCCGGAAGTTGGCCGCCGCCTGCCCAACCTGGTCCTGAGTCAGGAGCACCTGGTAGGGCGCGCCCGCACCAAGCGTCAGCCCGGTGAGCTTGACCGACTCCTGGGCGTTGCAGTAGATCGCATCCGGGTCACCCCTGGCGCTGTTCCACAGCTTCTGCAGCACGCTCGTAATCGCCGCGACCGTGAGCGCGCCGCCAGCATTCACGAGCGTCGCGCCACTGCCACCCCACATCTGGGTGTAGATGCCGTTGTAGCTGAGGTCGTTGCCGGACGTATCGGCCACCGGCGCCGTCGTGCCCGCCGTCGGTAGGCTCGTGACCGTCAAGGTGTCGCCGTTCGTCAGCCAGGTCAGGCTGCCGCCGGGCAGCTGCCCGCTCGACCGGCTCGCCGCGACGTTGGCGCTGGCCACGAGGTAGTAGGTGCCGCCAGAGGTCGTCGAGAGGTAGAGGTTGAAGCCGATCACCGGCTGTCCCGCCGGGAAGACCGGCGTCCAGGTGATCGAGCCCGCCCCCGTGCCGCCGGCCGTCACGGGTGTCGCCGCTGACGGTAGCGACTCGCCCATGCCGGTGATGGCGGTCTGCTTCGCGTAGTAGGTCGCCGCCGCGATACTGCCGCCGCTGGCGTTGCCGGTCAAGGCCGGCTGGGGCGAGGCGCCCACAGCTCCCGGCGCCTGCTCGGCCGCCGCTGCCATCGCCGCCTGCCCGAACAGCAGCAGGTTCTCTTCCACCTGCATGACGGCGCGCAGCAGGTTCGTCACCGCCAGCGCCTTCAAGTCGACGAAGCCCAGTCCGCTCCACTCCGACTCGAACGTCACGGTGTCACCCAGAGCAAGGCTCTTGTACGTCGCCGTCTTGTCCACCGTCGCGGTCGTGACGATGCTGGCCGCCGACCCTTCGGCGACGAGCCCCTGCAGGCCAGTGGTGTTGATGCCCGTGATGGTCTTGTACTCGACCTTCTTGCCCTTGCCCTTCACGCGGCTCGTGGCGTTGCGAATCGGCGTGAGCACCGGGAAGAGGCTGTGGAGCGCTTCCAGGTTGTACGCCTGTAGGCCGGAGGCGATGTTCCAGGCCTTGCTGATGTCCGGATTGAGCGCTCCCTGTCCCGGCAGCGGCGCGACGGCGGCCTTGTAGGCCGCGAGGGTCTGCATGATCTCGGAAGGTGCTGCGGTTGCCATGTCTGTAGAGGATCCTTTGCTACTCCGGGCAGTCTCAGCGCTGCCCGTACATCTGCTTCAAGAGCTCGGCGTGGAACTGCGTCCGCTCCGCCTCCCCCATCTGGGCGACGAGCTTCGCCGCCGCGGTCTTCGCCGCCATTGCCGCCGGCGGCTGCCCGTCCGCATAGAGGCGATCGGGATCGAGCCCCAGGCCTTTCTCGACGACGGTCGCCACACCCTTGGGCGGCGCCGCCAGGTCCTTGACACGCTCGATCTCCGCCGCCAGCGCTTCGCCCCTGGTCTTCGCCTCGGCGAGGCCTTTCACCAGGTCAGCCATCAGCTGGCCAGCCGTCAAGCGGTCGGGCGCGGTCGCCGTCACCGCCGCCAGTGCCTTCGTCAGGTCGGGATCGGCGCCGAAGGTCAGCGCCAGCGCACTAGGGCGCGGTGGTTTCGCGGTGTAGGTGTCTTGAACCCCAGGTTGGCGCACCGGATCGGCGCCATCTGGTCGCCCTTCCCGCTCTGCGGGAACCTCCGCATTGTTCGCCGGGAAGTCCACGTCGCCGTCCTGATCACTTCCCACGACTCTGTCGTGGGAACCCCCGGTCTCGCGGGCCAGCGCCTCGATGCGCGCGGCGGCATCTCGCAGAATCGCTGTGATATCACCGGCCATAGTATTCGCCGCCTTCCGGCTGGCCGGCGTCGCGCCCTTGGGAATGCCCAAAGCCCGCAGTTCCTCGGCCGTGTGCTGCGCCTCGTGGCCATGATCGGCATCAGCGCTGTGCTCGTGCACGTGGCTGTGCGGCCGGCCATCGTGTGTGTGCCCGTGGAGGTGCGTGCCCTCGTGCGGCTCGTGCAGTGCCGCCGCCTTCGTCACCGCGGGAGCAGCGGCGAAGTAAGCGTCAGAGAATCGCTGGTTCTCCGGCAGCGTGTGCGGCTGCCCCGCGCACAGCCGGGCGTCCTTGCCGTGCTCCCGGCAGTGCACGTGGTCGTGCATGTCGTCGTCGTCGTGCATGTGGGCGTGTGTGTGCGTCCCGCCCCGGTTGTCGTCGTGCTCGTGGTTGTGCGTGCCCTTGAAGGGGTGCGCGTGCCGCGGCTCACTCCGCGGCGTCCCCGCCTTTACTGCCGCGCTCACCGCCGCCTTCCCGCTCTGCGGGAACCCCCGGCTCTGCGGGAACCCCCGCTCGTCGTCATCTTCGCCGGTCCCCAGCTCTTTCGCCGCCACCCGCACCTTGCGCTCCGCCTCGTCCTTCGCCGCCTGCGGCAGCGTGCTCTGCGGGATCCGCGCCAGCGCGTTGCGCACGTGTGCCGGGTCGGGCTTGCCGTCCGCCGTCTTGTAGGGGAAGTGGCGCAAGCTCCGCGGCTTCGTCTTCCCTTCCCCGTCTTTCTCGCCGCCCGGCTCGATGTAGGCGAAGCTGGAGTCGGGAAGCTCATTGACAACCCGTGTCGCCCACACCGCCTTGTGTAGTTCGGCCTGCGCCGCCATCGTTGCACCTCCTTCGGTGGTCGTCGCTCCAGCACCGTCACCGTCCGCCGGTCGCTGCCTTCCCACTCCGCGGGACCCCTCGCAGAAAGCACAGACGCAGTCACAGGCCGGGTCCGGCGCCCCCTCCGTGCAGGTGCAGTTGCACCCTGGCAGCGCGCACTTCGTCACGGCGACGACCATGCCGCTCTGGGCATCGCGCCACTCATTGCCACCCAGCGCCTTCACGAGCGTGAAGCGCGCCGCCTCATTCGCCGGCCGGTCGACGATGCTCACCTCGATGAGCTGGCCCCCAGCGATGCGACCATTACGCGCCAGCGTATCCTTCACGACGAGCGGGTTCTTCACGCCGATGGAGAAGCCGTTGTAGACGCCCTCCTTGACCTTCCGCCAGGCCTGGTCGTCGACGATCTTCGCCCGCAGTAGCGGTCCCGGCTGCGCCGTCAAATCGACCGCCTGCGCCTTGCCGACGGCCCGCTGCGGATTGTGCTGCTCCCGGATGTTGCCCCAGGCGGTGAGCCAGGACGGCAGCTGCGCCGCCAGCCAGGACTGGTCGACGATCTGGTCATCGACGTCGACCTGGGGCGAGGAGACGTAGCCCTCGACCGTACGCTCGCTGTCGTCACCCTTCGCCACGAACGGCACGTAGACCGTCGCCGTGCCCGCGACCGTGCTCCTCATTGCTTTCCACCTGCTTCCTTGATGGTTCCCGTAGGCGGAGGAATCACCGCCGGCGTCTCCACTGGCGGCACCGGCACCGGCGTCTGCAGCCAGCGCAGGGCCGCCAGCAGGTAGCCCATCGCCCCCACGAGAAACGCCGCCACCACCGGCTGCCAGTCCACGGTGTGCCCTTGCGCCTGCACCGTCTGGTAGGCCGCCTGTAGCCCCGCCACCACCGCCCCCGCGCCGGCGGCCTCGACGTACGCTACCCACATTACGGGTGTAGAGCGATACGTCCCTCGTTGATTCATCGTCAGCCTCCTTCAAAGCCCGTTCCCCGGCCCTCGACTTTTCACCGCAGGTCTCTTCAGCGCCATCCGTCACACCTCTACGCCGCCAGCTCCTTCTGGTACGGCCGCCAGCTACCATCCGTGGCCTGGTACACCCCGACGGCGCGGTTCGTGAGCCGCGCCACCGCCGCCGGGCGTGAGCCGCCCCACACGTCACTCTCTTCTCCACTCACCAGCGGCCCCGGCATCACGAGGTCCGCGACAGGATTCCCCTGTGCCTTGAGTTGGGTCGCGTAGGTATAGAGCGGCAACAACGCAACCGTCCAGATGGCGTGCTGCCGGTCGACTTGGTGCCCGAGCTGCGTGTAGTAGTCCCAGGCTTCCCGCTCGGGGGTTCCCACTGTGTCGGGGGTTCCCACTGTGTGGGAAGGCCCCCCCGGTTCGCCCGTGTCCATCGTCGGAGCCGGAGCTGGTGACAACAACGCCTGCCACTGGGCGATCGGGAAGTCCGGGCCCGGGCACACCCGCCCTACGTCGATGGCATCGTGCGGGATGAATGCCGTGATGCTCGGGCGCCGCGCCAGAATGTCTCGACATAGCGCCAGACTCGCCCGCACCTGTGCCGGCGTCAGCGGTGAGCTATTCGTCTGATCGCGCACGTGCTCGATACCGATCGTCCACAGATTGGGGTTCGGCCGTCCCGCATACGGCGAGTCCGGCGTCACGACGCCCGCGTGCCAGGCGCTGTCCGCCTCCCGAACACACTGTGTCACCGTGCCGTCGGTGTCGACGACGTAGTGCGCGCTGACCTGACTCGCTGACTCGCTGAACCACTGCACCGCCCCGCCGCCCGCCGTCCCGTGCAGCACGATCGCTCCTGTCGCCTGCCCCTGGCGCCCTACCCAGAAGTTCGGCGACGGCGCCCACACCGCCCCCGCATGGTCCGTCTGCCCGCTCACGGTTGGTCCTTTCCTTCCCGCGGCGGCCACGTAGGCCGCCAGTTGCCCCACAACCGGCGCAATCTCGTAGCTCGCCCAGTCCGGCGTTGCCCCGAGCGTGAAGAGGCAGCGGCAGCGCACCGCCTCGTCCTGCTGATCCTGCTGGTCGAGGTACTGGAGCAAGGAGAGAAACTGGGCGGCGCTCCAGCCCCGTGTCTGCCAGCCGCTGCCATCCGTCACCGGCTGCACGTTGTCGCCGCCGCTCTCCAGGATGTACACCGCTCCCTGCCAGTCGTGGTAGGCGAGGCACTGGAGCATCAGGCGGTGCCGCTGCACCGTCCACGGCGCCCACTGGGCCCAGCGCGGATCGGGGGTTCCCGCGGGGTCGCCGCGGGAAGGCAGCAGGCCAGTATATTCATCCAGTCCCAGGTCCACATCTGGTTGCCGCAGCAGCGGTACCAGCGGCATGAGCTCCGGAAAATGGGGGCCTGCATGGACTCCCTCCTGCACCCGCGCTGGGTTGCCCGTGGCAAAGCAGCCGGCCAGAAACCTGCCACTATAGCCGCCACTGCGGAGGCCGGCGATCACCTCACCCTGCCACACGGGATCCAATCCCCGCGCCGACTCACAGCAGAGTTGCACGTGCGTGACATGCGAGAGATCCTGCTGGAGCCAGCGCTGCGCCGCGGCGCTGCTGCCCATTCGCTCGATGTCCCAGAGCCGCAGGATGCGGCTGGGGATGCCGGCACTCTGGGCAGTCGCCAGCGGTGCGCTGTCGTCGAGCGCCTTCACCGCGGCCCACGGCGCCGCTCTGATCGCGGCGTCAGTCACCGAACCTTTCCACTGGATGACGTGCAGCCCCAGAGCACTCCGTCGCACATCCCCGTCCTCTCCAACGCGCTACAGCACCGGCTTTCTCAGCGAAGCCATCGCCCCCCGCACCAAGCGCCGGTCCAGCCCTCCTCATCGCCCCCCCACTTGCTGCACCACGTGCCCAGCCCCCTGCAACAGCGCCGTCCACGCTCCCGTCATCAGCGCCAGCCACAGCGCATCCCGCCGCGTCAGCGATCGCTGCCGCAGTGACTGCCGGGCCGTCTGCTCTCCCTCGCGCCACTCTCGCAGCACCGCCACCGAGTGTTCCAGCCGGTCTACGCGCCCAGCCGTCCGCGTCACCCGGCTGTTCATCTCCTGCAGCACCACCAGCACCTCATCCAGCCGGCGCTCGATGCCACCAACACCGTCATCCAGCCGTCGATCCAGCGCCTGCAGCGTCCCCTCCATGCGCCCGATGCTCCGCTGGACCTCTCCGGGTCGTTCCTCGACCCCGCTCACGTCCATTCTCACTCCCTTGCCTCGCTCCTAGCGTATGCCGCTCGCCTACGCCATCACCCCTGATTCGGTGTCGGGAGACGCTGTCTCTCACTCTCTCTCCTCTGCCGCCTGCCGTTCCTGCTGGCGGATATCCACGTCGTGGGTGGTTGCCACGCCGCGCGCCAGTGCAACCTCCTGCTGTCCAGCCTGATTCCCCGCCTGCCAGGCGGCATAACCCACTTTGCTGATCGTGATGAGGTCCGGCTCACCGAGCACCTGGTTGCCAACCACGAGTAGCCGGCCGATGCCCGGCGGTGTGCCGCCTGCCTCCTCTACCACCTGGTCGATCGCCAGCGTCCCATTACGCACGTCGAGGTCGCGCGCCTGCGCCGTCTGCAGTACGTCCTCTTCGTCCTGCGGGTCGGAGAACGACGCCGCGAGATCGGGGGCGTCGAGTTCCTCCCAGATGATCGGATTCAAGATCTCGTCGCAGAGCCAGTGCGTCAGCGGCTCGATGCTCTTGCGCCGCAACACGACGCTCTGCTCTTCGGCAAACCCCCGCCCGCCCAGGCCGCCGTGCTGGGGCTCGAAACCCAGCTCCTGGGGTGTGACGTCCATCGCCGCACAGGTCACGTTGACGAGCCAGCGGGCGAAGTTCTCGTCGAAGGCCCAGGGCTTGAAGAGATGGAAGGATGTCCCCGCTGGCACCCACTGGAGCTTGTGCAGTGCCCGGGAGTCGCCCTGCATGACGCCCTCCCACCACTCCCGCAGCTGCGCCAGCTCGGCCCGGCTCGTGTCTGGCGGCGCGATCGCCACCCCCTCCGGCAGCGTCCCATCGGTGTAGAAGTCCAGGGTGCTCCGCTCGAAGCGCAGGGCCAGGTTCACGTGCCACATGAACTGCTCCACCGCCGAAAATCCATAGGGTGAGTCGTTGCGCCGGTTCTTCACCGCGTAGATGAGCTCGTCCGCCGTGAACGAGTCCCGCGCCACGCCATAGAGGTACTGCTGATAGGCCGCCTGTGGCGCCGGCGGCACGTCCCCCTGCACGGTGATGAGTGGCTTGATCGTCGCCCCATCGAGCAGCCGCAGGGCGTGGAGCTTGCCGCCGAGCGTCCGCCACTTGTAGATTGCCACCGCATCGAGGATGAAGTGGTCTTCCAGGAGCTTGCGCAGCCACGACTGCCAGGTGTAGCCCGGGCAGGGCTTCGCAAAGAAGGCCCGGATGGCAGTGATCCTGCCCTGCTGCTCCTCCACCACCTGGCGCGCCCGCCGCCGGTCACTGTCCCGCGCGATGACGTCGAACTTCAGCGCGCAGATCTCGTCCGCCCGGATCACGATGCACTTGTACGCCAGGCTGTACGTCCGGGCCAGCTGCCGCAGCACGAGCGCCGGCAGCGGCCGCCCTTCACCGGGCTGGCTGGGGATGTTCCAGCCGGCGCGATACTGCCAGGAGCGGGGCTGTCCCGAGTCATCGAGCGGCGCCGCTGCCGGGGCATCGCCCGGACCGAACTGCACGCCGGACCGGTCCTGCCGCGCGTTCAGCCGTGCGACCTCGTGGTCTAATGGCTGCGTGGTCGCGCCGTCCGGCAACGTGCCCCGCCCCGGCACACTCGACGCTCCGCTCTTGGTCAGCGACGAACCGGCGGCGAGCTTCTCCCGCAGCCACGCCAAGGGGTCAAGACCCATGCACCATTTCCCTTCTCGTCACCGGTTGCCGAACGCCGCCAGAAACTCCGTCACATCGCCCCGCCGGGCGAGCACCTCGATAGCCCCCGAGACGGCATCGACCTGATCGTCGTGCGCCCCGCCCGGAAACGCCTCCACCTCGTCGAGGAAGGCGCCGGTCCAGGGGCCGCGCACGAGCAGCACGTTGCCGGCCTCCGCCGCCGCACTCACCGGCCGCGCCCGCGCCTGCTTGTCGCCCGTCGTCCGGCGCCCGTGAAAGGCATAGCCCGGCAGCACCTCCCGCGCGTAGTGGTCGATCAGCGCCACCCCCGCCGATCCCGGCTCCTGCTCCATCCAGACCTCCGTCTCCACGCCATCGAGCGCCGCCGTCTGCCGGATGCGCTGCTCCACGTCCCGCGGCCCCGCCCGCAGTCGCTGCAGATCGACCACCCAGTAGCGGCCGGCATGCTCCGCCACGAGCGCCCCGACCGTCCAGTCCGGATCCGCTCCCGGGCGTACCGCCGTCGCCGCCAGGTCCCAGTAGCGCACGCGCCGTCCCCCAGCCGGTACCGCATCCACCACCACAAACCACTGCCGCTGGAAGAGCGTCCCCGCTGGCTGAGCGAACCAGTCGCCCTCCCGTAGCTGCCGGCGCGTGAAGTGATCGAGCTGCACCAGCGCCGCCTCGTACGCCTCCCGGTCGAGATGCGGGTTGTCTTCCAGCCGCGCCGGCACGAACACCCGCGAGGATGCCTTCCCACTTTGTGGGAGCCCCCGGATCAAGAAGCGCTGCCGCACCCACTCGTGTCCCTGCCCCCCGGGGTTCGACGCCGCCCGCATCCGTAGCGGCACCGCGAGACCTGCTGTCTTGCGCAAGCGGCTGAAGAGGTAGCGGTACTGCGTCTCACTGAACTGCGTCAGCTCATCGAAGCCGCAGAGCTGGAACTCCGCCCCCTGGTAGCGGTACTTGTCCTGCTCCGCCTCCAAGTAGCCGAAGGAGAGCGTCGCCCCACTGGGGAACGTCCACGTCTTCGTCGGCTCATGCCAGCGTGCCGCCGTCCCGCGCAGCCACTCCTTGGAGCGGTCCATGATCGCCCCCGGCAGCGCTAGGTCCGCATAGCTACGCCGGAGCACGAGCGCGGCATAGCCCGGTACGTCCACGAACTGCAGCGCCGCCATCAGCAGCGCCTCGGATTTTCCCCCACCGGCCGCCCCGCCGTAGAGCGCCTCAGTCACCGGCAGACTCAGGAAGAGCGCCTGCCGCACCGTCGGCGTGTGCGGAATCCAAGGCGAGCAGAGCGTCTTCTCCACCAACGCTGCTGCGTAATCCGGCAGCGAATGCGAGGAAGGCAGCGCGGAATTCGTCAAAGTTGAACGTCCCCTTGTTCTCCACAGTGGGTAAGATGGCTTCCCCATTCGGTCCGCTGACCTCGTGCCGCTCTGCCCACTGCCCGGCTTCCTGTGCCGCCTGCCGCTCGTGCTCGCGTGCCTCGCGCAGGAGAGTGGCATCGAGCACGTACTCATCAACGATCTGCGCACTGGGGCCGGCGCCGAGCTGCTTACGCTGCCGCACGAGCAATCCGGTCTTGCCTCCCGGCACCCCGGCCATCTCGGGATCAGCAGCGCGCTCCTCGATGATGCGGCGCATGCGCTCCCAGCGGTCCTGCTGCGCCATGACGCGCTGCTCGATCTGGGCGATGGCGGCGCGTTCCACTGCTCGTCGCGCCGCCTTGCGGGCCTCAGCGACCAGCTCATCGACACGCCGCTGGAACTCAGGACTGGCCGCCCAGCGATAGATCGTGCTGCGACCTACACCGACTGTGGTCCCAATCCCCTCCAGCGGAAGTCGCCCTTCGGCAGCCATGAGTGCCGCTTCTTCGCGCCGTGTCGTCCATTTCCACACCACGTCGCTC
>SCLI03000409.1_pt1 | contig 22908 bp, 19 predicted proteins | sample 7268041 | NCBI WGS metagenome assembly SCLI03 (sample SAMN10721081, study PRJNA514188) | viral metagenome | isolation source: depth-stratified mine tailings core A | place: China: Fankou Pb/Zn Mine tailings | collected 2017-10 | reverse complement strand
GTCAGTTAGTGGATTGAGGAAAACGCTTTAGCGAAAGGAGGTGAAACAGGATGCATAAGCGGTTCGTGGCAACAATAGTAGTCGGCGCTCTGGTAGCCGGAAGTATCGTTGCGGCATGGGCTGCAGCAAAGTCCGGTACTTCGCCAACCCACGGCGCTTCTGCTGAACAACAGATGCCCGCTTGCTGCCAGCAGATGATGCAATCGATGCAGAAAGGCCAGACGAATATGAACATGGCCAATATGATGCAGGAAATGACGCCAGAGATGATGGAGCGGATGCAATTGCTAATGCGCACGCCCATCTTCCTCGACGCCCCCTGCCCGATCTTTGCCCAAGCCGAAAAGCTGGCGCTAAGCGAGGAACAGAAGAAGAAGCTCGGCGAGATCGAGAACGAAGCGCGTGCAAAGGCGCGGGCTGTCCTCACGCCGGAACAACAGGCGAAGCTGGGCGACGTCCCGGACAAGCCCGTAATGATGATGGAGACCTGCCCCATGATGAAGATGATGGAGCAGAACAAAGGCACGACCGGCAAGATGCCCATGGCGGGCGGCAACAAGGCGAAATAACTCTCGCAGCAGGCATCACCGTGGGTACGGCTGGACTGTCCAGCCGTACCCCTCCATAGCACTGAGTATCAGGAGGTAATCCGTGAGAAGAAAAGGCATTATAGCCTGCGAGCACTACTCCAATGATGGGACTCTTACAACTGTCATCGATGGAAAGACCGCCAACTTGATCGCCTCCACCGTCGTCCAGAGAGGACTGGTGAGCCAGCATGACCATGCTGCCTACCTAGGAAGAGAACTTGCGAGGGGGGAAATGGCGATGAAGTTTGGCGTGGAATACACCCAGGACAGAGCTTTGGGTGAAATGTCTACGGAGTAAAAGAAAGGAAAGGTAGAAACCAATGAACACAAAAGCACTGATAGCTGCGGCTGCAATAGTTGCCATTAGCCTCACGGCTGTAGCCACTACTCGAACGGCAGGCAGTAACACCGAGAAGAAAACACAGCCAGTGAGGACAGTGAGCGTTGAGGAACTGGCCGCCAAGCCATCCTCACATTTGGGACGAGTCAGAGTCGAAGGGGTAGTCGATTCAGCGGACAAGGGTAAGGGGCTGCTCATCCTTATCAGCCCGAAAGAACTCAAGGAATGTGGAACGAACTGCGCAGACGAATCAACTTCTCGCGTGCCGGTCCGTTGGTCACTCAAGCCGGGAGAGATGGTGGTTGTCGAAGGCGTGGTCAAGAAAGACGGCAAAGGCATAGCGTTTGTGGCTGATGAGGTGAAGAAGCGATGAGCGGCGCAGCCTCCCCACCGGATGACCTCGGCTCGCCGAAGTGCGTTCCGCGCTTCCGGCTCTGGCCGCTGGTCGCGTTTGTTGCTGCAATTGGTGTGCATTTGCTTGTGAAGTACCTTTCAGCGCCAGCGGCCAGACAGTCCGCCTGGACTGATCTAAGTCAGCCCCACATGAGCTGGTTCGCCGCCTACCTCAAGGCACAGGACTACTATCTAAGCTTCTCATACGCTCTTGCTGCCGGGTTCGCGGCTTACGCTCTTTCCTTCTGGGCTGCCAACAGGCGCGTCGCGGCAGCGGGCGGGGCGGCTGGCGTCTCCATCGCCGGGATCGTCTGGGGGGCCGGGTGCTTTCTGAGCGGCTGCTGCGGTTCGCCGATGCTCAGTGTATATGCCTCTATTCTCGGCACGAGAGCAACGTGGTTCGGGAAGCCGTTTACTGCGGCAATTACGTTAGTGTCTGTCTTGCTCGGATACGTGATGATTCGCAGAAAGGACTGCAAAGGCGGATGCTGCACCGGAAACAGGGTGAGCCAGAAATGAGCGATACTCGGACAATAGAGCTTCAGATACAAGGCATGGACTGCCCGGACTGCGCAGCGCACGTAAAGAAAGCTATTGAGGCACTGCCGGGCGTTGACTTGGTGAGCATATCCCTGGCTGCAGAGAAGGCTTCTATTCGGATGGACTCCGCACGGGTGGACCTGAATATGATCCGGAGGGCCGTGGAAGGCGCGGGCTACTCAATATCTACAGCCGCAGAAGACGGTAAGGACTCTGATCGCCCGGTCAGCGGTTTCACCCGTCAGGTTCTCACTCTGCTTGGCATCGTCTTTGGCGCTGTGCTTTTCATAGTGGTCGCGGGCGAGTGGCTGGGGCTTTTCGAGGTGATCACCAAGCGTGTACCCTGGCTGGTCGGCCTGGCCGTTGTTTTGATAGGTGGATATCCGGTATTTCGCAATGTGGTCCGCGCGGCTCTGAGAAGACAAGTTACCTCGCACACTCTCATGACTGTGGGTGCTCTCGCGGCGCTGGTCGTCGGGGAATGGGCTACGGCCGCTGTAGTCGTCTTCTTCATGCGGATCGGTGACTATGCCGAAAACTTCACCACGGAACGTGCCCGCCGCGCTGTGAAGGACCTTACCGAGATGGCTCCACAGACAGCGCGTGTCGTGCGCGAAGGGGTGGAGCAAGAAATCCCCATTGATGAAGTCCCGGTCGGTGAGATCGTGGTCGTACGTCCGGGCGAGAAGATCCCGGTGGATGGTGAGGTTATCAGCGGAGAAGCCACGGTGGACCAGGCGACCATCACAGGCGAATCAATGCCTGTTGAAGTCGGTCCGGGAGCGAAAGTATTCGCAGCCACTCTGGCCCAGTTAGGCGGTCTTCGCATTCGCGCTACTCATGTCGGCACGGATACCACATTCGGACGTGTAGTGAGAATGGTGGAGGAAGCGGAAGCACACAGAGCCGATGTGCAGCGCATCGCGGACAGGTTCTCGACATACTATCTCCCCGTAGTGGCGGCAATTGCGGCGCTTACGCTCCTGATCCGTCATGATCCCCTGGCTACTGCGGCCGTGCTGGTTGTGGCATGCTCATGCTCTTTCGCTCTGGCTACCCCGATTGCATTGCTTGCCTCCATCGGCGCGGGAGCCAAACGTGGCTTGCTTATCAAAGGGGGTAAGTATCTGGAGTCGCTTGCCCGTGCGGATGTGCTCCTGATCGACAAGACCGGAACGCTCACGCTTGGACGGCCCCAGGTTATTGATGTGGTCTCATTAGGAGAGCAGTCCGAATCCGAAGTCCTAGCCCTGGCCGCATCTGCCGAACGCTACTCGGAGCACCCTCTGGCGGAAGCTGTGCGCGCCGCAGCTAAAGAGCGTGGATTGCCCACGACAGAACCCAAGAAATTCGAGGCAATTCCGGGTGTAGGCATACGAGCACAAGTCAATGGTGCTGTCATATCCGTCGGCAGCCACCGAATGGTCCCTGACGCATCATCCATTCCGGCGGTACGAGAACTCGAAGCACAGGGGAAGACCCTATTGTTTGTTACTTCAAATGGTGATCTGACAGGTGTACTTGCCGCTGCTGATACCTTGCGCCCGGAGATTCCTGCAGCACTTGTCGCTGTACGCGCGCTCGGCGTGAAGCATATCGAGTTGCTTACCGGAGACAACGAACGGACGGCTGGCGCACTCGCCCAAGAACTGGGGCTTTCATATCGCGCCGATCTCCTTCCTGAAGACAAGATCGCTACAGTGAAGGAGTATCAGGAGAATGGGCACACCGTCGTAATGGTAGGAGATGGTGTCAACGACGCTCCAGCCTTGGCGCAGGCGGACGTCGGCATCGCGATGGGTGTGGCCGGAAGCGATGTATCCATCGAGGCTGCTCACATAGCCCTAATGCGAGAGGATTGGATACTCGTGCCGGAAGTCCTCCACATTGCCCGACGCACCATGCGTGTCGTGAAACTGAACATCGGGTTTACCGCGATTTACAATCTTGCCGGGCTCTCGCTGGCAGCTTTGGGCTTTCTACCTCCAATCTTTGCCGCCGCTGCGCAGTCCCTGCCGGACCTTGGCATTCTGGCTAACTCATCTCGCCTATTGCGAGAGTGAACGCGCACTCGACAGAATCAGACGTCGGCTGGCTGTGACCTCTTCTGATCGACCGCCTGACAATCATACTATTGATGGCGAACGGCCAATAATAGCCAGACTGATCTTTCGTATGACACTTAGTCCCATTATATTCCTGGCTTGGGGCCGATCTTCTGGAGGATGGAGGCCACGCACACCTCTGCCGACAAGTATTCTTCCGTCTCCACGATCTCCCCTCGCATACCGCGATACGGCGACATTGTGGCCCGATGGTATTCCAGGAAGTCTTCAGGCAGTGACTTGATGTCATTCTCCACCAGCCGGTTGATGACCCAGTCGGCGTCTTCTTGGTAATCATCATTACCAGGCAAGTATTCCATGACGATATCAAACCCCGGACCGGGACCCTGTACCCAGACGCCTATCGGCTCATAATGTGGATCGCTGTCGCGGTCACGAATGGCATACTCAATCATATACCTAAGCCGCATTGTCCCACGCCTCCGCAATCTTCGTATGCTCCTCAAGAAGCTGGGCGTCTATTGCATCGAACTCGGACTTGTTCTCGGCCCTGTACCACTGCCACTTGCCCCAGGCGACCACATAGTCGTGCTCGGTCGCGTCCATTATGAGTTCGATGTGATATCTGCGGTCCAGGTCGTCGGTGAAGTCAAGCTCGTATGTGTCCTCCCGGCTCCAGTCCACAACCTTGATGGTATGCGTAAACTGGAAACCATTGTTATAGCCCACGGACTTGAACATGAGCCAGAAGTCCGTCTTTGTGACGTTTCCGCCAGCGTCGAAGTGTGGCGCGACACGCGTGACGGTGTAGCTGTCGATCAGGCCGAACGGCAGAGGAGTGTCATGCCCCTCGCGCAATATCATGAGCGACCCGTCGCGGTTGAACTCGTCGAACAGGGCCTGCAGCTTTGCCTTTTCATCTGTTATGAACTGTATCATCATTACCTCACCAAGACAGCTTCCCCGACCTTACGACCATCAGGCAGGCTGGATATACCGTGCTTCGCGAACACAGCCAGCACCTTCGTTCGCTCCGACTCACTCGATACAACCACCGCCTCCAAGTTATCGAGCAGCGTGATCGAGTATTTGAAGATAGTCTCGTTGCTGCTTCCCCTGGAGAACTGCTTCCAGTCCGACGGACCGATGCCCCGATGCTCAGCCACATAGTCGTCGGTCACCTTGCCGTAAGCGTCGTGCGAATAGCTGACACTGTCCATTCTACGCAGAAGCCGCTTCTTAAAGTATAGTCCGCACTCACCGGTCCTGCCAGACAGCGGGGATTTACGAATTCTGGTGAACACATAAGACGCGCCGCCGCTTCGCATGTCCGCTTCCGGTGACATACCGCTCGGAGTGACTCCCGCCCGGAGCTTCTCCACGGTGCTTATCATCGCGCCGTTGTTCTCAAGCGCGTTGTCGAGGAACGTGCTCATGTTCGAGTTGTTGGTCAGGTTGTGGTACAGGCTGTAGCCCGCCATCTGCTTCTCCAGGTCCTTGTCGGAGATGTCGAACCTGTATTGATGCCTGTAGCCTCCCGCGATCTTGCTGTCCTTGAACCCAAGCTGATATTCGCCCACGGGATCATATCCCGGCATTTTCGTGATGTCCGATACACCGAGCCGCTTCTCCCAAAACGAGCGCATCGCCTGGATGCGTTCAGTCTTCGCGGCATTGCGCCCGTCGAGGTCCGCCATCATCCTGGTATATCCAGTTTCCCTGTCCGCTTTCGTAATGTAAGCCTGCTTTGTCAGGTAAAGGATCTCGGCGTCATCGGCGGTCGCGACGTTCGCCTTAAGTCCGAACTTCTCGATGTGCTCAAGCGCCTTCTCCAGGTTTTTTGCGTCCGGGCGATCAGGGACCGTTATCTCAAGCTCGCCCGAATGGGCGTAGAGATTCTTCTTCGACCAGGGCCGATAGGTCGCACGGATGCCGTCTCCGAAGTCTATCTCATACTGCTCGCCGTCCGGCATCGGGTTTCCACGGAAGAGCGATGTAGTGCTCGCCGCCTCGCTTTCGACTGAAAGCTCGCCCTTACTTACAGCGCGTTTGGAATGGAGCACCTTGGTCTTCCGCACGGTGAAATCGGTGTCTTTGACTTTCTTCCTGGGGGGCGAATGCTTCTTTCGGTAGGTCTCGAATACCTCCGAGATAGGCTTTCTGTCCCGCGCTGCGTGCTGGGCTTTCTCAATCCAGGAAATGTAAACCTGCGCCATCTCCCGGACGTCCGGGTCATCGGAGCCCGCGAGCTTCTTGAGCGCATCAAGATGCTTTGCCGCTTTCTCCAGCTTAGACTTGTTATAAGCGCCGTCCTGAGCGTGATGGTTCACGGTCTTCACGGCAAGCAGAATATCGTCGGCATACTCGTCCTCCGACAGCGGCTCCCCGACTCTCGCCGTGCCCGCCTGCCTGTCGGCTTTTCTTAGCAAAGGCAGCATCTTTGACTCCGCCTCCGGCCGCACCTTGAGTTTGATGACCGTTCGCTCTTTACCGCCTAAGGTCTCGGTGAAGATGAGCGCGTTCTGGTCCTCGATGTCGGTCTCATCTATCGGCAGAGTCTTTCCTTGCCAGCCGAGGACACGCGCTTCCTCCATGATCTGTTCTTCAGCTTTTCCGATGCGGCCCTTTGTCGGAACCTCGGAGACATTGTCAAATGCGAAACCTTTCTTGCCGAGCACGTCCGCGTAGAAACCCTCAAAGTCACTGCGTAGGTTGTGCTTGCGGGCGAGTGCGAGATCGTAGAAGGCTTTCTTCTGTGCCTCGCTGCCGCCAAACCTGCCCTCGACATATGGTCGCAGCAGTGTGAGGTAATCATCGTCGGATATGCGCTCCACCTCGCGGATGTAGCGCAGAGTAACCATCGGATCGACCGTCACCTTGCCCTGCTTTGCTGCCCTGAAGAGCGTGTTGTAGAACGGCTCGCTCTCCCCGCATGCCCCGTTCGGGTGATAATCGATTGCGAGCCTGTCCTCACCCAAGAATTTGAATAGCTGGCCCTTGTCTATCCCGTGGACCTTACCGCCCTTCGCCCGCAGGAACTGCTTCGCATGGCCGTCATGGTTTGAGAGCAGCCAATCGATGACGTGTTCGCGTTGGACCTGAGCGATCTCGTCAGGCTTCAGGCTGGTGACGTCGACTGCAGAAAAGTCGTGTTCTTTGGCAAGACCTGTCTTCCACTTCTGAATCGAGCCGACGCGGTCGTTGAGCCGGATTGTCCTGACCTCGATTGCGTCCGGGTCGATAAGCCTGCCGATCTTGTAGGCCGCCTCCTCTCCACGTGCTATGAAGTCATCCGATCCTTTGCCCACGGGCTTGAACAGCCACTTATCGCCGTTCTCGTCCAGCCAGAACTCTTTCTCATGCGCCCCGCCGACTTTGGCCTTGCCGGTATATTTGAACTTCTCCGGCTTGCCATGCTCGGTCCAAGCCGCATCGACATCATCAAAGACAGAGCCCTTCTTTATAAACACAGGAACGGAGGCAGGCTCGGGCTGCGGCACTGAGACCTGGGGCTTGGCGGCGGGAGTCGCGGTCTTTGTCTTTCCAGAACCGCTCAGATGTTTCTGGGCCCATACCGCGTGCCTCGCCTCAATGCTCGCCTTAGCAGCTTCCACCTTGGCACTGTCAGTCTCGGTGAAGAGTGCAGTCAGTTCGTCCTTGTTTGCCCACTGCCAGTGCTTGACCTTCGCCTGCTTAGCAAGGTCCTTCAACTCTCCAGACTTCATCGCCGAGATCTGCTGCTGGAACGTGTGCTTCTTAAGCGCGATCTCCTTGGCGTGCTGTTCAAGCGCCGACCCGGGCAGCCCGGAATCCTTTGTCAGTTCCGCTTCAGCGGCTTTTACTGAATCAAGGAACGAGGAGTACTGCGCTGGAGAGGATGGCATGACTATCTGCGATGTGGTGTCCTTCAGAGCTTGCTCAGCCTTCTTGAGCGCTTCTTGTTTTGCCATATCCAGAGCCTGCTGCTTGGACTGCTCGGCCATCTGCTGGCCCGCAGACTTCTCCAGTGCCTTGACGAGCTGCTTTTTGTTCTTCAGCGGCGGAATGCCATGCTTTTGTTTGGCGGCGATCAGGGACTTACCGGCGAGACCGGAGTGGTCAACTCCCGGCTCAAGACCATCGAGCATATCAATGACTTCGGATTTCGTTAGGTTCAACGACACACCGTGCTGCTTGGCCATGTCCTTGAGCTGGACCATCGTGAGGCCGGACAGATCGGTCTGAGGCGCAGCGTTCTTCGCGGCTTCATCCAGTGCCTTGGCCTGCTTGATCATCGCCTGCTTATCAGCGAGCAGCTTCGCGAGTTCGTCTTTACTCCTGAGCGCCGCGATGTTGTATTGCTTTATCTTCGCCTGAAGCGCAACGCCGGACAGATCGCCGTGGTGGATTCCCGGTTCCGCCTGGTCGAGCAGCTTGATGAAATCCGACTTCGTGCGTGCCACGGCTATGCCGTTCTGCTTGGCAAGTGTCTGAAGCTGCTTTACAGTGAGAGCACCAAGGTCTGCGATCTCACCTGACTCGAACGCGCCTTTGAGCTTCTTTTCTTCCTCAATTTTCTGCTTTGCCTGTTCATGGATCGCCTGCGGAGGCAGGATACATGCGGACTTCTCACCTGCAGCAGTCGCACCGAGATCACCGCCGCAGATCACGAGTGGCCATGCGACCACCGAAGAACAGCGGCAGTACGGGTGGTACGGCTGATTGGGAAACCGGTCAATATCGAACTGCTTCCCGTCCAGAGCGCCGCAGACAGGACACATCCGCTCGTCTTCCATCGTCATCCATTCGAGCTTCTGTACTCCGACCTCTCTGTGGAACTTGATGCGACCCTGGTTGTGTGCGCGCAGGACTTCGGTGCGGGCAATCATCTCCATTCGGTACTGCGCCTTGGAAAAGACCTTGCTTCCCGCGTGCCGGAAGGACTCCTTGTCCTCAACGACCTTGCCAAGATCGCGGACTATGTCGTCTGCACCTTTGCCCGTGGCGATACCGGAGAGGATCGTCCGCTTGATACCGTCTGAAAGCTCGCGATGCACGTCTCCCGCCAGCACCAGGTTGTAGTTGGTCATGAAGTCGAGCGCATCGGTGTCGATCAGGGTGAAGACCGACGTGGTGAGCTTATCGATCCCATCCGGCGTGAGATCGCGGTAGAAAGGCATCTGAGCTGCGGTGAACTCCTCAATGCCCCGATAGACGCCTGATCGGAAGCCCGTCCGAGAAGCATTGCGGAATATCAATGTGTGCTCTTTACGTAGGGTACGCAGAGTTTCCCGTATCTCGCCATCCAGCTTCTCAAGACCCTTCAAGGCCGCGAGCTTGTTATCTGGCAGCGAACCAAGACTCTTGTAACCGAGCAGAGCCGTGTGGACCTGTTTCTGCGCGGACTTGAGCGACTGCGTGAGCTGGTGAGCGACCTGTTCGGAGTAGAGGTCGCGGGCAAGGAGGCTCTTTAGCGTGGCTTCGCGGATCGCTTGAGCCTGAGACGGTGCGTCCGCTGCGATGGCGCACATGGATACCTGCATTGCTCTCGCCCTCAGACTCTCTTGTGCTCAAAGAAACGGCAGGCCGGGGAGTCGAAGGTGGTCTCGGCTTGGGTGACTCCACAATGGTTGTGCTCCTCGCCGAAGTAGGTACAGGAGTCGCACATCTCGCCGACATCCGCGCTGGAATATAGCGATGCCTGTGTTTGCCCGTCCGGTCGGTTCTTTGCCGGATCGAGGCCGAGCATCTGCTGCGCCGTCTCGATGCTCATTATCCCGGCCACGACCATGTCAACGATGGGCTTGACCTGCTTCTCATCCAAGAGATCGACAGACTTGCCCTCGTGCTGCCGGTTCGCCGTCTCGGTATCTGGGTCCAGGTCCATCTTGAGCTGCAGGCTTGAGCGGCTTATGAGCTTGCGGTCGTATAGCTCGATAAGGAGCTTCTTGAAGTCTACCGCGTCGGTCGGATCGAGGTCATTGAAGACGAACTGGATGCCCTTGTCCTGATGCCCGCTTATCTCCAACCAGTCGCTGTATATCCAGCCGAGGATGGTTCGCGCGGCATGCTTTATCTCTCGGATCATGATGAGCATCTTCTGCATAGAGACCGATGCCGTGGCGAAGTTGGGACCGTCGCCTGCAACGAGCGACCGGGAAAGACCCAGCGCCACAACGATGTCTTCCTTGACCTCTTTGACCTTCTCTTCAACGTTAAGGACTTGTCCCTCGGTACCATGAGTCTCGACGGTCACGTAGAACGGCACGACTAGGCCGCTCTTCATGTCCATCTTGTTGACCATGTCGCGGGTCTGTTCGAGCATCTTCTGGTCGGGCATCACCATCTTCTGGCCGAACGCACCCCCGACCTTGATGAGTCTGAACGGTGTAGCCCAGCGTTTTGCAATGGCCTTCTCAGCGCGCCTGTAGTCGCGCAGCAGCTCGATGGACTCGAAAGCGGGCAGGACGAGGGAATTGCCGCGAGGAGAAAACGAAGGAGCGTCCCATTTTAGATGCAGCGTCTGTTCAACGGGCAGCTTCAGACCGTCGCCGGCGGTCGGACTGTCTTCCGAGAACTGCTGCACCTCGACGAGCTGCCCATGCGCATACTTCACCTTGATCGAGACCGGGTTCACGCAGGTGACTTCCTCGATGTCCTTGCCGTCTTTGGCGTACCGCTTGAAGCCTACAGCGTCACCCTTCACGAGGAGCTGTAGGACCATGTCTTTCACGAACTCGGAGACATCGAGCCTGTCGGCAAGGTCGTTTGCCTCGGTCTTGACGGTGTCGTCGTCGCTGGAGATCCTTATCTCATCTCCGACGGCGAACGTCCGCCAGGAATTGACGCAGTTCTTGACCAGCGGCTCTTCGACATAGTACTCCCAGGCTTTTTTGGCACGCTCTTCCCAGGTCTTTGGAATGGCATTATCGGTTGCGTTTACCGAAGCGAACGCGGAAGAGTCGAGTGCAGCAGCCGTTGCCATAGGCGCGACGATTAAGCCAGTGGCCTGCATATCAACCTGTTCGTCTGGTATGGCCGCCTGGCTGGAGGGTTTCCTTGTTCGTGATCTTCGACTGCCGCTTTCCACGTGCGCCTCATTTCTCTGCGATGAGTATCCTGCCGAGCATGCCGCAGCAAGCTCTGCCGCTTCAATATTTACCGGAACTGGCAGCGAAGTGTTGAAACTGTTTTGTGTGCAGAGATATAGCACTCTGTTGTGATTGCTATTCATATAGAGCAGCTTTATACAGGATGCAGACGCTGCGTCCGTACAGAGCTGTGCTCCAGAATCTTCAGTTCTGCCGACACAAACGATGACAAACCCGTCGTAAATACTGGTATTTGTCGAATCATATAAGTAGCATGACCCGTGGCATGAACATCATGGCAGGGAAATAGAGCGAAAGAAGCTCCTGACTAAAGCGCGGAGGTGGCAAGTATGAGACACATCAAGACAGTATTGATTTATGCAGCAGGCGCTTTGGTATCAGGGGCTATCTTCAGACATATCGAATGGCCTGACTCGCTCTTCGCTTGCCTGTCGGTACTGATCGCGGCAGAGGTCATCAGCAGCATGCTGAGGATGTGCGACAGACTCCTCGACCCGCCGCCAGCGCTCTTCCTGATATTCTTCAGCCACAGAAATAACTTCAGCCGGTTTCCCCACACGCCTTGACTTTGCCTGCCAACAGAGCGAACATTCACCCTACGCTTCGGCGAAGGCTTGTATTGAAGGAGAAAACAGGCAATGAAAGACCCGGTAGAGTATCAGGGAGCATTGGGGCAGGCAATCATGACAAGGCGGGAGAAGCTCGGATACAGCCGCGACAAGCTCGCCCGGATCATTGGGGTGGACACCGATTACGTGGCATTCGTGGAAGACGGCAAGAACGATCTGGAGCTTTCCGAGATGATCGTCATAGCCAGGGCCTTACGCATGCCGCTATCGACTCTTCTCGCGCTGGCGGAGTCGGCGCTGCCGGAAGCCTAACCGGTCTATCTCGATATCAGAAGAAGATCGGGTCCGTCAGCACCGGCATGACACAGACAGTCTCCTCGGTAATCTGATCCAGGCTTCTCTGCTCCCGCACAAGCATTGCGCAGCGCACGGCGTCGATGATGTGGTCGTTGCCCTTGGAGTAGATGACATTGCCATTCGAGAGAGTGTAGGTGTGAGTGGTGAACTGGTCCTCTATCTCCAGATCATCGGCGGGCAGTATCATCTGTCTGCGCTGCAGCGAGCCTGATATGAGGCTGGTCATAAGCTCCTTCGTTCGCTTCTTGACCTCTCGCCCGTCTCTGACGGCAAGCGTTGTCATACCGCCGAAGTCATACCCGTAGAGTCGGCCCTCAAGCTGAAGCTGCTTGTATTTGTCCAGTGTAAGCAGTTCCTGCACCACTGCCAGACCATTGCCGCCGTTATCGACGCCGATCCCGACCGGTGTAAAGTATCTTTCCAGTAGGGATATCGTCTGAGCGATGTGCGGGTAAGAGACGTGCTCCATGTGGATTCGCAGCACGAGCTTCACGACCGAGCGATCCCCGACCTCTATCTCCTGGAACACAACGATCTCCGTCGGATCGTTGGTATAACCCAGGTCGCCGCCTATCCAGAACATTCCGGTCTGTGGCATCAGGTTGAGCAGCAGCTCCAGCCGGTCGTAGGACTCCTCTTCCGTCGCGCAGTCGCGCATGTCATCGCCGCATATCGCGACTCTCTGATACTCCGGCATCTCCTGGCGGCAGAGGTTCAAGTGCTCGATATTGAATGCGCCGTAAGAAGGTTTGCCATGCTCGCCGGCGACCTCGTGCTGCCAGCCGGCAGTATCCCGGCCACCGTAGAACTCAAGCAGCTCGCGCTCACGATCCTCGCTCCAGTCCGGGTTAATCCACGACGGCCATCTGAACACCCTGAACTGCGGCGACATTGTCAGGCGGTAGTAGGTAGTATTCCGCAGACCGTTCGGAGTGGAGTAGATGCGCAAGCGTCCTCCTGCCTTGAGGCACTGCCGGAGAGCCTTCCAGGCTTTCTCAGTGAGCCACGCGCCCTCATCGACCCAGACGCGCTCGACATGCAGTGACCTGAAAGCGTCGCCGTAAGCCCCGGCAGGTCGGAAGTAGAGGATCGCGCCGTTAGTGAACTCCAGCCTGAAGTACGGCTTGCGGGTTATCTTTGGCTTGCCGTACTTTGTGATGGCAATACTTCTCATCAGTTCATCGTTGGACTCCAGTTGAAACTCTATCTCCTCGATGAGCGTGTCCAGATGCCCCTGATGCGGTGCGGCAATGAGTCCCTGGCCGCCACGGGTGGTGAAAGTGAAGTGCAGCGCATCTGTTATGAGCGATATCGACTTGCCCGAATCCCTTCCGTCGAGATGGATGATGTTTCTCTCATCGCATTTCAGGTCATCGATCTGGTGCGGCCAATAGCTGCGCGCGGAGCCGTCTCGGTCGCGGAGATACTTCTCTCCCCACAACACCGGGTCTCGCAGCGACACTCCGAGCCTCTCTTCTTCCGATGTTATCTCAACCAACGCTTTTCCTCCGCATTTCTCTGCACATTCGAGGCAAGAACCCCTTGACTTCACACGCAACCTGAGCGTGAATGTGAATGCAAAACACAACCACTGGAGGTAGTGAAATGGACCAAAAGACACTGCACGTGGCAATCGAGGAACACATCGAGTACCTCAAGAGCCAGGGCAAGAGCGAACGCACTCTGTACACATACGGCAAGGACTTCGAGCAAATCGAAGCCTACTTCGGGCCGGAGAAAAAGCTTGGTTCGATCCTCATTCCGCATGTATCGGGTTTCCTCAAGTCCGATGCGCTTCTCAAGATGCACGGCGACAAGGACCGCTCTGAGATCACGGTCAAGAAGACCATCCGAGTCTTTCGCACGTTCCTGGTCTGGGCAAAGGAGCAGGGCTACATCACCAAGCTCCCGCTCCCGAAAGACACACCTATGGGCCGCAGCCTCAAAACACAGCCGGAGGTGCAGAGTGCCGAACCCGATCCGGCTGCTGCGGCCGACTAACGATCTCGAACTGGCGATAGACGACTTCGCGGTAAGGCTCCGGGCGCAAGGCCGCTCGGAGCACACCATCTCGGCATACCTGCGCGACCTCCGGTGCTTTGCCCAGGCGCTGCCGGATGTCGAGTTGGCCGATATCACGCCGGCGATGATTGATGCCGCACTCACTAACTCGGCGGTCGCATGTTCCGAGAACGGCTCGCCGAAATCGGCTGCGACAATGTATCGTCAGAAAGCCGCGTTGCGTTCGTTCCTTGCCTGGACTGCGCAGACCGGCCTGATCCAGTCCAGTCCGGCGATCTCCGTGACCACGAAACGCCTGCCGCGCAAGCCCCCGAAGTTCCTGACCGAACCCGAGAAGCGCAGGCTCCTCAAGGAAGTCCACGACCGCACAAGTCCACTTGCGCGCCGCGACCGGGTCATCTTCGAACTCTTCCTCGGGACCGGCATCCGCATCGCGGAACTGGTGAACCTCGACATCGATGACGTCGACCTCGATGGCAAGCATGTTCGCATCATTGGCAAAGGCGGCGTCCCACAGGTCAAGTTCCTGAAGTCGTCCCTGCGGACACTGCTGCGAGGTTACCTCAAGGAACGTCGCCGACTGACAAGCTCCGATGTCACTGCGCTGTTCATCTCGTCTCGCGGAACAAGGCTCTGCTGCCGACAGGTCGCCCAACGTCTTGCTTACTGGCTCGGTAAGGCCGGAATCCAGAAGAATGTCACGCCGCACGGTCTGCGGCATACGTTCGCGACGCACCTCTATGCTGCGACCTCCGACCTGCTGCTCGTAAAGCGCGCCCTCATACACCGCGACATCTCCACTACCGAAATCTACACGCACCTTGCGGACAGCGCACTCGAAGACGCGATAGAGCGATTATGACCTCCGCGACGCTGGGGAAAGGAACACTCGTCGACTCTCCCCGGCGTCATTTCCCGCAGGCATTGTTTGCGTAAGACCATCCCAGGCAGTTTACATCGCAGATAACAGGTATTATCTGAACTCCGACCCCTGATCGACTTGGAATCCACGCGTGGATTCCGGCTATTCACCAAAGCCGCGACGGTGTTATCTGAAGTCATTCCTGCGTTTTCTCCGGCTCTGCCTCAGACTCAGCCTTCTTTTCAGCCGCCGCGAGCTTCTCAAGGAGCGCCGTAGCCCACTCAGCCGGTGTCGTTTGTGACTCAGAAGGCTCAGTGCCCTCGCGGGTGATCTTGGTCGTCTTCAGGTCTTTCATGTGACAGCGGATCATCCGGTCGAGCCTCTCGGCAGCTTCCCAGTCTCCGGCTTCCTGTGCTCGCCCCAGCTTCAAGAAGTAAACAGCCACCAACTCCACCTGGATGAAGTCGGAGCTTTTGTTGAACACAAAATCCTCATGAAGCTGCTCAATGATAGCATCGAAGATAGGCTTCTCTTCCGGCGTGAGGAAACGATCCGCATAGATGCCGTGCTTCAGCGCATTGGTGTTGCCCTCGGGAGCGCCCTTGTTTACAGGCTCGGCGTTTCTCTTCCAGCGGTCCATTCCATCGCGGTCTCTACCGCCGACCTCTGTTTCAGTAGTCTCAGTCTGTTCGATCTGCTTGTCGTTGGTCATCAATGTGTTCCTATCGCTTACGTTGTTACGGCAAGTCGGAGTTGGGCGGGAGAGGCGCATCAAGCCTCATTTTGTGCCTGTCGCGGCTGCAAATAGCGACTGCTGATCAGCAGTTAACGGCACTGGCCTTGTCATAGTGGCTCCAAATGGGTCATCACCCTGAGACACAACCTTTCCGCCGAACACGCGCTTGACCTCGTAAATCTGCTTCACGGCTTCCGGGCTGGAGCCGACCATCAGAGCAAGCTCGTCCATGGTGAATCGCACTTTCTCGGCCCACTTGTCCGGCACGACAACCGAGTCGTCGCGGACGAATATCACGATGTCCTCGATGATCGATGACCTGATGCAGGCGTAGCCTCGGGTGGTAAGCGCGTGTTCCAACTTGCGTGCCTGATCTGACTGTGAGGTACCACCCTGTGTCGTCCGCCGCTGATACTCATCATCCTGGGTCTTTCTGTAGGCAGTGAATGTCTGTTCGGAGGGAGGGATATAGGACTTCACGTTCGTGGTCTGCATGGCCTGGAGAAGAGCTTTCTCGCCGATGTGCTTTACGGCCCAATCGTGGATCGCGTTGAAACGAGTTCGTAGCTCCGCGAAGAGTTCAGGTTTCATTTTGCCCGACTCATGGCGCTCTTTTGCCTGGGTCATTTTATGGCGGAGATATGCGTAGTAGGAAACGTCGAGCTGTCGGTAGCAGACATCAAGCATGACTTCATAGCCAAACCGAATGTCATCCGCTTCCCAGGAGTCGAGGTTGGTTGCAACAAACAGGATGTCTGCCTTATAGACACTTTCATCAGATTCCGTCGCTTCCTGCATAGGCGTGCCGGTCTGTTTGTCTGAAGTGTATTCCAGCATCGTATCCCACATGCTCATCCAAGTCGCTCCCCGGCAGCCGCCGACAGTAGGATATATATCGGATTCGACCTCGAAGTGTGGGACTTTTTTCGCGTGGTGAAAAGGTGATAGGCTCATTACCCCCGTATTGGGCTTTACCCGGACCCTTTCACATGGTCCAAAACGGCTGTTTTAAGCTCATATTACTTACTTTACTTGTAATGAAGGTGAAAGGGTGAAAGGTAATGTAGTATGTATCCTCATGTGCGCGCCGAAAAGAAACACGCATACGCATGGACACAAATGCATGAGGAAATATATGAATTTATACATGTAAGCAGTAGTAGACGCATTCCCCGGAAAACCTTTCACCCTTTCACCCGGTGACGGTTTTGAGGGCCGGACTGAGCGTGAAATTGCCGTTTTGGGGGGTGTAAAGGTAGCCCGAAAAGCCTTACATGACCTACCGTATTTTGGGTGAAAGGGGTCTCTAGTCTTTTTCGCTCAGACAGGTAATATCGTAAGTGCGGATACGGTGGGCGTGGTTGTTTACCGTTATTTCAAAGCCAGCCGCGCGAACGATCTCCATGTCGTTAGCAAAGCGCTGGGCGAACTGTTGCACCGAGTTCATGTTGAAAGAAAGGCTGTATTCTCTTGCCACCCGCTTTAGAGCAATGAAGAGCTCGCGCGCAAGTGCGCCCTCTATCCTGTCCACGTCGGCCATATCTATCTGATAACGTTCGGAGAAGGTGGCTTTGCTTGTTCGGTTGGGGTACATGCCGACGTATTCCTCATCGGCCTTAAGCGCATTTGCGTAAGCCCTGAACAGCCCGGCAAGAGCCGTGGCTATGGGATTGGACTCCCGCGCGCAGTAGTCGGTCTCCTCGTTCAAAGCCTGTATCATCCCCAGAAACTGCGGCTGAATATCGGTGGTCGCGTTCTCGACTTCCGAGTCGTCCTTCCCGGCGAACAGAGTCAGATACATGAGGCTCAGGTAGTCATTGCAGCGATGTTTGCCGTGCCTGCCCAACCGACTGTGCAGCAGCGTCATTACCCGTCCCTGGGACCGGTCTCTGAGCATAGCGAGCACATGACTGGTGCGCTTCATCATCACTGAAAGGAGCAGGTCGCGATGCTGTTGAATCTGCGCGAGCACCTGGGCTTCGAGGAAGCAATCGTTGATGCTCTCTTCCATATTGAACCGGATGATGAACGTCCGGGATAGAGTCTCCGTCAGCTCGCCCTTTAGTGGCTCTATGCCCGTGGTGTTCACCAGACACTTTGTCCTCTCGACTACTGTATCGGTGTCGGTGCCGCTCTTTCGCTTTTCCTTTGCGATACCGGTAATGCTTGTGAGCATGAAATTTACTAGCTCTTCGGTCAGATCGTTGGTCTCGACATTATCAAGGGCGATGAGCGGGTTCTTGGCTCCGTCGGAGTAGTTGGCGGCGTCAGTGCTCTTCTTCTGCTGAGGCTGGCCATAGAGAAGCGTTGTGATGAGCTTTGCGGCGGTGGTCTTGCCGGACGCGGAGCTTCCCTCAAAGCGCGTCATCGGCCTTGTCCCGGCGAAGTCCATCAGCAAGAAGCACGAAAGCCACGCCCATATCAGGAACCTGTTCTCGGGCGAGCACGCCAGATTGTCCAGGATAAGATCGATGACGAGCCTGTCTGCTTCCGCGTCATCCGCGTCGGCCAGGAACTGGATAGGTTCTATCTTGCTGGACGATTCCAAGATTATGCCATCCGTATTGCTACCGTTCTTGATGATCTCAACGCCATCGGGAGTTATTCTGGCGATCTCGTGCCGCTCGTTGTTGAGGTTGAAGTATACAGTATGGCCGGCAACATTCGTGTGGAGCCAGGAAAAATGATCGCGCACCTCGCCGTGCTGAGTAGCAAGGTTCGCAAGCACTTCTATAAAGACCCTGCCGCCATAAGCCGCCTGAACCAGACCGGTGTGCTGGTAGACCATAGCGGAATACAGGCGCTTCCTTGCGCGGTCGCTGGAGTCCATCCAGAGCAACTCATCATTGAAGAACATGAATGGGTCACCCTGCCGAGTCCGAAAGAAGCGCGCTCCGTTGGAGACGAACCAGTTGTAAGCGGCTTCCGCAGCTTTGGTGTAATCGGCAGTGCCTGTATCAGCTTCGCTATCGAGGAGGACTTGCTCCACGCAGGCACGACACGAACCGGCCGGAGCATCGCTTACCCGCTTCTCGCGCTGTCGCTTCTCCCGTTGCTTCGTACGCTGCTCTTTTTGTATCGTGCGTACCTGCTCTTTGAGGACGGCAAGTGAAAGGCGCAACTTGCACCTTTCCTGAAGCAGCTTCAGCAGGCGTGTCTGTTCGAGCGGCCCCTGTTCAGCAATCTCCTCAAGCACTGGCTCAAGCAGCCGGTTTCTTTCCTGGTCAGGCGCATCCTGGGGTATCCGGTCGATACTGTATTCAAGTGGCGTGACAGCAGACGAAAGCAGTATCTCGAAGTCGGCGGCGACGTGGCCTGAGGCGAAATACTCGTTGACGTCTATCTTCGCCCGACCAAGCAGTTCTTCTGCCTGCTTCTTGTCGGCAGGATCGAGACTGGCGAGGCGTTTATAGAGTTCCTTGGAATCGACGGTAATATCCATGCTGAAGCGATCACGTAGCTCCTGCCGTGCATTGCTATGCCTGTCCTCCAAAGGCAGCACGACCAGTCGCGTTTCAATGCCGCTGTCTGCGAGATGTCGGGCAGTCTTCAAGGCGCCCTTGAGTCCGGCTTCGGAGACCTCGTTGTCCTGACAGATGTAAACGGTCTTTGCGCCAGCGAGTTTCGGCAGAATCCGCCGCCAGTCGTCGTCCTTTATCTGGACCGTAACCGGCGAGATTGTTGGGAACCCGTGCTGCATGAGAGATATGCAGTCAGTGACACCCTCGGTAATCACGATCCGCTCAGGTCTGGAGAGCAGGCAGTCCTCGTTGTAGAGGTAGCTGTTGTCGATACACGGCGCGATATGTCGGCGGGAGTGTTCATCGTGACACTTGAGCTTCTTGTACTTGGCCTGTTCCCACTCGCTATCCGGCGTCCATGGGGTCTTCCTGGCTATCATGAATACTGCTCGTCCGCGGCTCCAGTAGGGAAAGACCAGTCTGTTGTCAAAAGCCGGAACGAGATCGTCGTTGCTTGTGAGGTTGAATGCGCCCGTGCCCGCTATTTCCCTCAAGGCATAGGCATTATCGCAGCCTGTGAGATGCGCGATCACGCCCGGATGCTCGGTGCCCTCGGTGTCTTTCCAACCTGAGTTTCGGGAGTAGCCGATCAGGAGTGAGTCTATGGTTTCCTCGGATACGCCGTAGTGCTCACTGAGCCACTCCAGCACTTTGGGGGACGCCTTGAGCCTGCCGTGGTAGTAGCGCGCCGTCTCCGTAAGAGCGCCTTGGACACGCAGCTCGAATGCGCGAGCGGCTTCGGTCTGAGCAATCCGCTCATCGCTTATTCCGTAGCTTGAGAGAGACGGCAGGCCGACCTTCTCGGCGAGATAGTCGCGGGCCTGTCGGTGTGATTCAGGCATTGGTCCGCTCTGGCCTGATGTGACGCAGCCGGACTGGACGAACTCCACAAGCTGCAGCACATCGCCGCCTATGGCGCAGCCGAAGCAGTACCAGCACTGTTTATCAACTGAGACCTGGAAGGAACGATGGGATTGGCTTTTGTGGTGTGGGCAGTCACAGTACAGGGTCGTGCCGGACTCCTGAACAATGCGTCCGCCTAAAAGCTCGCGGGCGATCTGCCCGATGTCTATTTCGGTTATGAGGTGGTAGTACTGCTTTACATTATCAGGCCGCTCCGCCGCCATGTGTGACCTCCGGAGCTAGCCGCCAAGTAGGATAGAAAGGAACGTGTTGCGCTTATCGACCTGGCGCTTTGTTGCGCAGTTGGCAATTCCCCAGCGGTCCCCGATGATAATAGCGGACTTTGAGGCACGGGTGACGCCGGTATACAAGAGGTTCCGATGGTGCATGAACGAGTGCGACTTGTGGACGATGACAATTGAGCATGGAAACTCCGATCCCTGCGATTTGTGGATCGTGAGCGCATAGGCGAGTTGAAGGTTCTTGAGGTCCGAAGAGTCCCTTGCTATCTCAACGGTCGTGTCTTCAAACGCCACGTTTATCGTCCCGTCTTCGGCGACGTCGACAACAGTGCCTACCGCGCCGTTCATGACCTCGGTCTCGTAGTTGTTCTTCGTCTGCATCACCTTGTCGTGCTGCAGGAACTCCGGCCGACGACCGGGCTGCGGAGGAAACACATCGACATCCCACAGCTTCTTCTGGACAAGCTGCTGCAGCCTGATATTGAGTTCCAGAGTGCCTAGTGGACCCTTGTGAGTTGGCGTGAGAACTTGGACATCGTTGATGATGTTGAAGCCCAGGCGCTCGCTGAGAATCTTGTCGAAGAGTTCCAGAACAAAGTCCTGAGCTTTGGCCGCGTCGGTAAACTGGTCGATGACATACCAGGGCCGCCGCCCGTCTCTGATCTCTTCGGAGGTCTTGCGAACCTCACCCTTGAGTATGGCGATGCTGTTTTCTTTCAGGATACCTGCCTGCCGGATGACATCCTCAAGGATCACGGTCGGCACCGCTTTCGAGCGTATCAAGTCTCGGAGAATATTGCCTGGTCCCACGGGAGGCAACTGATTGTGGTCACCCACGAGCACCACAGCCGTGCGTTCGAGGTCTATCGCCTGAAACAGATGCCAAGCAAGCGGCACATCGACCATCGAGACTTCATCGACTATCAGGACATCGGTATCGATTGGCCTGTCGGCGGTCCGCTCGAAGCTCCTGCCGTCATATCCCAGCAGGCGGTGAATGGTCATCGCATCAATACCGACGACTTCCTCCATCCGCTTTGCCGCCTTGCCGGTAGGAGCGGCCAGCACGACAGAGAGATCATGCTCCTGGCAGATGCCGACCAGCGCCGATATCGTGAACGTCTTGCCGCTTCCGGCTCCACCGGTCACGAGTGAGATAGTGTGCCTGAGCGCAGTTGCGACGGCTCTGTACTGGTCACGGTTAAGCCCGCTCGCAGCACTGGAGATGGTTTTCCGCATTGCATCGTCGTCGAGTTCCATGAAGCGTGGGTTCGGCCTTGCACCCTGCCTGAACACCTGCGCCAGCTCTTCTTCCATGCGTCGGATCTCAGGCATGGCCACAAGGAAGCGGTTATCGGCTGTGGAGCAGGATAGATCGCCGGCGTCGATGAGTTCATCAAGTGCCTTTTCTATACGCTCCCGGCTGTCGAGGGAGTCCATTACAAGAAGCGTGTTTGCCTTGTCCACAAGCTGCTCGTATTCCATCCAGCAATCGCCCTGATCCAGCGTGTCCTCCACGCAGAAGACAACGCATGCCCGGATCCTGCCGGGATGCTCCTTGGGCGCACCCATCTTCTCTCGCGCGATCTTGTCCACGCGCTTGAATCCGAAACCAGGGACCAGGCGTACGATTGCGTAGGGGTCGCTCCTGAGCATCCCAATTGCCGCATTGCCGAACTTCTTCACTAGGCTCGTCACCTGAAGATGAGTCAGACCAAAAGCCGAAAGTGTAGTCATCGCCTGATTCACTGATCTTGTCTCGACCCATGTGTCCCGAAGAAGCTCTATCGTTTCCAGTGGCACACGTGCGGCCTGGGCGATTGCGCCAGGCTCCTCGATGAGGAATCGCTCGAAGTCGCGGCCGAATCGCTCCGCGATAGTGCGTGCCTTCGCAGGCCCGATCCCCTTGATATCGGGGTGCTTTGCGATGTAGTTGGCAAGCCCTTCGACATCCAGGTCCTGATCATACTCCATGCTCGCAACCTGAAACTGGCGTCCGTATTTGGGATGTGTCGTCCACTTGCCGCAGAGAACAAGGCGGTCGTCTTCCTGAGCGAATATGCGACCGGCGAACTGGATCATGTCACCCGACTCCGCGCGGAGCTTTCCAGCCGTAAAAGCCGGGCTGGAGAAATGCACTCTCTCCACCCGGCCCTTTATTCGCATCTCATTCTCTGCGGCAGTTTTCGGCATTACCTGGTCACCTTTCTATGGAACTTCACGAGATACTCCTCGACGAACAGCCGAGCTGTCTGGCGGTTGGAGCAGAAGAAGACCGGGATGTTGTAGTCGACGATTATCGAGAGCGTGGAGCCGATGACCGAGTTCGGATGTGCGCCTGAGCTATATAGGCCCGAGAGAATATCCTGAAAGCTCGCCTCGACTACCACGCACGCCGACACACATGTCTGCAGCACGAGCAGCTCCTTCTTGAACCGCTCGCGGCTGCGTATTACGGTCTGCACGAAGTCGTCCAGACTCTTACGCTCGACGGCGACCAGGTGTTCCATTCCCAGGAGCGAGTAGTCTCCGGCCGGAAGTGCATGCCTAACAGCCTCAATGCGCTCCGGATCGAACGAATACGGCTCTTGTTCCCGCGTGTCGACGACTATAGCAACCCTGTCCATCTAAAACGCAGCCAGGGCTGAATCTTCGACCTCTCTGGTTGATTCGTCG
>SCLI03000531.1_pt1 | contig 22912 bp, 36 predicted proteins | sample 7268041 | NCBI WGS metagenome assembly SCLI03 (sample SAMN10721081, study PRJNA514188) | viral metagenome | isolation source: depth-stratified mine tailings core A | place: China: Fankou Pb/Zn Mine tailings | collected 2017-10 | reverse complement strand
ACCAACATTCCGAAGTTTGAGCTGATATGGGCGCCGACCATAGCGACCGATGACGGGATAGAATCAGCGGGGAATGTAGTAAGGTTTGAAACCGAACGAACAAAAGCGGACTTCGCTAAAATGTATGGTCGGTTAAAAAGGTTCGTTGAGGGAGTAGCAAAATTAAACGATTCAATAAAAAAATAAAATGGCTAATCAAAAAATAGGTGCAATTTGGGTTAAGAAATCAAAGAAAGGGCAAACATATATGTCGGGAGTGTTGGATGATCTGACGGGACCGATTCAGATAGTGATTTTCAAGAACGGGAACAAGGAGAAAAAGACCCACCCCGACTATCTAGTCTACAGATCAGGAGAAAAGGAGGAGGGGAAGCAGGAGGCGGTGCCATCGGTTCAAGTGGATGAGGAATTGCCGCCGCTTGAAACTCCGCCGAGTGGAGGAGAGGAAATACACGCAGAGGATTTACCATTCTAAGGATTTGAAAAGGTCAAAATTAAACTAAAGCAGGGGAAAACTACAATGTTAATTTATGTGAAATCGCCTACTGGTAAAAAGATACCAGTAGGCAAGACGGTAGGGGATGAGGCGGTATTTAGAATTACAAAGGAGAGGATTTTTAGGGAAGCAGACGCTATCGGAATAGACAAAGCGGTAGCCGATGACTGGAATGTGAAAAGCAAGAAGTTCATCATCTTTACGGTTGAGGATGACAGGAGCTATCGGCTGACAATGGATGACTTTTTACTTTTGGCTTGGGAATATCCGAAAAAGGATGACCCGAACTATAAAGCGAACAACAGAGTATTCAAGCCGAAAATGGTAGTGGCCCGCGAGGTGCTGGCTAAATACCATAAACCGATGACCGAGGAGGAAAGGGCGAAATATGAATATATGGATATGAACTCACTATGAACGAAAAGTTTAAAGGACAAGTTGATAGCTTGGAAAAGCAGTTGGTTAGGTTTGAGCAGTTTAAGCAGTCTGACCCCGTGATCGCCAAGACATACGACATTTTGCGGAACTTTTTGCAGAACATTGATAGGCAGAATGTCGCCAATCTGATAAAGGACGGGGGAACGCTTGTGGGTTATTACGCTTATTTGGAGCCGATAGCGAACGAGAAAAACGGAGAGGCGAACATAGCGTATATAGCCAAAAAGCGGTATCAGGCGGGAACATACTTACGGATCAAGGAGGGTATGAAAATAACGAACGAAACAGCAAGGTCAATGACGGATGAGGAAACGGCTGATGTGGCGGCTTACGAAACAGCAAAGCGTTTGGAGGCGGATAATTACGCCAGCTTGTGCGACAGCATTAAAATGGCGGTAAGCTTTATTCAGACCATTTTAGCGACTAAAAGACAAGAGAACTTTCACACTAATTTAGAAAACCAATGACATTAGAAAAAGAAACAGAAAAGTTAATAGCGAGAGCAGTAAAAAAGTGGAGCAGTCTTAAAAAGATACAATCAAGGCGGGAATCGCACTTAGACGAGTTCGATAGTCCGACTGGGCATTTCTTTTGGGATAATCCAAACATCCTTTGGTTGTATTGCACGGGAAAAGAGGAGGGATATGAGGGAAGCCAAACGCAGATCGGGCTAACAAAAGACGGGAAATTGGTATGGGAGTTTCAATCTCATTGTTCTTGTAATTCATACAAAAACACCAAAGAGGTCGGTAATGAGTGGCCAGAGGATGTTAAAAAGCACTACGAGTTAAGCGATATTCCGAAAGAGTGGGAAGCTATTATCCAGTATAATTTTAAAAAATTATTAAAGAGCAAATGAAAATTGAATGTCCCTATGGCGAGTGCGACGGATCGGGAGAGGTGCCGATAATGTCGGCGGTTTATCCAAACGAACCACACATGGCGGATTTAGGAGAAACGAGGCCGTGCATTTGTAAAGCAAAAGAACCAGCCGATATGTCGGGAGCTGATAACGAGGATAGATAAAACAATGAAAATAGATTTAAACGAATTGAGAAAAAGAGCGGAATATATCTCGGAGCAGAAACATCCGACTTTGGATTTGATTATTTGGAACTATAACCAGCGTTGCCAGTTTGCGAGAGCATGGGATGAATACACAAAAATGGCGAGGGGTTTGATAACAGATTCAGAGGGGAATGTGATAGCTAAGCCGTTTGGAAAGTTCTTTAATTTGGGAGAATCAGAGCAAAGACTGCCAGCGTCTAACCCGTTTATTTATCCGAAGTTTGACGGGTCATTGGGGATATTATATTGGGACGGAATTAAGCCGTGCATTGCGACGCGAGGGTCCTTTGGTTCGGATCAGGCGATATGGGCTACTGAATGGATAAGAAAAATGTATCCCGAAGCAAACGAGGATTTTAGCGGTGCATTGACCTATCTTTTCGAAATAATTTATCCGCAGAACAGGATAGTTGTAAATTACGGGAAAAAAGAAGCATTGGTATTGCTTGCGGTAGTGGACGCTGAAACGGGACAAGAGATACAGGGACTTCACGAATCGGAAGCGCAACGGCTTAATTTGGAGTGCGCTAAGCACATAGAGTATTCCGAAATAGGAAAGGTCATTAACAACATACCCGACGACGAGGAGGGTTATGTGTTGCATTGGCCGCAGGAGGGGAACTTGAGGATTAAGGTAAAGGGGGATGAATATGTAAGACTTCACAGGTTGCTTACGCAGGTGTCGTCTAAGAGCATTTGGGAATTGCTGAAAAATAATCAACCAATGGACGAGGTTTTAGATCGTGTGCCTGATGAGTTTTTTGCGTGGGTAAAGCAGACCAAAGAAAAATTGGAGGAAAGATTTAGCAAGATGTATCACGAAGCGATAAAAGTAATTGATGATTTGCCCGACGGGATAGATAGAAAAGGTGCCGCCTTACAAATCCAAAAAGCACCTAGGGATATTCAGCCGATAGCCTTTGCTATTTTGAGCAGAAAACCAGTTGAGGAGATTATATGGCGGAAGTTGAAGCCCGAATATGAAAGGCCGTTTAAGCAAGACATAGACGGATAAAATGGCGAAAATAATTATAATGCAGGGACTTCCTGCGAGTGGAAAATCTACAAAAGCAGAGGAATTGGTCAAACAGGGTAGGACTGTAAGGATCAATAAGGATTTACTCCGCACAATGTTGCATTTTAACAAGTTCACGGGAGTGAATGAGGGTTTAACGCGTATGGCCGCGAGGATACTTGCGCGGGAGTTTCTTTTGGACGGAGTGAATGTGATTATTGATGATACTAATTTAAACGAGGGAACTTTGCAGAGCTGGGTTGATTTAGCTAAGCAGACGGAGGGAGTAAGGATACAGCACATCAAAATGGATACGCCGATTGATGAGTGTATAGAAAGAGATAGCAAGCGGGAAAAGAAAGTGGGGCGAAGCGTGATCGTGAGTATGGCGCTTCAAGCGGGGATGTATCCAAAACCAAAAAACGGATTTGTGATTTGCGACATAGACGGCACGATTGCCGATATTAGGCACAGGCTTCATTTTGTAAGAACCGAGGGAGAGAAAAAGGACTGGAAATCTTTTTTTGAAGCCATACCGCTTGATACGGTTAGGCACGATACGCTTGGTATATTGGCTGGACATTTGGCGGAGGGCAGAGAGATAATTTTTGTTTCAGCGCGACCTGATACATACAGGAAAGAAACGGAGAGATTTATTGAGAGTTGCGTGCCAGCTTACACCGCCATTTTGATGAGGAGGGGAGGAGATAAAAGACCTGATGTAGATGTGAAAACGGACATATTAAAATCTCATTTTCCCGACCTTTCATTGATACACGAAGTCATAGACGATAGACCGAGCGTGATACGGATGTGGAGAGAGCAAGGATTAAAAGTCGTAGATGTGGGAAGTGGAGTTGAGTTTTAAAATGAATAAAGGAAACTACTACAAGTTAAGAACGAAAAAGTGGCTTGAGAAAAAAGGGTATTCGGTGGCCACCATGGAAAAGATGTTTAGGATTTTTAACAGGCAAAATCCCGAAAAGATAATTTACACAAAGACGGACCAAATGGGGTCAGACCTGTTGGCTATGAATAGCGAACAGTTAATCTTTGTGCAGGTTAAATACAACACGGCAAGGGGAAAGATTAACGAGGCGATACGGGAGTTTGCTAAATATCCGTTTCCTGATTTTGTGGACCGCTGGATCGTGATTTGGGAGCCAAAAGGTCGTGAGCCCGAAATTGTGGAGGTATGAGTAATCGGCTCAAAGATAAGGCGGACAATGTGTTTTCGCTTTATATCAGACAAAGGGACGGAATGTGCGCGTTGGCGGGTCAGGGAGGTATTGCGTGTTCGGGTAGGTTGGAATGTTGCCATTGGGAGGAGAGAGGGTTTATGGCCCTAAGATACGATGAGGAAAATGCGTTTGCAGGATGTTTGGCTCATCATAGGGACTGGTGGCACAGCATGAATCCGCAGAAGTCCAGGGACGCAAAGGCAACGGCACGGAGATTATGGCCCGAAAGGTGGGAACACATACAGGAGGTTTTGGAGAAATATAGGGGGAAAAATAAAATCAATCCTATGTTTGTCCCAGACTACGAAAATGTGATAAAATTATATCAATCTAAATTACAAAAACTATGAAGCAAACGAAACAGCAGATAATTGATGAGCAGAAAAAAGAGATAGAGGCATTGAGCGGAGCCGTGAACAGCTACAAGGATATTATCAGCACGGCTAAGGACTTTTTCAGAGAGGGAAAGAGATACGGACTACTCGGGACTTTTGGAGAGGATCGCAATAAGTCGCTTGTAGAATTGGCTGTAGATTTTAGGAACAGCAGAGAGATAGAGATTAACAGATTAACAAACGCGGAGAGGTTTTTGATGAACGAAAACGAGCGTTTGTGGGACTACATCCGAAGCATTACGGACCCGAAATATATACCTAACAGGCAATGGTTAGCGAAGCGGCCGCCCGAGGATAGGGGAGAATCAACGCCGCCTAATTTCCCGTTTTCTACTAATTTGCGATGAAAGAAAAGCTATCTTGGAAAACTGAAAAGCGAAAAGTAAAGGATTTGGTAGCGTGGGATAAAAACCCGCGCTCCATTTCCGAGGAGCAAAAGGAAAAACTGAAACAGTCTTTTGAGCGGTTTAATTTGGTGGAATTGCCCGCGATAGACAAAGACAACAAGATCGTGGCGGGACACCAAAGGGTTATGGTCTTGAAGCTTTTGGGCCGTGAGAACGAGGAGATAGAGGTTAGGGTCCCGAATAGGAAACTGACCGAATCAGAGTTTAAGGAATACAACCTACGGAGCAACAAGAATACGGGAGAGTTTGATTATGAGCTTTTGGGAAAGTATTTTGAGCCCGAACTTTTGGAATATGTGGGTTTCAGCGCGGAAGAAATAAGTATGGCGGTTGATTTTAACCGAGAAATTGAGGATGACGATTTTGACGAGGAAAAAGCCGTAGCGAAAGCAAAGAAAAACCCAGTCGCAAAGAAAGGGGATTTATGGATTTTAGGGAATCACAAGTTATTGGTCGGAGACAGCACCAATTTAGACGATGTGTTGCGATTAGTGGGAGAGGAAAAAATGGACGCTGTTTATTGTGATCCGCCGTATAATATAGGGCTAAATTATTCTAAGGGAATCGGAGGCAAAAAGGACTATTCCGAAAGCGATGTGAACGACAGCAAAACAGATAACGATTATAAAAAGTTCATTGGAGATACTTTGCGGAACGCCATAGCGGTAAGCAAAAAAGACGCTCATGTGTTTTACTGGTGCGATGAGAATTACATTTGGGTAATGCAAAGCTTATTCCAAGAGAACGGCATAGAGTTGAGGCGGGTTTGTATGTGGATTAAGAACAATCAGAATCCGACCCCGCAAGTGGCTTTCAATAAGGTTTATGAGCCGTGCGTCTACGGGACCATGGGATCGCCATTTTTGAACAATAATTTTAGGAACTTGAACGAGGTTATCAACCGAGAAGCACGAAGCGGAAACGAGCTATTGGATGATGTGGAAAGGTTTTTGAATATATGGCCAGCAAAGAGGGATAACGCGCAGGACTATGACCACCCGACGCAGAAGCCGTTAAACCTGCACGAAAAGCCGATAAAGAGGTGCACGGTGCCAGGGGGGGGGGGATACTGGATTTATTTGGCGGTTCGGGGTCCACCATGATGTCTTGTGAGCAGTTGAAACGAAAGGCGTTTTTGATAGAAAAAGACCCGATATACGCCGATGTGATTATTAACAGATTTGAAAATATGACTGGAATTAAAGGTCGAAAAATGGTAAAATAAAAAGTAGAAAAATGACGAATCTAACCATAATTGTAGCGTTGTTGCAGGCGGTAATGTCGTTTCTTACCTCATCGGTAGGAACGCCGAATCAGCAGGCGGCCATAGACCTTGCCAATAAGGCGATAGTATTGGCTCAACAGAGTTTATACGAGGTAATGCCGACGAGCACCGCAGGCACAGCGCAAGCTACAAGCACAATGAACGAACCACAACCGAGCGCACCGACAGCTCCAATTGACAACCAATTGTCAACCAATCCAGCACCGATTGTAAACCAGCCGACATCAACGCCAGTAAGCATTGATTTTGGGCCAGTTTCAATCGTGAATCTGACCGCTACACCAGCGCAGGTTCAAAGCGGAGAAAAGGTTAAATTGAGCTGGCAGATCAAGTCCAACGGAAAGGAGGGATATAACATTTATGTTATGGGGTTAGGGGTAAATAGAATGGTTGGCTACAACCTAGAGAGCTACGAGGTTGAGTTTGAATCGGTAGGGACATTTGAGGTAAAAGTCGAAGCGATAGGCGCATATTCCAGTAATACGGGAAGCGCGACCACGAGCATAACGATACAATAAAAAACCCGCTTTCAATTATTGAATATAAGCGGGGAAAACCGTCGTTTTGCTAATGAGGTTGCGGATCCTCTACAGGATATAACGATATATAAGCACAAAATGTTTCATAAGTCAATAACACCATGCAAGAAATCGTAATAAAGTCAATACCGCATAACGAACACCGCTACGAAACGGTGGGAGATTATTGGCTAGATGACGAGGGGGTCCAGCAGATCAGGGTGTCCGAAATGAATGATGACGACTACGAGTTTTTAGTGGCTTTGCACGAATTAGTAGAACTGACGCTGGCAAAGAAACGGAACATCAAGGAGGAGGACATAACCGAGTTTGATGAGCTGTATGAGGAATCCCGAAAGCACAAAGTTCCCGCCCCGTGCGGATGTATGCCGACAGAGGATAGCGAGCCAGGGAACGATAAGCACGCGCCATACTTCAAGGAGCACCAGTTTGCGACGAAAATTGAAAGGTTAATGGCGAAGCAGTTAAAGGTCGATTGGGAGAAATACGGTAAAACAATAAACGAACTATGAATGAAATTGTAAAAGAGTTGCTGGCGGAAGCAGTAAAGGAAGTCGAAGTGTTAAAATTAAAGGAGGGATTTTTCCAGTCAGAGCTGGCGAACAAAAACGGCTCGAAAGATGAGACCATGCAGGCATTAGCACATTATCAGAAAAGCATTAAGACGCAGGAGGGGTGGATAGAATACCTAAAGGACCATGGAGGTAAAGACAATAAAGTTTAAAAATAGCATACGAGGCCGCTGTTTTGAGTATGAGGATAAGGAGATGAGCGATACGGCGGGGAATCCGACAAAGGTAAGGGTATGTTTTTGCGGAACGACCGCATGTCAGGTCCTTGGAGAGATAAAGGGTTATCCTCTACCAGTGGACTTTAAAAAGGTCGAGAAAGAGGTTAAGATTAAGTGATTAGATACAGTGATTAGCGCGGATTTAAAAATTAACGGGAAAGTGATAGTAAGTATTTCCGCGGCGAATAAGGGTAAGGTCCCTGGCCGCAAAGATACGAAAAATAGCCAATGGAGGATATACGAGCTGGACTGCGGTTGCCTATTACAGCACGATAGAAAGAAAGGAGCTTTGTGTATGTTAATTCAAATGGCTGGTCATGCAGAATTATGCAGTAATAGGAGAAAAGTTTAAAAGTCGCAATGTAGATAACGATGACGAGTAATGAGGACAAAATGCTGAAAATTATGTATAATATGGTTGATGAAAAAGGACAGCAGAACTAAAAAAGTAAGCAAAAAAATACCTGGTATCAAAAAGCAAAGGGAGTTTGAATTATACGCACTATTTTTGGCTTTACCGAGGGAGGAACGAGAGGAGATTTTTGGGTATCACACAGACCAAGGTTTTTGTAAACAGCATAAGGTAAGTTCGTGGACTTTGGTTGAATGGAAAAGCAACCCTGAATTGTGGGCCATAAGGGATAAGCATTTCAGCGTTTTTAAAAAATACACGGCTGATATTATTAGCGCGATTAGGAATAATGTTTTAAGAAAGGGGGACGCGCAAGGCGGTAAATTATTCTTACAGTTCGTTGAAAATTGGAGTGAGAAACAAAAGGTCGAGGAAACGCGGAGGATCCTTGTGTTGGATGATGACGATGATGAACTTGATGAATCTTTTTAAGAGAAAGGAAAAGGTTGAGCTGGTCATAGGACTACCGCCTATTTTTGAGTGGGCAAAAAAGCACTTTCCGAACATTGACGAAAAGACCACGATATTTTCTTACGGGAATAAGATATACGCCCCGCAGGAACTACCTGACCATTTGTGGGCGCACGAGTTAGTGCATTGTAAAAGGCAGGGATACAGCGAGAGCGGCGCAAAGAAGTGGTGGGATAGATATGTGGCGGATTTGGATTTTAGATACAACGAGGAAGTGTTGGCGTATCGGGAGCAATACAGGTTTTTTAAGGAGCGGTGCAAGGATCGCAACAAGATATTTAATTTCGGCAGGTTGTTGGCGAACGAACTATCAAGCCCGCTATACGGGAACTTAGCCGATTTTAGGACCGCGCATAACCACATAACTGACGAGAAACCATGGCTGTAGTCAATGAGGTAAAAGAGAGGTTTTCAAAGATAGCTAATTTCTTTCCAAAGCAGAAAATGGCTTTGGGGGCTTCACGGCTTTATAAATACCTGCTGTATGGTGGGACCAAAGGATCGGGTAAGTCGAGGTTTCTAAGGTTTTCGAGTATCTACTGGCTTATTAAGCTGGGAAAGATTTATAAGAAACGGGGAATCCGTGGAGCGTTATTTTGCGAGGACTACCCAAGTTTAAAGGATAGGCACTTATCAAAACTATCAACGGAGTTTCCAGCTTGGCTGGGGACATTTCACGCTAACCACCCTGAACAGGGATTATGTTTTATTTTGAATAATTTTTACGGAGGCGGGATATTGGCTTTTAGAAACCTTGATGACCCAAGCAAGTATGAATCATCGGAGTTTGCGATTATTGCCGTGGATGAGTTGCAGAAAAACCCGTTATCAACATTCAAGGTTTTGAGAAAGCGTTTAAGGTGGCCAGGCATAGAGGACAAGGATTTAAAGTTCATAGCGGCCGCCATTCCTGAAATGGGAGGAGAGCTTTATGTGACCCAATACTGGGTGGATAAGGTTTTTCCGCCCGATGAATTGGAGGCGCAGAAGTTTTATTTTGTGCAGGCACTACCGCACGAGAACCCGTATTTGGCGCCCGAGTATTTGGATAACTTGAGATCAGGGACCGAGGAGGAGCGACAGGCTTATTTTAGCGGGAACTTCCACGCCTTTGACCGAGCAATGGATGAGAGCGGCTGGATGAAATTGTTATCGCCTACGGATGTGCAGAAAGCCCAAATGGATGTTAAGGGTCATTTTGGGGTAAAGATACTTGCGATAGACCCTGGGGCGGGAGTGGATGAAAGCGCTATCGTCTTGCGGTCCGAAACGCAGGCAGAGGTTAAGTTTAACCAAAAGACGAAAGACACTATGGCTATCGTGCCGCTGATCATGAAGTTCATGCTGGAGGATAAGGTTAATACGGTCGTAATTGATATTGCAGGGCTGGGAAAGCCGATTTATGACAGATTGGTTGAGGTGGGCATTAAAAACCTTGTAGGGGTCAATTTTGGAGGAACAGCGAAGCAAAAGGACAGGTATGAGAACGCCAAAGCGGAGCTGTTTGACCACGGCAAGGAGTGGGTGCAGAAAGGCGGTAAATTGTTCAGGAATGAGGCGTGGAATGAGTTAAGCTACATCAAGTATAAAATTGATAGCGAGCGGACCATAAAGACGCAGAAAAAGCAGGATCTGCTGGCTTCGGGTATTAAGAGCCCGAATGTGGCCGACGCGTTCGCTTTGACCTTTGCCGAGGACATGACGGTTATAAAAGCGCGGATTCAGTATCAGGAACAGATGAGAGACGACGAACTTTTTGGAGTTGGTAGTAATCCACAAGGAGACGGCTTTGGCTTTACAAAGTAAATGTTGTATAATTATGGTAATGGATAATCGCAACCCCTATGTCAGGTTAATAACTGCTTCCGTAAAGAAATTGCCGACGCCGATTAAGGAGTGCGAAAAGTGTAAGGGCGCGATGAAGCAACATGTGCACATTGAGGAATTAGAACGGCCTCATGAAAAAGTGTATTGGTTCATTAAAAAAGAAAAGAGGCCCTTTTATGAAAAGGTGTTGAAAGAGCAGATGAAAAAGATTTGGAGCAATGCAGGACTGGAGCCCATAGAAATTGTTTTTAAAGACAGGGAAAATGATTTTGCCGCTGTCGCTATGTGCTATCAGAAAGGAGATATAAATAATCCAAAGGTCAAGGAGCTAAAAGCGCCCTCAAAACTAAGCAAGAAAAAATTAAAAAAATTAGTTGAGGGAATTATAAATCAATGGGACTTCAATCCAGTGGAAGCGAAAACGAATACAGAGGGTTAGTAATGACCCCGCAAAGAATGGCTGAACTTTCGGTGTTGCCACTTGAGAAGTGGACGACCGAGGAGATTTTGTGGACCATAAATGTGCAATTCGGTTATGCCGATGAAACATGGAAAAAGAAAAAGATTTGGTGGAGCCAGTATGCGAAGCTTTATGTAAACCAATACCGCAAAGAGAACCAGCCCGACAGCTTGGGTTCAAAACTTTTATTTACAAAGTTCAACGAAACATATTCTACCTTTGCGACTGATGATGTCACAGTAGAGTTTGAGCCGAGATCATTGCCCGACAACGAGAGAGTGGCGAACGCGAATATCGTTAAGGACTATGACTGGGACGCGTTCAATGGAACGACTGTTTGGAACGAGTGGCTATGGGACGCTTTGTTTTTCGGCGTCGGTATTTTGGATGTTTCAAACTACGACAAGAAACGGCAGTTGTTAAAACCGACAACGCAAAATCCTTTCCTTAGCTGGTTTGACCCTATGGGAGTGGATGAGGAAACTTCAAGATTTTTCGGCAGATATATTTACGCCGATTATTACTCGCTGTTGAATGACAGCCGTTTGGATGAAAGAGAGATTAAGAAAATGGCGAACAGGGGCGGAAGTATGCCGAGCCAACAGGAAGCGCAATTGCTTTATCAGGAGGCAAAGACGGTTATGTTGGGATCGCAGTATTTCACAGAGCCGTTAATGCCGACTGGATATTTTGAGATTTTGAATTGGTATATGAAAGTGGCGGGAAAGACCTACGAAGTGTTTACGGACAATATGCGGAGGTTTTTGCTCGGCTGGCAGGAATTAAAATACAAGGACAATGCCGACGGGACCACAGCGTTGCCTATCGTGATTAAGAGGTATTACAAAATGCCGAGGCAGTTGGTTGGTATCGGCGTGCCTGACTTGGTGGAGGATAACCACAGGGCGGATGTGAAGTTAAAGAACTTCATGTATGAGGGTATCAAGATAGATTCAACCCCGACATTCCTTTACAACTACAAAGCTCTTTTGAACCCGAAAGATTTGAGCACGAGAGAGATTAACAAGAATGTGGCGACGATAGAAAATCCGAGCGGAGTAGCTTCGCCGTTTCCGAAAACGAATGTGGTATCAAGCGACACGCTTAGTTTCCTCACAATGAACCAAAACGAAGCTGACGGAGCTATTGGGTCCTCAAAGATTATGAGAGGGTCATTGAGTTCGGTTAAAAAGTCAGCTACGGAAATTGCGGTGGCGAAAGCGAAACAGGATTTACAGAACGCCACAAGGTCAAAGGAAATGGCTGACGCTGAAAAGAGAGTGTGGAATGTATGGCTGAACAGGCATAGGCACCACATCGGAGAGAAAGGGACCAAGTTTGTAGAGATTTTGGGCAAGAGCGGATCGCAGGAGTTTATGGAAATGAAAGGCAAGCAGTTTTTGCCTAAGGTGGACCCGAACATCAAGGTTGTTTCCAAGCTCATGGCCGAGCCGCAGAAAGTATTAGCGCGCAGGGATATGGCGGAACTCTTAAAGCCGATAGCTGATGCGGGAGGCAATGTGAGAGAAGCATTGAGGCAGTTGCTTTATCTCATTGATAAGAGGAAGCAGGATATTGATAACTTGTTGCCGCCTACGCCGCACGAATTGAGGGCGTATGAGGAGAACAAGATGATCGGCGAGGGTAAGGTGCCGTTGATTCACGAAGCCGATGATGACTTACAGCACATTGCGATTCACATGAGAGCCGAGGAGGGAAAGATTAAGGATGTGCATGTGCAGGCTCATGTGTTTAATTTCTTGAGAAAGAATAATTTGCCCGACCCGAATAAGCCGAAAGATGAACAAGAAAACCAGCCAAGCCCCGAGGTGGGTAAGGAGATCCCCCAACCAGGGGTCCCTGTCAAAGACCAAAGGTCGAGTCCGTTAGAAATGATGACCGCTGGGCAAAAACCAAATATGCCCGCAGTAGTAAAATAAATGCCAAAAACCAAAGTAGGCGAAAAGGTAATGAAGCAAATGCAAAAGGAGCACGGTAAGAAAGAGGGAGAACATATTTTTTACGCTTCCGTTAACGCTGGTGTGCCAGGTTCAGATAAGTGGCACAAGGGAGGCATGAAAGGTCGCCCAGCGCCAGTTCATAAAAAAATGAAATGAAAGAGTTTGAAAGCGCAGATTTAATACCTGCCGATGTAAAAGCCCAATTACAAAGTCAGCCCGAATTGATTGAGCGATATGTTGGTCAGCTGGGGCAGTTAATCAATACGGACGGCTGGAAATTGCTGATAAAAGTTGTAGACGCTTTGGAAAAGGAATTGATAAAAGTTATAAGGCAAGACGAGCAAGCGAGCATGTCAGAGGTTCGGAACAAGCTAATCGCCGTAGACATAATCCGAAACCTGCCTTTTGACCTGACTAAAGCAATGCGGATGTTAAATGGAGGAAGCGCGAGCGAGGGCGACGGCTTCAGTTTCGTAGATGAAAAAAATAGTCCAACAAAATTAAATTAAAATTACTAATATGCCGAAACCAAAAAAAGTAAATGAGGAAAAAGATGCAGAAAAGGACTTGCCTAAGGTTGGTCCTGAAACTGTCATCCCTCAAGAGGGGAAAGAAAAGTCGGGATATGTTCACCCGATAGCTCAAGTCAAAGACGAGCTACCGCCGTTTAATCCTGCGTTTAATCCTGATGAGCGTTTGGAGGATCCTAAGCCGATTCCCGCACAGGAGGAAGCAATGGCGAGGTCGGTTGAGAATAAGAGATACTACGGAAATTATCCGAGGATCATATCCGAGCAATGCGAATTTTGCGGTGTGCCGTATAAGCACTGTATGCACTACAAGAAAGCGTATGAGGAAAAAGGCGAGTTTATCTGTCTTTGCGGGGCGTCGTCAAACGCAGGCAAACGGCAGTATATCAGCTTGTTGTATATGCCTCATCGTGGTTTCTTCATTTGCGATACAGAGGGTTGCAAGCAGGCTTATAAGGGCTTGCACGGAGGTTTTGAGAAAACCGCGTATTGGCACTTCTTGAGGCGTGAGATACCGTTTGCGGGAGACGGAATGTTGCTACCCGAACCAGGAGGGTTCACGAAGTTATAAACAGGTCGCTTTAAAATTGAAATTATGATACAATGAATACAATCAATGAGGACAATAAAAACAATGTAGCTCAAAATGCAGACGAGAAAAAAAATGAGGGCAACAACGGATCAGATAATAATGCAGGTTCAGGAGAAACGAAGCCAAACGAGAACAAAGAAAACGCAGGATCCACAGGAGCAAATAATGTAGGCACGGGAAACAATGAGGAATTGCGCGAGAAAGTGGAGAAGCTTGAGCTGAAAGATTATTTGAGGGACAAAGCACCCCAATTAGCTGGAAGCTACGAGGAGATTCACGGAATCCGCAAAGCCAACCCGAGCATGAAAATGGAGGATGTTATCGCTCTCCACATGGGCCGCACGATAATCAGTTCGGCGGGTCAAGGCGGGGGCAATACGGTCGTCAATAAACCAATCAATATAATGGGTGCTCCTGAAAAGAATTACAAAGAGATGAGCGACGAAGAATTGTTTGCTCAAGCTCAAAAGGAAATGCAAGACGCAGGACTAATGTAATTTGATAAGGGGACCTAAAACAAAAAATGGCTACAACTATTTCTAGCAATGTCACCACTAGTGGCGGAACTAATGCGCTGGGAATCTTGTTTGATCGCAAGGTCATCAACTCTCTCCAGCCTGCTCTTTACTTCGAATCTTTAGCTACCATTAAAATGGTAGGTCAGGGAAACTATACGGATCGTTTTGCGATGTTTGACCAGATCGCGAGCGCGTCCGTGACATCGCTTACAGAAGCGACTAACCCGACTGGGGTAGCAGTCACATTGACTACTGCCGATGTCACCCCGAGCCAGTATGGTATCTCGGTTGAAGTATCCGATCTCGTGGTCTTGACCGCGATGATTGACCTTTTGACTGAAGCCACGACTGAAGTAGGGTTTGCAGTTGCTCGTAAGATTGATAGCGTAATTCAGACAATCTTTGCTGGCGGTTCGAATGTCTACTACGCTGGCGGAAAAGCAAGCCGCGCGGCTCTCGGAGCTGGCGACCTCTTGGACGCTAACATCATCGTTAAAGCGGGTCAGAAGCTTGCAAAGGGTGCGGCTCCTCGCTTTGCGGACGGTTTCTATCGTGCAGTGGCTACGGTTGATCAGATCTACGACCTCAAATCAAACACTTCCGCAGGGCAGTGGGTTGATGTGAGCAAGTATGCGCAACCGAACGCTATCTTGAACGGAGAAATTGGGTCGCTCAACGGTGTGCGTATTATTCAGTCGCCGAACACCGATACCTTTAGCTCTACCGTGACCGTGCATCCGATGTATGTTTGCGGAATGGGTGCGGTCCGTGTTAGCTACTGGTTGCCGAACCGCGTTAAGAGCTATGTGATCCCGCCTGAACAGGCCAACATCGCCAATCCTCTCGGTCAGAAAGGATCGGTGGGTGCTAAAGTCAATTTGGGTGGCGCTCGCACTCAAGCCGCGCGTTTGGTAAGAATCGAAACTGCCGCTACTACTCTCTAACCTTGAATGAGGGGGCCCTAAAAAGCCCCCTCTAAGAGGATAAAAACAACTACCATGATTAACAGACCAACACAATCATTAACGCTACACGCCTCGGGCGCTGAAACCGCCTCGGGTAATAGCGGGGCAGTCTTACTGCCTAGCGTGCAAGGACAGATCATGCTAGTTGAAGTGAATGTATCGGCGGCTAGCGGCACCACACCGACATTGGACCTCTATTTCCAAGAAAGCTTGGATAATGGGGCGACTTTCAAGGATGTGGCGCACTTCACTCAAATAACGACAACCACCGCAAGTCCCGTGTATCTGAAATTGGGGTTAGGGAATAACGCCATTGCAGACGCGGTTGTGGGGGCTATCGGAGACGCTACCGTTGCGGCTGGTTCGCTTGGCTTACCAGTCATTTCGGGAGTGTTAAGGCTTAAATGGGTGATCGGCGGGACCACTCCGTCATTCACTTTCGCTTCAACAGCATATATTCAATAGGTCGAGTAAAAACAATAAAAACTACACAAAAAAATGGGTATGATCCGAAGGCCGATAGTTAGTAAGAATGTGATAACCGCTTCCGCCGTTACGGCCACGGGAGCAGGAGGAGCGGTTGTAATGCAGGATTTCATGTATGGAAATGCGGTTGCGAAACTCAATGTGAGCGCCGCGTCGGGCACAACGCCTACCTTGGACGCTGTTTTACAGCAATCCTTGGACGGAGGCACGACTTGGGTTGATGTGGGCCGTTTCGCGCAGATTACTGCGGCGACTACGAACCCGCACTATATCAACCTCGTAGAAGCGTTTACTATCGTAGGAGCAGTTGGCGACGGCACCATTGCGGCTTCCTCAACTGGCGTGACCTTGCTTTCCGATACGGTCCGCGTGAAGTATACGATTGGTGGAACCACGCCGAGCTTCACCTTTACGCTCGATATTATTTACTCCTAAGGGAGCGGGCGAAAGCCCAACAAGGACATGGCTAACTTACCAGCACTACAAGATATTTATACGGAGAGCCGCAGGCTCACGCATACGAATACAACCACTTGGGTTAACGCGGACTTATTGACGCTTACGAACCTGACTTGGTTGGATATTCAGCGGATACTCGCCGAAAACGCTATCGAGGTGTTTGGGATTATTGCCCATACCGATTTAGTGTCAGGGCAGGATAGTTATGCGATTCCGTCTGACTGTTTTGAGATAGTGCGAATGGAGGTTAACTATGATGACCCTACCGACGACACGAAGTGGAAAAAGATAGGGTATGCGGATCTTGCGAATCTGCCTTGGGAGATAAAGGACGCGTTGAAAAATACCTCGTCGGCTAATCCAGTCGTGGATCAGTTCGGGGGTAATTTCTTTGTTATGCCAAAGGCGACCAGCAACCTCACTGCCGCGCTTCGCCTTTGGTATATCAAGAAAAACACCGATTTTGTCGGAACAACGCCGTCTACGGAGTTTGTGCCGTGGCCGATAAATCTGCGTTATGAGATTTTTTGCCACGGGAACGCTTACAGGTTTTTCTTACCAAAGAACGACACGGAAGCGGCTAAATACAAAGCTCTTTACGACAAGGATATTCAGGATATGGTCAATGACCTAAAAATTGAAACGGTCGAGCCGATAAAAACACAATCTACCGACCCGTTTAATAACGGGTGGATGTAAATATGATTCAAGGTAAAATTAAACAGATACTACGGAATGAACCTAGCCCCGAGGAATTGACCGTGGTATTGGGGATTATGGACGGGGACAATGAACTGGAGGAAAGGCGGTTAGCTTATCCTTTGGGGATTTCAGAGGCAGAGCTGGTTGACATACTCAAAAAACATGTCGCTGTATATGAACAGGACAAGTTGGTTGGGGAACAATCCGCCAAGGTCGAAGCGGACAACGCAAACGCGGACCAGCTGAAAGAGAAATTGGAAAATCAAATAATCTAAAATGACCACAGCAAAACTCATTAACGCTCAATTCGGACTTTATCAGAATGTTGAGTATCGTTTGACCGACAAGGACGGGAACGCAAAGGGGATTTTTCAGGAGAATAAACTTTGCAGGTTCCTTTTACAGAACGGCATTTTATCGCCCTTGGACCTTGGCGGATTAACGCAAAACTCGGTTTTCTTTTGAGGCCGTTTTTGGGCAGATATTCCGATGTAAGGAATATCAGAAACTTGGTTGTAAACGCTGGCAAAGCGGGTATGGCTTCAAGAGCTAATGGAGCTGGAGCGGAAGCGGTCTTTACCTACATCGCAATGGGAACTGGCGTTGTAGCGGCGGCGGCAACCGATACGGCTTTAGGAACGGAACTTGCGGTGTCGGGGCTTGGTAGGGCTAACGCTACGGCTTCGCGCGTGACCACGACCGTGACCAACGACACCGCACAGCTTCAAAACACCTTTACCGTGACAGGATCCGCGGCCGTGACCGAAAGCGGAGTGCTTAACGCGGCTTCGGTGGGAACGCTTTTAGCCCGTCAGGTATTTACGGCTATCAATGTCGTGAACGGAGATAACCTGCAAGTCACCTGGAAGTTTCAGTTTTCTTAATCCTTAACGGATTAAAAAGGTCGCAAGGATAACCACTTAAAATAATGGCTACAGTTAAACAAGCATTTGGAACAGCGACAGCGGCGACAATAACATTGGCTTCGCTTGCAGATAGCGCGGGGAGGGCGTCTACGGCTGAACCCTCAAATTGATGAAAGCACCAATCTTTATGTGTCTGCTGATGTGCGCGTGAAAATCAAAACGGGAGCCGCTGGAGTATCGGCTACGGGGTATGTGGCGGTGTATCTTGTGAGATCAGAGGACGGCACCAACTACGATGACGGGTTTGCGGGAACTGACGCGGCTTTAACGCCAGTCAATTCAACATTACTCGGGTATCTGACGGCGAACGCGAACGCCACGACTTATCAGGGAATTTTTGACCTCCAGCAATTAGGTATCACGCTTCCTCGGAAGTGGGCCATTTGTGTATTGAACAAGACGGCGGCCGCTTTGGACGCTACGGCGGGAAACCACGAAGTCAAATACACGGAAAAGAACTTTACAGTCGCGTAAGCACCAGTTTGGCGGATTTTTGCATAGATATTACATGTCTTTGCATAGATTTACCAAGCTGGTGTGGCGGAGGATTTAACTTGATATGAAAATACATATCTTATCCAACGGGAAAAAATATAAGTGGGGGATACTCCGTTCGGTTTTTGACTTCTTTTTCCCATATTTTAAAAATGGAGATAACGAATTTATAAGAGCAGAAGCGGCGGCATCTTTTAATAGTAAGACAGGAAGGGTTTATAGAGATTTTTATACTTTTAGGTCATTTTTCTGGCACTATTTTAATTCCTATGTAAAAAATCCAATAAGAGATTTTTTTGAGGTTTTTAAAAACCCCTATCCGAAACTTATACCATACATAGCGGTGGTGGTATTGGGATTTAGCTATATTTTTAAAAAGGGAGAATATTCTTTACCTATTTTAGTTGGGGCAATAAAATATGGGTCCGCTTCCAGCGGATCATCGGCGGCGGGGCAAACAACATTTTCATTATCTTTCACTGTTGCGGCCGCTTCGGGCAATTTGATGTTTATCGGTTCTATGAACGCCGATAACACTACTGATAATATAACGGGCGTAACCTACAATTCTGTTTCGGCAACAAGGTTAACTACGGTTTTACCTACAAGCAGATTCTTGGCGGTTAATGTATTACCAGCGCCGAGTGTCGGAACAAATAATGTTACTGTTACCACGAGTAGCGGTGTTCAGATAGATATCACAGTTTGGACATATTCGGGGGCGAAACAAAGCACTACGGTTGGAGATTATGTTTTGGCTTCAAGCACGGGGACTGGCACGACTTGGTCGCAAGCCGTAACAACGGCGGGTGCAAATAACTGGGTTACATCAATTTCTCGATTTAATAGTGCGACATCTGCAGGAACAAATACAGTTCAAAAATTAGCACAAAATAATTATTGTGGGGTGTATGACAGCACTTTGGTCCCTGCCGCTGACGGAACATCTATAACTATAAATGTTACAGGAAGCAATGTTGCGTTTGGAGGGACGGTTATAGCTTTTAAACCAGCGGCAAGTCCGTCATTTTATAATGCGATTAGGGGATCAATCGGAAAGTTCTTTGGGAACGACCCATCAATTGTTTCATATCATCAATTTGAGGGTTCAAGTATAGACAATAGCGGAAATGGAAATAATGGGGCCGATACCTCTATGGTTTATAGTCCAAAAAATGGTAGATTTGGACAGGGAGTATATTTTAATGGGTCTTCCGCAATTATAAAAAATACACCAACATCGGGTAATTTTACTAAGTTATTTTGGGTCAATTTTTCAGCAATGCCGAGCGCATCGGCGTATTACGCATTTTGGACAGCGGGAGTTAATGGAGGAACAAGAACACAATTTTTTGGTGTTTTTAATTCTGCAGGGACATATCAAATAGTTTCTATTCTTACTGGGACATTGGCGAGTTTTATAAATGACGCAACACTTCCTTATTCGATTTGGACGCCGATAGCAATTACATACGACGGAGCAAATGTAAAATGGTATAAAAATGGGCAGTTATTTCAAACGATAGCTTATGCCGGAGGATACGGGACTGTGTCTACGGAAGTTTTGGGTGGTCAGGGTATACCTGCAATATATAGCGGGGAGACGGTGAATTGGGGATATGCTGGTTTCATGGACGAATATGCGCATTTTTCAAGAGTTTTAAGTAGTCAAGAGATCTCGCAATATACAAAATGGGCAAATTCGATAAGTATAATTCAGCGTAAAGGTTTTTTGTGGGCGTTTACCGCAATAACATTAACGCTTACAGAAACTATAACCACGACCGATACAATTTTGCGAAGTATTTTAAGGACACTTTCTGAATCAATCACGACGAGCGACACGATAAGCAATATAAAAGTGATGTTTAAAGCATTGACCGAAAGCATAACCACTTCGGATAGTATTTTAAGGACTGTTTCAAGGACGCTTTCAGAGACGATTAGCACGACGGATACTATCATAAAGCAATTAGGCAGAACGCTTACGGAGGCGATAACCACAACTGACACTTTCGCAAAAATAAGGTCAACCACGATTACTTTTATAGAGAAGTTTAGCATCGTGCAGTTTTTAACCAACCTTTTGAACGGAGGCACTGGTATTTGGACCAAGGAAAGTGGGGCAACAACCACATGGACGCCAGAGGGGGGGGCAACAACTAATTGGACGCAAGAACCATACCCATAAACATGAACAAAGACGAAGTAAAAAAACTGATAATGGAAATGGTAATGAGTGGCGATTTAAGGTCGCAGGTTTTCTTTCCTTTGGATGATAAATCAAGGCAGGCGTTAAAGAGCGAGGCGTATTTGGTAGGATCGGCAACGCTCGCAACTGGAACTATAGCCGTTAAGCATTTCAAGATAAAATCCACTTCCACGCCAATGGTTTGCTATCAGACATTTTCGGCAAACGGAACATTAAGGGCGGTATGCACGGACGGGACACTAACGATAACATCGTCATCGGGGACTGACGCGTCGGTCGTAAATTATATAATAATAATATGAAACTAGAACTTTCAGATTTCAGAAAATCTACAATGGACTGGATACCAGCAGTTAATAAGGACTTCCTCCATAGGAGGATACAGGGTTTTTTCCCTGCCTTGTTTAAGTTCTATGCGGGTCAGTCATTAAACGCTGAAAGATTATATCCTCTTATAATGCAGAGGGCTTTGACGCAGTTGTCGTGACGCAGTTGTCGGGCGGCACAAACACAGCCCCGACAGCGGCGATGATAGGTTCGCCAATCAGTGGAATGTCAATTATTACGGTCCAGCAGGATTTAAAGGTTATCGGGTATGAGAGTTTAACGGATTTAGGGCAACCTGGGACGCCGTCTAACAACGCCGCGTGCGACGCTGTAATTTTCAATTCAAAGAATGTGGCGGGAACGAATTATCCTTGCCTTGTTGTTTCGCACGGATCCGCTGGCGGAGTGTATTACAGGGCATTAGGAGTAGCGGACACTTGGACGCTGGTTAGCCTTACGGCGGCTTGCCCGAGGCCATTAGAGGCATTTCAGGGAAAGCTTTATGGGTTTGATAGCTTCAATGGAGTGTTTAACGACATCCGTGTGATAAAAATTGTGGATACCGCGTGGGCCGTGACCACAGGATTAGACCTTGGAGGAACATATTACGGTAAAAGTATTATGAATGTGAATAACCGCTATCTTGCAGTAGTGGCTACATTGAGCAATGACACATCATCCAGCGCAACAACGCTTTTCATTTGGAACGGGCAGGCAAACAACAACCCTGACTATGCTATTCCGATTAGGGGGCAATATGTGGCTTCGGTAGTTGATCAGAGCGGAAACTATTATGTGTTCGCACAGCAAGGAACTGACACGGTGGCTTTTCTGCTTTCGGGATATTCGCTGGTTGAGCAAGGCAGATTATTGAACACGACGGTTATGACCAATGTGTTCAATGTGAAAATGAGGGCGCAGGTAGCTGGAAATTATATCGTATTAACGACCGCAAACGGATTGCTATTTTGGAACATCGCAGAGGGAGAAAGTTTTATCGCTCAATATGACCCCAACGGTAATGTGTTGGTGGAGAATTATATTTTGATGAAAAATACATCTCGCTGGGATTTTTATAATGTGAAAGCCAGCGGGAATGAAGTTTTTAAGTATGACTATACGATTACGACCTCGCCGACAAACGCGAACGCCGTAGGAATATACGAAACCAATTTTATAGAACCAGTTAACGAAAACGCACAGAAAATAAGAGCGCAGATTAAGAGGGTGGATGTGTATTATAAAAATCCGCCGCCCACGACTGGGGATAAAATAGACCTGCAATTTACATATAGGGATTCGCAGGACGGAACTTACACCACCTACAACTGCACGACTTTGAACAGCGCGAACTCGGACACTCGGAGGGCTTTTGTTGAGAATATAGGGGTTGAGTGCGATGTATTTTCGCTTCTTATGAACATCACGGTAGCGACTTCCACCACGACTTTGAACAGCGCGAACTCGGACACTCGGAGGGCTTTTGTTGAGAATATAGGGGTTGAGTGCGATGTATTTTCGCTTCTTATGAACATCACGGTAGCGACTTCCACCTGGCAACCAATCATATACAAGGTCGTGATTGAATATGTGGAAGCGAATTGATTTAAAAGTCAAATTATTATGCTATAATAAAAGAAAATGGCACCACTAAATACAACAACTTCGGTAGTAGATTTGCTCAAAAGCAAAGGGTTGCCGTCTGACAGCGGATCAAGATCGCAACTCTATGAAAAGCTTGGTTTAGGGACTCAAAGCGATTTTATGGCGGGTATTGGAACGGGAGCTACGAATGTAAAGCTTTTGGATTATTTAAGTTCTAATCCTAAGGTATTAGATACGCTCGCAGGATCATTGCAAGGTATCGGAAATATCAAAACCGAGGCACCGCCATC
>SCLI03000523.1_pt1 | contig 23267 bp, 36 predicted proteins | sample 7268041 | NCBI WGS metagenome assembly SCLI03 (sample SAMN10721081, study PRJNA514188) | viral metagenome | isolation source: depth-stratified mine tailings core A | place: China: Fankou Pb/Zn Mine tailings | collected 2017-10 | reverse complement strand
TACGGGCCGCCGGGTGGAAAGGGGGATGAAGAAGTGCCGAAAGCAAAACATCTGACCAAAATGCAGATTGAGGACGCAATTAACAATACACCAAACATCAATGAGGCAGCAAAGAAGCTCGGTATTAGTCTGGCAACGATTTATAAACACATGGAGCAACACGGCCTAAAAGCCAAGCATCCGCGTGGTTGGAACGGAAAACAAAAACAAGTCGAGGAGGATAAGAGCATGGAAACGAATAGCGGCGAAATCATCACCACTCCCGAACAAGTCGAACAACAACAGGAAGTTGAGCAAAAAGACATGACCAGACTGGTTAACTGGCTAAATATGCCGGAACAGGAGCCACAAGAGCGGGGGATATATGAAGTGTTCGGCCAAACCGTTGGGCGCCTGGTGGACGAAAAGCAACGAGCGCATGGCCAAGCATTTCAGAAGATCGGGCAGATAACTAAGATTCTTTACCCATCCGGTGTCCCTGTTGAAAAGCTTGATCACTTTGCCTTGATTGTGCGTGTACTAGACAAGCTTTGTCGCATTGCTGACGGCAACAAGGAGGCCTTTGGGGAGTCACCATGGAGAGATGTGGCGGGGTACGGTCTTCTTGGATATGTTGAGTCTGAGGGAGGTTATTGCCGTGGCTAAATGCAGATTTTGCGGGGCAAGGAAGGTGGGGGTGGCGTGACCCGTCTCAACAAAAAACAAGCCCAAGCCCTGGGAATCCTCCAGATTCAGAAAAGCAAATACCACTCCCGGATGGTTGAGGTCGACGGGCATATCTTCGACAGCAAAAAAGAGGCTCAAAAATATATACAACTCAAACTCTGGAGACAGGCCGGCGTGATCAAGGACTTCGAACTGCAACCAGAGTTTGAACTGCAGCCGGGCTACCGGGACCGGTTCGGAAGATGGGTACATCCAATTAAGTACAGGGCTGATTTTCGAGTGATCTACCCGGACGGCAGGGCTGTCATCATTGATACGAAGGGATACCGGACGAAGGATTATCGGTTGAAGCGGAAGATGTTACTGTATCGTTATCCGGATATTGAGTTTGTGGAGGAGTGAGGTTGATGGCCAAGCAAAAGGTTAGGGCCGACCAAATACTCAGGCAGATAGCCAAACGGCACATGGAAGATGCGTTTTTCACTGAAGTAAAAAATGGGCCAACTCACTATTCTAGCAACCTTCTTCGGTTAGATGGCTTGGCAATCAAGAAATCGTGGGCACACCCATGTCTCACAGGATACGAGATAAAAGTAAGTCGTTCAGATTTTGTAAGCGATAACAAATGGCCTGCATATCTGAACCTATGCCACTGTTTTTATTTTGCTTGTCCAATCGGGTTAATAAAGCCAGATGAATTACCAAACGAGGTTGGACTAATCTATTACAATCACGAGAAAGATCGTCTAATTACCAAGCGCAAGGCCCTGGTTAGACCAATAGAAATACCGTGGGAAATGCTGTATTACGTCATTATGACCAGGCTTGACAATGACCGGCATCCGTTTTTCAGCAATACCAGGGAATTCTTAGAGGCATGGGTCAAGGATAAAGAAGACCGGAAATACCTGGGGTATGAGGTTAGCAATAAGATGACTGCGACAATCGATGAACTAAGTAAAAAGGTTCGTGATCTTGAACTGCAACTGAAATGCCGAGACGAAGAAATAAATTTGTTTAATAAGATCAAGCAGATTATGGAGCAGCACGGTCTTAGTACATCTTATTGGAGGATTGAAGAAGACCTGAGAGCTGCACTCGGCAGCGGCGGGATGCCGCCAAGGGCGGTTGAGATACTTCAAAATATTGCAAGGGAAGCCAATCAACTAATTGGGAAGTTAGAGCAAAAGGAGGCAAGCGCCTAATGGCGGCGGTAATAGCGAGCGGACTGATTGGCCTTCTGGCCGGCGTGATAATCGGGGCTGTAGTTTTTACGCCGGCCACCGGTTACACCGGGCCGGTTGGGGAGTGGGAGGAGCACCATGAATAGACGCAAAGAGCTGCGCCAGGCGGAGCGGCGGCACCGGGAGAAGCTGAACGAACACAGAAAAGCAACAGCGGCGCACCTAGGAATGCGGCTGGCCAGAATTGAAAAATTGTGTGAGAGGGGCGGTGTAAATGCTCTGCAAAAACTGTGGACAGGAGGTTGTGACAGGAAGACATAGACACAGGAAGGTTAGGTTATGCACCAGTTGCGGAAGGGCGGATTACCTGGATTGGTCTACCGGGCTACTGAAGATGATCTGGTGGCCCAGACGGTATGGCCGGCGGGTCGGGTAATGGGAGAGAAGATTGTGAAAAAGTATATTATACCAAAAAGAACCAGGCAGGTTGGCAGGTGCAGATACCACCGTTGGAACCTAAGTTGGCGGCAAGCATCAAGATATAGGTGTTTGAGTAAAGGTAAAAATGGTGGCTGGTGCAGACATTTTAGAGCTTTTATTGACCATGATGTATGGAAAAACCCAAAACACAGGATATTCTTAGTGACTAATTTAGGTACGCATTAGCTAAAAAATGCGAAGTAAAGGAGTGAATAATTTGAGAGAACTCAAGAACACATATGATTACGATTTATCTAGGATGGTAGTCATTTTAGTTAAAGAGGATGGCGAAATTATTGGTGGTTTTGATGAAAAGACAGATCACCGCATTGGCAGCAAATTTAGGCTCCCTGGTAGTCCTAGTCTTGTTGTCAAAGATGTAAAACGGATCTTGGTAGTCGAAGAAAATTAGTGAACAATACAACCATGTAGCGCAAAAACAAAAAGCCCCGCCTTCCGGCAGGACTGAAACCTAGTCATTTTCAGTATATCACAGATGCCGGGGGTGGGGAAGATGGCGCAAGCATTAACCGAGCAGATAATATCACAGGTGAAGGCCCAAGTAGAAGACCTGCAGAGGCTTAAATACGGAGAAATAAACCTCATTGTTCAGGATGGCCGTCTGGTGCGGATGGACCTTAGAAAACAAATCAGAGTTGGGACTGACCCGAAGAACGGGAGGTCCGGGCAATAAGCTCGGGCCTCTTTATCATTTCAAGGGGGTGGATGGGATGCAGGATCTGATTAAAGAGTACAGGAAATCACTGAGACTTTTACGTTCTGCTAAGGTGGTACCCATGGAATGCAGCAGAATGGTGTCAGACACCCAGTATGCTATCGAGATCATGGAAACCGGTAGAATACCGGGAACCAAATGGACTGTGGCTCGATGGCCGAAGGTAAAACGGGAAATACCGGTGGACCCGCAGGTGATGGCCAGGTGCTTTAGTAATAGGCAGCCCGTAGAATCTGCCCCGGAGGAAGTAGTGGAATTGTTGGAGGGTATTATGAGCGGTTTGACGGCTCGGGAAAAAGAAGCGTACCGACTGGTCCGAGGAGAGAAGTTTTCGTTTGGACAAGCGGCGCAGTTGATGGGCTGCAAAAAAGGCAGTGTACAAAATTTTGTGGCCAGGGCAGAAAAAAAGATTCAGCTTGTCGTACGAAAACAAACTATAGATAGAAGGGTGTCAGTTTAAGAAGGGAAAACCGCCTTGTGATGGCGGTTAAAATTTGCTAATTATGTTGTGTGTTACATTTCGGTTCATACTCTTCAATCTGGTCAATTTCTAATTGATCTCTTTCTTTTTGAGTTGTTACATAGACAAATCTATACCTGCATTCATTCTTTAGTTTATTTTTAATACAGGTGTTAGGTTCAGATGAAGATAAATGGTCTTTAAGTCTTTCTTTGAGACTAACATCAGATTTACCTACATAAAAAACATAGAATTTGCCATCGCTGCCTTTGTAAGATAAACGGTAGATTCCAGGTTTGTCTTGCACATTTTGGTTAACACTATCAATATTGTAATTGAGAAGCTCAGACCAAGTTCCTATACTCATTAAAACACCTCCTTTCGATGGAAAAGTCACCAGCAATGACAAACTTCCACACTAAAGGAGGTTTTCCTTTATCTAACATTGTCGGTATATGGTGGAATTTGCGTGAAGGGTTAGGCCTCCTTTTTGCCGAAGTTTGGCGGTGGAAGGGAGGTGAACCTATGGTTAACGATATCAACGTAAAACCAACGCCAATTCAGAGAAATGCCCTTGATGTTGCGACAGAATTAACATTAAAATATTACTCAATGTACAGCACGGAATCGGTAGAAGAAATGCAGGAAATTTTTCTTAAATTCTATTCTGTTGCGGAAGCTGGAAGGATATTAAATTATGCTGAATTAAAAGAATACATGCCTGAGAAAATGAAACAAATCATTGATGAACGTAGCAGAAGATACTAAGAGCCTCCGGGCTCTTTTCTTATGCGCAAAGCACAGCAAAGATTGAGCAATAAACAAGTAGCTAGGCCGACGGGCCGAAAGTGGTATTCCCAGCCACAAGCTACTTGTTTTTATTTTGGAAAAACACTGAGGGAGAGTGTAAAATATGGCAAAAATGATTCCGTTAACACAAGGTAAATTCGCTATTGTTGACGACGAGGATTACGAATATTTAAGTCAATTCAAATGGTACGCTGAAAAGCACAGAAAAACATTTTATGCCGCCAGGACTATTTTTAATCCTAAACGAACGATACGAATGCACCAGGAAATATAAGAATAGGCAAGGTTACCAAATTGATCATCGTGACGGAAATGGCTTAAACAATACGAGAGACAACCTAAGACATGTTACAGTAAGACAAAATCAGCAAAACAGAAGAAATATAAATAAATCATCAATTTATCCGGGAGTATGCAGGATAAAGAATTCAGGAAAATGGTGTGCTACTATCTGCATTAATGGTAAAAATAAGCGTTTAGGGAATTACAACACAGAAAGAGAAGCCTTCAACGCCTACCTTAAAGCATTAAATGAAATTAACGAAGCCATCGTTGATAATAAATTTGCTATATAGTCAAAAACATTTAAGCTTAGTCTAAAGTGGGTGAGGTGATTGGCACGAGGCAGAAGCCCCGAAAGGGATAAAGCATTTGAACTCTGGAAGCAGAGTGGCGGCACTATGAAGCTAAAGAACATCGCCGCCGAGCTTGGAGTTTCAGATGCCCAGGTCCGTAAATGGAAGAATCAGGACCAGTGGGAACAAAAAGTAACGTTACCGAATACCAAAGGTAACGTTACTAATGGGAAAAGTAACGTTACCGATCGAAGCGAGATCGATGAAATAGAACTATTCCCTGGCCAGTGCGAGGCCATCGGTCACAAATCTGGTAAGCGGTGCACGAAAAAGGCTCTGCCAGGCGAACGCTTCTGCAGTTACCACATGGACGGACATCGGGAGAACCAGTGCACAGCAACGTCAAAGCAGACTGGGGAGCGGTGTCGGAAGCTAGCGGAGCCAGGGAAGAAGGTTTGCAAGTTCCATGGCGGAAAAAGCACAGGACCCGTAGGGCACCAGAACCACATGAAACATGGGTTATTTGCGAGATTCATCCCGGAAGATGATGTAGAAACCATTGAATTTATGGAAGAAATAGAGAACATGAGCCCTCTTGATATTCTCTGGCAGAATATCAAGTTTTTATTTGCCGTCATCGCCAGATCGGCTAAGATTGCTTGGGTAAAGGACCAACAAGACATGACTAAAGTGCTCAAGCGAACCAGGAGCAAAGAAACGGCCCAGACCACAGAGGAAGAGACTGAATGGGAAATTCAGCACGCCTGGGACAAGCACAACAGCTATATGGCCACATTGGCCAAGGCACAGAAGACTTTGGAAAGCAAGATCATGTCCTATGAGGAACTGATTGAGAAATATGAGAAGCGGGGTTATGTGGTTGAGGAACACAGGTTGAGGGTGGAGAAGCTGAAGGCGGAGATCAATAAGATTACCACCGGAGAGGACGACAAGCCCATCGAAGTAATCATCAAGCGGAAGGGTGAGGGATAATGGCCATTGAAAAAGAGGTCAATCCCCACTTTGAAGATTTTATATTCGACTGGGAAAGCAAGTTCTACTTCCTGGTTGGAGGCTACGGCAGTTCCAAGAGCTACCACATAGCCCTGAAGATAATCCTAAAACTTCTGCAGGAAAAGAGGACGGCCCTGGTTGTCAGGGAAGTCTATGACACGATTCGGGATAGCTGTTTTGCGCTGTTTGACGAAATTATCACTGACTTAGGCTTGGATGACAGAATTAAGCTTGTTACCTCACCTATGCAGATCCGGTTTCCTAACGGATCGAAGATAATATTCAAGGGTATGGACAAGCCGGCCAAGTTGAAATCCATCCACAACGTCAGCATTATCTGGATAGAAGAATGTTCCGAGCTAAAATATGAAGGCTTCAAGGAACTGATTGGCCGCCTGAGGCACCCAAGCTTGAGCCTACACATGATACTCTCAACCAACCCAGTGGGCAAAAGCAACTGGACGTTTAAACACTTCTTCCAGATTGTCGCACTAGACGATAAACAACTGTATAAATCGCGAATACTGGTCGCAAACAACACTTATTATCATCACTCACTGGCCGATGATAATTTATTTTTACCCCAAAGCTACATCGACCAGTTGGAAGAATTAAAAACTTATGACCCGGACCTTTATCGTATTGCCAGACTGGGTAAATTCGGAATAAACGGTATCAGGGTTCTGCCGCAGTTTGAGGTTAAGCCACACTATGAGGTTATGGAAGCGGTAAATAAAATCCCCCGCGATATGAAGCGGGCAGGCTTTGACTTTGGCTTTGAGACTTCATACAATGCCTTGTTAAGAGTGGCCATTGATCACAAAGAGAAGATCCTTTACATCTACTGGGAGTATTACAAAAACCGTATGACCGACGATAAAACGGCGGTGGAAATTGCGGAGTTTAAGCAGACCCGGGAATTGATAAGGGCAGACTCAGCGGAGCCGAAGACGATAACCTACTATCGGCAACAAGGTTTTAATATCCGGGGTGCCAAGAAGTTCCAAGGTTCCCGGTTGCAGAACACAAAGAAGGTCAAGAGGTTTAAAAAGATTATCTGCTCAGAAAATTGTGTTCACACCATTGAGGAACTGAAGGACCTGACCTACAAGGTAGATAAAGACGGCAACATCATCGAAGATGAATTCAATATTGACCCTCATACTTTTTCAGCTATCTGGTATGCGCTGGACGGGTATGAGGTTTCTGATTTGAAAGGCCATTACGCCACCACGGCCAAGAGCGGCATGAGATAGAGGTGATGACATGACCCGTAACCTTGCACTATTTCCAAAATTAGCATACAACGACCCAACCAACGCCCTGCAACTGCAGTACCTTGGAACCGAAGGTTTAAAGCTGGTCAATAAGCTGATCGAATGGTACCGTTATTACGACGGCAAGCACTGGGTAAACGAACAGGGGCAGGAGATTAAGCCGGGGGATCTAAAGGCGCTAAACAACCTGGATTATACTCCAACCATGTTAACCGCCAATCTCACAGCATGGTTCATCGACCGCCTGGCGGCTTTTATGTTTGAGAAGCCGATTGGACTGGCCTGTCCTGCAGAGCAGGTGGACGATGCCGATACTATGACCAAGCCCGGGTATGTGCCAAGCGAGGCACAAAGAAAGGCCAATGCCAGGGCGGCGGCTCGGGAACGGTTGTTATACCGTGTACTGAAGCAAAACATGGCCAATGAGAAACTCTTGAAAGCCGCAAAGGATTACTTTATTGGTGGGGCTGTTTGTTGCAAGCTCCACTATGATGAGGCCAGAGGCTTACGGATGATCTGGCGGCCACGGCTGGAGTTCTGGCCTATTTATGCTGCGGATGATGTGGACGTGCTGGAGAAGATACATTTCGCCGCATTTGTTGACGACCAGACCATATGGAAACAAACATATTGGATGGAAAAGGGCTCTTGCTGGATGGAGGAAGGGCACTATGATACTCAGCTTAAGCTGAAAGAAGAAATAGTGCCACCTACGGACCTTCAACTGCCTTTCATTCCAATAGAGATATTTACCCGGGACGGACTTACCGGCGAAACCGAAGGACGGAGCTTGGTGGAAACGCTGGCCGGGCTGAATGATGAGGTTAACCGTAAAATCAGCGATAATGCCGACAGTTTGCGGTTCGGGATGTTTGCAATTAAGGTTATTTTGAATGCCATGTTGCCAAGCGAGGATGAAGTTAAAGAGGCTAGGGCGCAGGGCAAAGAAATCCTGCCGCAAATTGCTCCAAACGCCCTTTGGAACTTGAATGGGGACGGTGAAACACAGGCTGACGCGAAAACAATAGAGCATAAATTTGAGTACCGGGAGGCCCTGAAGGAACACCTGGAGACAATCATTGGATTAATGCACCAATTAGCAGAGGTGCCGCAGATAACGCCGGATAAAGTGACTGGCCTCGGGCAGATGAGTGGTTTTGCAATCAAGCTCCTGTATGGCGCCATTATCTCCTCCACCAACAGGTCTATGATGGTTTGGAAGCCAAGACTGCAGCGGCTACTTGGGAAGGCACTGTACATGCTCAACAAGTACGACACCAGGAACCATTACGACCAGAAATTAATTAAAGAGGCTGACTTGGCCGACATCATGCCGGGAGACCTAGATGATTTGGTGGAGATAAAAACACAAATGCCGATTCCGGAAAATGAAGTGGAGCTTATCGATCGTGAAACCAAGAAGGTGGCCGTGATGTTGGAGAGCTTGAAGGGTGCCATGGATGCCCTGGGTGTTGAGAACCCGGAGCAGAAGTTGGCCGAGATATTGGCGGAGAAAGCGACTATCAGCGAGGCCCTGGGCGGGGTTCCGGATGCACCAGGAGGTGCAGATGATAATGGGGATGGTACCGCATGAGCAAGTTAGAAAACGACCTCCTTAACCTACTTGACCGCCTCACACGGGAGCGGGAATCAAGAGAGAAGAAGCTGGCTAAAGAACTCCTAAGGATTTATGAGGAGTGCCGAAAGGCCCTGTATATTAAATTCATCGAAGTCAACAGCGGATCAAAAACTCTGGAGCTAATGCAAATTGAAGGTACCATCCGCCAGATCGAGCAGCAAATGAAATACTACACCAACCTCACAGCACAAGCCCGTCAGAAAGCCATCGACGAGGGTTTTTTACTTGGTCAACAAGTCGGCCATGAAATGCTGGCCGCTGGAGCCACGGTGGGCGGATATAACATTTCCCTGGTAGCCGGGATTGGTCTTATTGACCGTGGCATGATTGAAGCCCTGATTGGTGATGTACCTAAGTTGGCCGGGAAGGTTGAAAGTGATGTACTGAACCGGATAAGGCAGGAACTGACGAAAGGAGCGGTGATGGGTGAATCTATTCCGAAGATTGCTAAGAGGATACTTGGTACTGGCTTAACTCAGGAAGGATTGAAGAAACCTTTCCCGAGTCTGAAAACCCGTTGCGAGGTAATAGCCAGAACAGAGATTATCCGGGCCAGCAATACTGGGTACATGGATATGGCTGATAAAGCACAAAAAGTTATAGGTGAGGAAATATACTCCGCATGGATTACTGCAGGTGATGGCCGAGTTGACCCGCCGTGCCCGTCGCTGGCTAACGGCACAGACCCAAGGTACAAGTCAGTACCTGGTATGCCGGGAGTATATCGCAGGAGCAATCTGCCAGTACCGACGATAGCAAGCCACCCAAGGTGTAGATGTAGGTTGGTGCCTGTGCTTAGGTCATGGGTTAAGAGCGGGGCACTGAATTTGAGCGAGTTAAGAGGTAGAGTAGCTTAAAACTATGGAGGTAGATGTTTTATGCTTCGAACTATGATGCCTGATGTTTTTGGGCTTAGTTACAACAAATGGAGAGATCCTATGTTCCTGCGTGGCCTGTTTACTGATGGCGGCGGGGCTGGCACCGGCGGTGGTGGTGCTACCGGAGGAGATGGAGGCGCTGCTGGCGGTGGAGCCCAACCGTTTGCTACTTTCGCCTCTGAGGCAGAGTTAACAGCTCGATTGGAAAACGAGAGCAAAGCCAGACTTGAAGCACTAGCAAAAGAACTGGGATTTAACTCTGTGGACGACATGAAGGCGGCAGCCAAAGCCAAAAAAGAGGCAGATGAAAAAGCTAAAACGGAACTGGAGAAAGCCCAAGAGGCGGTGAAGAAGGCTGAGACCGAGAAGAAAGCCGCGCTGGAGACAGCCAACCAGCGCCTGATTAACGCCGAAATTAAGCTTGCTGCACAGGCGGCGGGATTTGTTGATCCTGCCGATGCTATTGCACTTATTGACAGAGCAGGTGTTAAAGTTGATGACCAAGGTAATGTTACCGGCGTTAAAGAGGCTGTAGAAAAGCTGGCCAAAGACAAGCCCCACCTGATTGGGCAGGGCGGCAAGCCTAGCGGCTCCCCCGGCAGCCAAGGAAATGGCGGCAGGCAAAGTGGTACCGGCGAAGGTGAAAGTCTTGCCAAGAAGCTAGCCGAGAAGCTAGCTGAGAACAACAAAAAATTGGCCGAAAGCCAAAATTTATACTTCAAGTAAGAGGAGGATAAGCCTATGAAATTTACAACTACTGATTTTACCAGCACCAAAGAGATTTTGAAATTTCCTGACCACTACGTAGCCGTAGCTGTAACTGTTGACGACACCGGTATCACTGCCGATGCCGATGGTAAGAAAATCGTACCCAAGGGCACCATTGTAGGTGGTGCGGCTGCTTCAGTGATTGCCGACGATACCCAGAAGGTACAGAAGAAGAATACCGCAAGTGTAGCGGCTACCCTGTACACAGGCGTGATAGCCAGTAACAACGCCATTACGTTTACCGCGATAAAAGCCGGCACCATCGGCAACACTATAAAGGTCCAACTGAAAAACCCTGGGGCTGCCAGCCAGGCGCTGTCTGTTTCCATTGCAGGAGATACCATTGTTGTTTCTCTGGCCACCGATGCGGGCAGTGTAATCACCAGCACGGCGGCTGATGTTATCGCTGCCGTAAACGCTCACCTGACAGCCAAAACCCTTGTCTCGGCTGCAAACACCGGGGCCAGCACAGGTGCTGGCGTGGTTGCCGCTGTGGCCGCCACTGCCCTTGCGGGCGGTACTGATGGCAACGCAACTGCAGCCGAGGGTGTTTTACTCAACGATGTGGACGTAACTTATGGCCCTGCTCAGGGCGCCATGATCATCCATGGTTTTATCAACGTCAATAAGCTTCCTGAGGCACCGACTGCTGACGCCAAAACTGCCCTGAAGGGCATCTTTTTCATTGACTAATTAGGTAAAGGAGGATAAACAACCATGCCGAACATTTTTGATCTGGTAAACGCTGTCGAGATTGCAACCTATTATAACAACAACCCCAGCAACGCCATACCTTACCTGGGCGCAACTCTTTTTCCGCCCAAGAAGCAACTTGGCTTAAACTTGAGCTGGATTAAAGGCTCCAAGGGCCTGCCTGTCGCTCTGACCCCTGCCGCCTTTGATGCTAAGGCTACCCTGCGGGACCGCATCGGCGTAACCAAGGTTGAAACCGAAATGCCTTTCTTCCGTGAGGCCATGCGCATCGGTGAAAAAGACCGCCAGGAACTGAATAAGGTGCTGGCGTCTAACAACACCGCCCTGATCGAACCCATCATTAACAACATCTATGATGATGTAACCAACCTGGTAAACGGTGCCGAGGTTCAAGCAGAGCGTATGCGCATGCAGCTGTTGTCTACCGGTAAGATTGCTATCACTGCTAATCGCATTGCCTACGACTATGACTACAAGATGCCGGATTCCCACAAGGAAACCCTGCTGTCTACTGCCATGTGGTCTGCTACTGATACCGCAACTCCGGTGCAGGATATCCAGCGTTGGCAAGATAAAATTGAGGAAGATACCGGCGTCCGTCCCACCCGTGCCATTTGCAGTCGTAAAACCTGGAACTACCTGATGGCCAACAAATCCATTCGTTTAGATATGGACCCCATTGGTGGTAATAACCGAATCCTGACCGATTCTATGTTGCAGCAGTACCTCCAGACTAAACTTGGCTTAACCGTAGCTGTTTATAACAAGAAATTCGAAGCAACCCAGGGCGGCGGCGCTGTGCAATTCTTCCCTGATGAAATCTTTACCCTTATCCCCGAGGGCAACCTTGGTAACACCTATTACGGCACCACTCCCGAGGAAAGCGACCTAATGAGCGGTAACACTGATGCCGATGTGCAAATCGTAAACACCGGTGTAGCTATTACCACCATCAAGGAGGCGCACCCGGTTAACGTAATGACCGTAGTGTCTGCTATTGAACTGCCCAGCTTCGAAAACATAGACCGTATCTTCATTGCTACCGTACACGCTGCTTAAGAGCGGGGGCCTAGTGCCCTCGCATGCCTTTCGAAAGGATGATAATCGATGAAAGTTAAACCTAAAACACCGGTTAAATACAATGACCAGCGTTACGAGATCGGTCAGGAATTTGAGATCACCAAGGCCGACTACGAACAGCACAAAAATATCCTGGAAGTGATCGAAGAAGACCAGGAGCCGGAGGAGGACAAGGCCGATGGCGGAACTACCGAACCTGGCAAAGAAGTGATCGAAGAAGACCAGGAGCCGGAGGAGGACAAGGCCGATGGCGGAACTACCGAACCCGACAAACAGGTTACTGGTAAGGCTACCCGGAAGAAGTAGCGCCGAACTGGAGGGTTGGATTAATGAATCATCTCTCCAGCACGGATATGCTGCAGTGGCCGATGTGCCGGATAAGGCAGTCAACGCTATCCTTGCCTATGCTGAGTATATCGGCCTGAAGGCTAAGGCTGCAGAGACCGCAGAGAATGCCGCTCTGAATATTAAGGGAATCGGTGTAAACAAGTCCGGGGCCAGCGGCAATTATGAGCGGCTTATCAAGGAAGCTCTAGCCCAGTACCGGCGGGAAGCAGCTAAGGCCGGGATTAAGCCCTTGACCGGTGGAACTGCTACCAGCGTGATGTTAATCCGGCCAGATGGAAGGTGATTGAATGGCCCTCTTAACCCAAAAGGACATTAACGACATTAAGGCTGCAATGGCGGAACTGGCCCCGTTTACCGAGGAATCCATTATTTACCGGACATATATAGGGATGACACCAGGAGATCCCGCCCTGGGCACACCGGATACGCCGAACTATACCGACACCGAGGAAACGGCAGGGGCCCGGGAGCTAACATTAGAGGAAGTCACTGTCAGCGGTGGGGCCTATATTATAGGTGACATGGAGTTTACCACACGCCGGACAACTGAGCCAAAATATGAGGACCGTATTGTATATACCGGTACCAGCTATAAGCCCAAGGAGATAAATCATATCTGGTTGGGTGAGGTACTGTTCTGGGAAATCCGAGCGAGGCGGGAGTAATGAAGAAAATCTTTGATGTATCCTTTGAGGGAATCGAAGAGATTAAGAGGTTAGCTAAAGAAAGGGTTGACCTACTTAGTAAAAATGTTGAGACAGCTGTCGCCGATACGGTCCTACTAGGGGTAACTAGAATAGCTAACGATTGCCCCGTTGATACTGGGAGGGCTAGAGCTTCCATTGCTGGAAATTTAGCTGATCAAGTTCCAATCCCTATAAATGGAGATCCCGAGGAGATTGCAAAAGGGAAAGCAGAAAGCCTGACCGGCATATTTGGCAAAAAAGGACAAATAGGTTCAAACGTTGAGTACCTGATATACCTTGAATATTTTAAGATGAGAGCCTACCAGCGAAAACTTTCAGGAAAGCAAATTAGATATCTATTTGCAACAGGTATTTTGGAAAGCGATGGGCAAGGCGGGGTTATCTACAAATATCGGCGCAAGAAATCACCAAGAGGATTTTTCCGTAAAAACATACCTATTATTCGTAGTCACTTTAAAAGGGTAATGGAAAATGCTATAAGTGCGACAACGGAGGGGCGCCTACTTCGGAAAGGGGAGTAGATCACCCTTTTTCTTTTTGGTGTTTTCCTGATCCTTAAGTTCTGGAAAGTAATCACGAAGCATGGCATCGAAATCATAGACAATATGGATAGACAATATATTTCCCTGCTTGTCCACCTCTTCCAGCGTCCTAACATGATACTTATCTTCTTTGTCTTTCATAATTATCACCTCGCCCATTACTTCGGCGGGGTTTTGTTATATCCTGCCAAACGGGGTGATGGGACATTAACAACGCAATGATTTCTATTGCCAAGTACATTACTAATAACTTGGCCTCCTTTGGGCTTGCCCAAGCCTCTGATCTGAAACTAATCGAGCATTCAAACACACCTTTGCCAAACGGTGCCAAGTGGCTAGTAATGTTACCCCTACGAACATATCCGGGTAACACTGATCAGGCCCCGTTCGGCACCATCAAGGCAACCGGCCAAAAGGTTGAGCGGTTTAGGACCAGGGTAGAATTCGAGTGCAAAACCAGGGCCCCAGACCCTGGAAAAGACTTTTTCTGGAACACTGCAAGGCAGCTTAGAGACAAGGTTTACGGTGCGCTGGCAGGGCCGGACAAAACCGGAATAGTAATTCCGCGCTATGACTGGACCGACCCACAAAATCCAGTGCCAGCCGGGGAAATTTGGTTTCAGATTGACCCTACGAATAACACACCGGTACAGGACGAAATTGAAGATCCCAACGATAAGGCAAATAAATCCATTTTCCTTACCTTCGATGTCCACTGGTGGAAGCCGACCGGAGAGCAGCAAACAGATCAAATTGACCCTTGGCTAGAGGCCCTGGCCTTATGGTCAGAAACTGAGCTCGGGACAGGGTGGACAGTGGTAAGAAACGCTTACCCTAACGTTTACCAAAAGCCGGCAGTTAAGTGGAGTGTGGGAAATATATCAGTCCGTCAGGTAAATAAAGCCATGTTTGAGGTGACAAAGGGTTTTACCGCCACTGTGATGGGTGCTATACCAAACCAGCAGGCAGTTGGGTGCCTAAAGTTGGTTGAGGGGCTGAGCAGGGACATAAAAATACCACTCGACACCGTTAATCACAAATACATGACAGTGGTAAATCCAGCGGCTAATATGTCGGCGGAGTCTCTGTATGATGGCCAGGTAACCGTAACACTAACCAGAAAGACAACCAGGCCGACAGAGGAAGTACCTCTTATGATGAAAGTTTATGTGGAAGGGAGTTGGCAATAGTGGCTAAAGTGGCTGAACAAAAATATCCCAAGCAAGAGCTAATTGACAATGCGCAAGCTGTTTTTGGCGTAAAGCCAGAGGTTATCGCCGGGGCGCTGCATGGGTATGACCAGGCGGAGTTTACGGTTGACGAGATGCGGAAGCTGATTGATGTTTTTCTGAAAAGGAGAGTGATCTAAGTGGCAGGAGGATCCTGGAGCCCGACTGAATTACCGGTACTCCCCGGCCTATACCTTAACTTCCAGGCTGCGGCCCTGGCAGCTATCCAGCCCGGCGCCCGGGGCGTAGTTATTGCGCCGATGAAGGCTCATTGGGGGCCTGTGCGGGAGTTTGTGGAGATCACCAGCGAGACAGGGATAATCGACGCCTATACGGCAGACGAAAGCAACGGCGCCACGGCCTACACCACGCTGCGCCTTGCGCTTTTGGGCGGGGCGAAGAAAATTCTGGCCTATCGGATCGCGGATGCAAACGCTGCTAAGGCTACAGTGACCTTAAACGATACCTCGGCTACCCCTGTGGCGGTGCTGCGGCTCGACGCCAAATATCCTGGTGCCCGGGGCAACAACTTCAAGGTGACCGTGCGGGTTAACCCCGTAGACAGCACCAAAAAAGACATTCTGCTTTACGAAGGAACCACGCTCCTGCGGACGTTCACTTTCACCAGTGGCACCATCCAGGCGGCAGCGGACGCCATCAACAATGACACCGGCAATAAGTGGATCACCGCGACGGTGCTGGCGGCCGGCAACGGCACTCTGGCGAACATCGCCAATGCGGCCATGGCCAGCGGCAATTCTGGCATCGCGGCAATCGCTGCTGCGGATTACACCAACGCTTTAACCGCTTTCGAGACGCAGGAATTCAACCTGCTCACGCTGGACGGTGTTACCGATGCGGCTATCCAGACAAGCGTTGTATCCTGGGTGAGCCGGGTGCGTGACGAAGGTAAGGGTATCATCGCTGCGATGGGCGGTGCAGCTGCTTCTGATACTGCGTCGGACGCGGTATCCCAGGCAACTTCGCGGAGTGCGTCCTGGAACCACGAGGGCGTGGTCAATGTCGGGGTAGGTGCCGTGCTGGATGGCGTAAGCTATTCCAGCGCACAGGTGGCGGCCTATGTTGCCGGCCTGATCGCCGGGCAGAAACTCAGCGAGTCCACCACCTATACTGCTACGCCGTTTGACGACGTTACCCGCAGGTGGACCCGTTCTGAGATGGAGCAGGCGGTTACCGGCGGCGTATTTTTGCTCTTCCATGACGGCCGGATGGTGAAGGTCCTGCGCGGCATGAACAGCCTTGTAACCCTGCGCCAGGGCCAGAATAACTCCTGGAAGAAGATCCGTACCATCCGGGTCATGGACAGCATCAACGCCGACCTGGTGCGTGCGGCAGAAGATAATTACATCGGCAAGGTGAATAATACCGAAGAGGGCCGACTGGCGCTCATTGGTGCCTGCAAGCAGTACATGCAGACGTTGGTCCAGGGCGGCGTGATCGAAGCTACGGGGTGGGATGTATACCTTGATCCGACTTACTACGGCCCGACGGCGACGATTACGCCGGCGGCGGATCAGGTTTACCTGAAGTGGGAAGCCAGGTTGACGGATGTCATGGAAATTATTCTTGGCACCTTTATCGTCAAGTAGGGAGGTGGGTTAAATGGCTCTTGATGCAAGCAGGACGATTTTGGGAACCTATGGCCAGATTTTTATTGACGGCGTATGGCAGACGAATTTCAATAAGCTGGAGGCTAATGTTGAAATCCAAAAGCGCGAGCTTAATCTTTCCGGGGATGAATGGGTACGGCATAAAAAAGGCCCGAAAAAGGGCACTGGCACCATGAGCGGGTTTAAAGTGACTAGCGACATGATACGGCGTGGCTTTAATAAGTTTGAAATCATCAGCAAACTGGCGGACCCGGAAGCCTATGGCTTCGAGCGCATCAGGCTGATAAATGTGATGCCGGACCGTCTGCAACTGGCGAACTTTACCGCTGGGGAGGAAGTCACCGAAGAGGTGCCGTTTACTTTTGAGGGCTACGAGCTTCTCGATCCAATCGTAGCGAGTTAGGAGGTATACCATGGAAATTCAAAACATGACGGATGAACAAATACTTCAAAAATTATTAGCTGTAGATGATGCTCCTACTAAGACGGTGGTAATCCCCCGCCTTGGTATCCCGGTTACCCTTAAGGGCTTGACAGGAAAACAGGTATCCACCATCCGTGATCGCTGCACTGAAAAGACTGGTAAGGGCAGAAATTATATGGAAAAGCTCGACTCGGAAGAATTCAACGCTTCCCTTATAGCAGCAGCTACTATTAAACCTAACTGGGGAGATCCCCAGCTAATGAGTAAGTTCAAGGCTTCCTCCCCGGCTGAGGTTGTAAGGCGGTTACTCCTAGCCGGGGAATTAGATGCAATCGGTGATGAGGTTCTTGGCCTGAGCGGCTACGGGGTTGACCTCGAAGAAGTAAAAAACGGATAAAGTCCGGGGGGCTTTTAAATATGCTGTACCTCATGTGGGTACGGCATAATCTTTCCCCCGGGGAATTTTGGTCTAAGCCAATGGGAGAGCAAAAGCTACTGTTGGCTTTTACAGACCTCGAGGCCAGGGAAATCGAGGAAGTAACACGGGAGGTGAGAAAACGATGAACGAAGATATGTTGGTCCGAATAAAAGGGGATACTTCCGACTTTGATCAGGCGATGGACAGGGTGGCCACTGCCCCGGGAAAGGCTACTGCACGGTTTAGGGCTGGGCTTGAGCGCATAAATAAGTTTATGGAACAAAGTACAAAAAAGGCAAATATTTTGAGCAAGATCCAAGTGGCCCCGGTAGTAGACTTGACTGATAAATTTAGCAGCAAACTCAAAAAAGTGATGCGCGGGCGGGACGAACTTGCTAAGTTTACCAAAATACCTCATACGATTGTTATTAATGCAGTCGACAAAACAAGAGGTGTTATTCAGGGGATAACCGATAGATTAACAAGCCCTCTCGGTTTGCTTGGGGCGGGGGCTGGAATGTATGGGTTGGGAAAAGTAACCCTTGGTTCAGCGATGGATTTTGAACAGCAAGCTCTCGCGATGGAACACTGGTTAAACGGCAATAAAAAAGCGGCAGATGCCGCTAATCGGTGGCTTCAAGATTTTGCCGATAAATCACCGTTCACCAACCAAGAGCTTTTCCCTGCATTTACCCGCGGCATTGGACTATCGAACGGCGATATTAAAATGGCGCAAAGACTTTTAGATTTGTCCACAGACATGGCCGCATTAACCCCTGGGAAAAGTGTTTCTGATGCTATGGAGGCCTTGGCTGACGCTCAAATGGGTGAATTTGAGCGGCTTAAAGAATTCAGCATGAAAATGACCCAGGGAGAATTTAAAAAACTCGGTGGATTCCTCGGGTTCGTCACTAAGGCTGAAAAAAGATTTAACGATGGAGCTGAAAAGCTAAGTCAGACGGCAAGGGGTAGATTATCAACCATTGTCGATAAAACACAATCTCTTTTCCGTGCTGCCGGCCAGGGTATGCTTGACGCCATGAATCCTAGACTAAAAAGGATCACTGACTGGTTCGACAACCACCCGGCTACCGTCAATAGGTGGAAAGAAAGAATAACTAGGACAGCAGGGCAGGCCTTTGATGATATGCTGTCCTGGGGTGAGCAGTTTCTGGGGAGACTTAATCAAAGATTTAATGAACCAGGCTTTGAGAAACTAAACTGGGGCGAAAAGCTGGCAATAGTTATTGATGAGTCTTCACAGGTTGTATTACCTAAGGCGGGAGAATTGGGAGCAAAGCTCGGTATAGAAATCGGGAAGGGGATTATTAGCGGTTTAGCGCAAGCGGCTGCAAAAAACCCTCTTTTGGTAGCTGTTTTAGGGTTTCTTGTAACGCCTGGTCCATTGCAGGCAAAACTAGTTGTTGCGGGTATAGCCGGGACAGGATCTTTATTGTATTTAGGAGGCAAGGAAGCCGGCAAACACCTACCTGGCAGTTCCTACTACACAGAAAGGATGCTGAATGATCAAAGAGCCGCCGATGCTGCGCTAAACAGGCCCACAGAACACTATCTTGGTAGAAATGCGGCGACTGACCGTGCGGTTGACATTATGAACAAACAGCCGTTAGTTCAAGGAGGCGTTCTCAAAAACGCACGCGGCAGCATCTTAACCCGTCCAGCAATAAGTTTGGTGGCCGAAGAAGGGCCAGAGGCCATAATACCACTATCCTCCAAGAGACGACAGCGCGCACTTGAATTATGGCAAGAAACAGGTCGCCGTTTAGGCGTTACACCATACGCCGCCGGCGGTATTATCGGCAGTATTACTGGGCCTGTACCAGTATTGGCTGGGGTTAGTGGCAATAATGTAGCGGTTAATGTTAGCGGGATAGAAATTAATATTACAAACACTAATGAGATTGATGAAGAGGCCTTGGTTTTACGAATAGGTAGACCGATTGTGAGAGAAATCAAAAAAGCTTTTGAAAATAGGTAGTAGGAAGGAATTACCTATTATTGCATAGAACCCTCTGCAGTAAAATATAGCGGAGGTGTTTTAATGAAAAAATTTTTGCTCGTAGCTTTGTTCTTTTTACTTTCTGGGTGCGGGAACAACACAGGAGAGACTAAGCTGACCACGGATGATGTTATAAAAGCATTCCAAAAGGCCGGACTTCCAATTGGAAGAATTGAGGTATACAGCGAAGAAACTGACCCAGAACATTTATTAGGTAGGCCGGGGCATTATATTGGCAAATGCGCCTGGGAGGATACCAGGTATAGAGCAAAGACTCCAGAAGAACAGGCAATACAGGATGTGTTTTTCAAAAGCCAAGGCGTTAGTGGGCTGACTGGAGGATTCATTGAGGCGTTCGAGTCACAAGACGAGCTGCAGTCTAGAGAAAAATTATTAAGGACAGCATATGAAAATAACCCACTGGTATTTCAGTATATCTTTGTTCATAAGAACATTATCTTAAGAATTGACCAAGAAATAACGCCTCAACAAGCGGAAGAATACAAATCTGTTTTAAACAACATATGAACAGGAGTAATGCCACTTGGACATCTTCCTTATCGACCCAGCCGGCGGCCAATTGCGCCTCCCGGTCAACCCAATAGAAATACAAATTAGGTGCGAAAAAAACTTTGAAACAGTTAACATATTGAATATCGGCGAAATTGATTTCCCGAACGGGGAGAAGGTAAAAGAAATTACCTTCTCTTCTTTTTTACCGGCTGAGTATGATTCCTCGTATTGCCGGTATCCGGACATTCCCGACCCGCAGGAGGCCATGAACCAACTTACAGCATGGACGATGGGCAGCAAGCCGGTAAGGCTATTAATCACCGACACCCCAATTAATGTCCTGGTTCAAATATCAGCACACACGAGCATGTTTAAAGGCGGCGAACCGGGTGACATCTATTATGACCTAACCTGCCGGACATGGCGGGAAGTAAAAGTGAGAACCACAGCAGAGCAGTTTAAACCGGTTAATTCGGCAGGGGTGGCAGCAATACCAAGGCCGGACTTGAAACCTGTGCCGAAGGTTTATGTGGTCAAGCCTGGTGATAGTCTCTGGAAAATAGCCAAGCTCCAGCTGGGGAACGGGAGTAAATACTCAGCGATTTATGATGCAAACAAGGCGGTCATTGGTCCCGATCTAAACAAAATCATTCCTGGAATGAAATTGGTGATGCCAGCATGATTAATCCGGGGCTTAACAAATATGAAGTGGTGCTGGCAAATAAATACTTTCTCCGTGAGCTTTTAGAGAGCGTCACTTTGGAGGAATCGCTAGATGAGATATCCTACCGAGCCGACATCAAGATGGTGGTTACACTTGACTTCCCTGGCATTGCACCTGGGCAAGAAATGAGGGTATCCGGGGTCCCCTTTGGTGGCACCAGTATGGTATACCTACTGCACCCTGGGGTAGTCTGGGACATTGACAGTAACACTCAGGGAGTAAAGCACTTGACCGCCACGGTCTACGACAAAACCATATACATTGCCAAATCCGAGGATGATTACATGTTTCCGGAAGGACAGACTGCCAGCCAACGTCTAAGTCAATACGCTGGCGACTGGGGTATACCCCTTGCCACCATACCCGATACTGGCATACAACTTGCCAAAACCGGCAGCCGGTACCGGGGCATGACAATCTATAACATGATAATGTCCGACCTCAAGGAAACGGTGTCAAAAGGTGGCAAGATGTACCGGCCCCGGATGACACCTGGGGGCCTGGAGTTATTTGAGATCGGCAGTAATCAAACCGTATGGGTTCTGGAATTTGACCAAAACGTGGAGGAAATTAACCAGCGGCGTACATTGGAAGGGGCTGTGACCCAGGTAAAAGTATTGGGTAATGCTTCGGATGATCAACGGGCCCCGGTGTTGGCTATCGTGAAGGGGGAAACTGCAAAGTATGGCACTCTGCAGAAGGTTCTCTCTGACAGCAAAATTACCAATGCCAGTCAGGCCAAAACGGCGGGTGAAAAGTTGCTATCAGGTGTGCAGGAAACATTTAATGTGACCGGGATTGACATTAACACCATCCGGGCCGGGGATAAGATCCAATTAAACGGCATGGATTTGATCGTCACGTCAGTCCGACACGAACTTGGCAGCCCTGGCCATATGTATTTACAGTTAGCTTCATTAGACTACGTGAGGAGGCAATACTATGCAGAATCCGTATAATGAACTGGCCTCCATACTGGACATGAGAATGAAAGGACATGCTGAGCAATCGTTGTCAGGAGTGCCCTGTGAGCTTGGGACAATGACGGCCACGGGACTGAAACTTGACAGCTTTAAACACGAGATACAGGACTATCTGGTGGCCGATTGGCTGGTAAAGTTACACCTACCGGCCTTTTCTATTACCGGGACGCAAACCGGGCTTAAGGACAGTGCAAACGGCCCGGTAACAGGTACTGCAATATTCAGTTTTCAATCCGTTGTTATAGACAATGTACGCCTGGAGCTTAAACCGGGACTTAAGCCTGGTGATCGCGTACTGGCCATTCCCGTCAACGGCGGCCAAGAAGCTGTTATCATGGCCAAGGTGGTGAGTTAGGATGCCGAATCTATATCCGACAGAAACTATAGAGCCGACGCAGGAAATAACCGAGGCGACACAATCAGAGGTTAAGTTTGGCCGCAGCTGGAAGTTTGATTTCTCATCCGGCGAGTTCGTTACCACCCCTACCGGCAAAATTGCTCAAAGCACAGAGGTTGAGGCATGGCTGGAGTGGTGCCAGAAAGCCCTCCAAACTGCACGGTATCGTTACCTGGCTTATGGGCGCAACTATGGCCAAGAATTTGATGACCTCATTGGCCGCCACCTGACCAGGGCGGGGAATGAGAGTGAGATTAAGCGTATCGTTACCGAGTGCTTGATGGTAGACCCTCGCTCAGCCAGTGTGGAGAATTTCACTTTCACCTGGGAAGGCGATACGGTTAAGTTTACCTGCGAAGTTTCGAGCGTCCGGGGCGAAAGCGGAACCGTGAACGGAAGTGTGGTGATTAGCTGATGACAACTTTGCCTGATTACTTAACAGACCAGGCCTATGAAGCCATACTGCAACGTATGTTAGATGCCTTACCCCCTGATATATCAAAGTCCGAAGGGGATTATATTTGGGACGCCCTTTCTCCGGCGGCAATTGAGCTTGCCCTAGCCGCTATCTGGGCACAAGAGGTCCTGCGGCGGGGTTTTGCTTCTACCACATTTGGCCAGTACCTGGACCTTCGCTGCGAAGAGCACGGAATCACCCGCCGGGCGGCGGTAAAGGCTACCGGACAGGTGAAGTTTACCGGCACAGCCGGGACAGTAGTCCCCGCCGGGACCAGAGTAGCTACACCTGCAGATCCGAACACTGGAGCCTTTTCGATAGAGTTTGTTACCACGGCAGCAGTTACACTGGATAGCACTGGAACGGGATACGTGCCTATCGAGGCGGTAGAGGCAGGCGCTTCCGGCAACGTGGCGGCGGGCGCTATCAGTATTATGGTCACGCCAGTAAGTGGGGTTTCGGCAGTAACTAATCCCTCCGCTACCACCGGCGGCCTGGACACCGAGGATGATGCATCCCTCTTGGCCCGCTACCTTCAGCGGGTACGCAGCCCGTCGGCAGGGGGCAACAAAGCTGATTATATTAATTGGGTG
>SCLI03000517.1_pt1 | contig 23362 bp, 29 predicted proteins | sample 7268041 | NCBI WGS metagenome assembly SCLI03 (sample SAMN10721081, study PRJNA514188) | viral metagenome | isolation source: depth-stratified mine tailings core A | place: China: Fankou Pb/Zn Mine tailings | collected 2017-10 | reverse complement strand
CGAGGGCGATAGCCAGGGCGCGGGCGACCCTGACCACATCGCGGGTGATGCGCACGTTCTCCTCGTAGGGGAGAGATGAGCCGTCGAACATGATCGAGGTCATCCCGGCACGGATGCCGCGCATGCAGCTCTCGAAGCCGCGGCCGTGGTCCAGGAGGAGCGCTACCGGGATGCTCAGGGGGCTAGCCTGCTTCCGGAGGTCCCCAACCAGGGTCTCGAAGCGGACGTGGCGGAAGAAGGTCTCCGGGATCGCCACGATGACCGGGGATGTGTTCTCGACCGCCGCCTCCAGGACGGATTCCGCGGTCTCCAGGTTGGGGACGTCGAAGGCCCCTACAGCGTACTTGCAGTGCAGCGCGTCCTGCAGCAGCTCCCCCATCGGAACCAGCATCTTGGGAAGCTCCTTTCCTCCGCCGTGCTATGGAGGCACCGGGGGAAAGTCAAGCCGCCCCTGCTGCGCGGGACATCCCTGCTGGTGGCCGCGAGGTCCGGACAGGATGCCACCGGGGAAGGGCTGTGTCTGCCGATGGTTTGCGCGGGGTTGTGGCGCTGATAATCGATTCTTGACAAGCTATGGTATGATCTTGTTGAGTCGGGGTCGACAATAAAGTGATGTCCGCCGAGATCTCCAGAAAGACGGGGCGAATGTCGCACGCCGCGGAGAAAGCGGAACAGAGAAGCTTCATTAGCGACGAAGTTCCGGTGGCCGGCGAGTCTCAGTTGGCTCTGCCGCTGGTTGCCGAGTCGGAGGCGCAGCCGGCGCCGTTGCCGCCCGCACCCAGGGGCAAGCGGCGGCGCAAGGGGTCCCGCGGTTTCGTGCCGGTGACCCACGACCCCGATGTAGCTCGCTCCTACTCGGACAATGTCGCCCTGGACTACGCCATCGCCCGCGGCCTGGCGCAGGCGCTCGGCAGCCTCCCCCCCGAGGAGTTGGCCTCCCTCCGCGCAAAGGTGGCCAAGGCCGCGCGCCACAACGTCAAGACCGACTCCTCCTCCAGCAACCGGAGCTAGACACCGGGGAAGCTCCAGGTAGTCGGTGAGACGCGCGGAGCACCGGGAAGCCCTTAGCCTTCTCTGTGGGGTCCAGGTCCGCGTGGAGAGCCGCCGCTCTAGGCTCCGCCCGAGGCCTCGGAGGGGAGCGCCGGTTGCAGCAGAGTGAGCGCTCGGCGAAGGTGCCCGGCGAGGGGCTGTCCCGTCGCGGCCAGGAAGATCCGGTCAACCCCCCGGGCGAAGCCCGCCCCCATGTGGCAGTAGGCTTCCAGGAGACTGGGCGCGTTGTAGGCTTCGGGGGAACCCAGATCCTGGTACCGGTAGTGCCCCTCCATCAGGCGGGTGAAATCCTGCCGCGGCCGGCCGGTCAGCGGTTTGCGATGCTCGGGAGCAACCCCGCACAGCAAGAGGACGGCGCGGGCCATCCCCAGCGCCTCGGCCGGATCGGGGACGCAGCCCGGGGGAAAGGCCGAGCGAATGGCGGCCTCCCGGGCCGGGCCTCCGTCGGTGGCCCACACCAGCAGGTCCGCCACCTGCCGGGGAATCTCCGGTTTGGAGCAGAGGTAGAAGGCGATCAGCGCCTCCAGCCGCTCAAGAGAGGTTGCCCCGGGACGACAGTAGACTCTCAAGCTCCGCTCCTGCCAGGGTAGAGGGGTGATTCCGCGAGGACGGCGTACAGTCTACCAAATCCCACGGCATCCCAACAATCCACTTTGCGGGAGAGACTTGCCCACCTTGCGGCCTCCCCACCGCCGGGCTATCATTGGCAGCGGAAGAAACTCCGGAGCATCTCTCCTTTCGTTACAGGTGGCTGTATGCCCCTCGATCCGGAAACGATACGTCAGGTTGGCGAGCACACCCAGGTGCTGCGGTCTCCCCGGCAGTCCCTGGCTACCTTCGGCACCACCGCCATCTCCTACTACCTGGTGACGGAGCCGGTGTATGCGGATCTGGTGGGCGAGGTGCGGGAGACCGTGGTGCGTCACGGCCGGGTGACCGCCGAGCGGCCCCAGATCGTTACCCCTTTCTACCTGATGAACCTGTTCCACGGTTTCGAGCACGGCGAGGAGTTCGCCAGCCACCTGGGGGAGATCTACGGGCCCAACTCCCCGGGGCTGGTGTACTCCTACCGGAACGAGTTGGAGGAGACCAACATCGTCGCCGGCCCGCTCGCCACCGTGGTCCAGCGAATATCGGAGGACCTGGAGCGGCAGGGCGAGGGGCTGGCCGCCGTCATCCAGGGTGTGGACCACCTCTGGGACGTCTCCCTGATGAAGTTCATCTTCGAGTTGACCGTCTCCTCCATCGGCAGGAACGTGGCGGAGTTGGCGCACAGCGGGCTGTTGGGGATGGAGGGGGGACTGCCGAAGGCCGCCCGGGCCCGGATCGATGAGATGTTCTCGGCGGTGGCCCGCGGCCAGCTCAACCCCACCGAGTTGAAGACCGAGCTGGACCGCTGGGGCGTCTTCAAGGAGTACGAGGACCGGTTTCTGACATGCGCCCTACAGTGGAAGCGTCGCTACTGGTGATCCGACTCAGCATGGTACCGAGAATCCCGGATAGCGTGAAGTGCGGCAAGCCCCCTCGCTTCTGAGATTGGGACGCGCCTTCGGGGTAATGGCTCACTCTCACGCGGAGGTCAACTGCTTTGTAGGCGGCGCGTTGCAGCCTCAGCAGCTCGGCTGAGTCGAAGCGCCCTTCCTTATCTCCTTGTTCGGCCAACTGGAGCACTCTGCGCATCTTAGCCAACTTCTCGTCCAGGCCGAGAACTCGTTGATCCAGGGCATTCATAGCACGCCTCCGGTCGTGCAGTCGCACTAGTCGCTGTTCTAGGGTTTCTAGTTGCTGTTGGGCTTGCTGCCCGTTCCGCTCCAACTGCTGCTGCATGAACCCCCGCTGCTTGGGGATAGCCGCAGCTATCTCCTTGATTTCCTGCCGCTTCTGTGTCGCCAATTCTTCGACCGTGTTTATCTCATCAAGAAGGGGGGCGAAATCCGCCCTCTGGCGGTTCTGGATGAGTTTCGCCACGCCCTCCTTGTCGTCAATGAAACGGCGCACGGCCTGCCAGACCGGACCGTTCAGCTTGTCGGCCACTATGACGAATCGGCACTCGCCCCCCATGACCGGCGCGGCACAGCGATAAGTGAGAGTAACCGCTCTTGTTCCGTCTTTGAGGGTGCGTTGCTTGTTGTAGGGAATCATTCGGCTGCCGCATTCGCAATAGATGCGGCCCCGCAGCGGATACAGGTCCGGGTTGGCCAGTTTCCTCGGCGCCCGGCCCGGATCGCGTAGTATCTCCCCGACCCCAACGAATATCTCATTGGTCAAGCCCGGCAGGCGCTGGGCAGCCCCGGGAAGTGGCCTCCATTGCTCCTTCGCTAGCTCGGTGTGGACGGCCTTCGTCACATATCTGCCCTGCTTCTCGTTGAACACATCACGGCGCTCAGTGCGCGTCTTGCCCCCGTAGACTATCCCGATGTTGGCCTCATTAAGGAGGATGCCGCGAATGGTAGCACTGGACCAGCGATCCGGGTGTTTGCGTTTGCCCGTGAAGGGGGGCGGCACTCCTTGGGCCTCTAATTGGCGCGCGATCTGTCGCAGGGAGATATCTGGTTCAGTAGCATCGTAGATCTGTCTGTACCATCCCACGACGCGGGGGCAGGTATCAGGGTTGGGCACCAGTCGCCCCTTCTTCACGCGCCCTGGTCCCTCAGCGTCTGCGTACATGTGACCATAAGGCGCTGGGCTGTTGCCGATTAGTCGCCCCTGTGCCCACTTGAACTTTCGGCCCTCGTACATCTTGAGTTTGTTGTTAGCTGCTTCAAGTTGGTCTACCACACCAAGGACATAAAGGACGAGCTCCTTCAGGAGCCCGTCCATCTTGTCAAGTTCCTCGTGCCACGCGTACAGGAACCTGGCTCCAGCCCTGTTTGCTTCTCGGTCCAGGATGACGTGGTCGACCGAGTTGCGACTCATGCGACTGGTGCACTGGCACCAAACGACGCCCACTTTCTGTTGGCGCACCAACTGGCGGACATAGGCCAGCACGGGGCGATTGCTGAGATCATCCGTTGCGCTGGCGACTTCCAGCAGGACCAGGGGTTCACTCTCGTCCCCCATGGCCAGCTTGCGTTCCAGGCACTGTCTGAGTTGGACGGGAGGGCCGGACCCTTCAGCCAGATGCGGAGCGCTGTCCCTGAGGTAGATCACGTGCCTCTGGCCGGACCAGGCAGCCAGTTCCCCGGCCTTTGGGACCATGGCAAGGAGCGCTGGCTCACATAGATGGTCCGGAATCAACTCGCAACCTCCCGTGAACTATTCTCGTGCGAGGTTGGCGGGGCTAGTTCAGCCGGGCTGCCAGAAGTTCAAGATAATCCCAAAAGCTGTCCCACGCTAGCTTCTGCGCTGGACTAACCCGAACCCTCTTGTCTTTCCATTCAACGAAACATCCGTCAATGTCCAATAAATCAACTTTGGTGTCGCACTCTACACCCAGCAGGGTGCGCTCTGCAAGTCCCTCAACACTCAATCCCAAGCAACCTCTCTCTTGCCTCTAGCAAGCGCAAATTCGCCACGCCAGCAGACAGCATCTGGACTATAGTTTCTTACGTTCTGCCTCCTGCGTGTCCAGTGTCCGCTGCAGAGTGTCCAGTTCTACTGAGACGCCCCTCTGCTGGATCACCTCCCGAACAATTTTGCCATTCCTCTCCCTTAGGATCGCGACTAGTTTCATTGGGACACTCTCCTCAAAAACTGTGGTTTCTTCAGACCTTGTGGTAAGTTACCACAAGATCGTGTTGGTGTCAAGCATCGCTGCGGTATCCATCAGTTGCCCTCACTCACTTTTTATGTCCGATGTCTTCTTTAATTTCTCGCGTGGTATTGGTATGTGAAGGGAGCAAACGAGATGGCTTATTCAACACCTCCGACATGGGGTGACGACGTTCGTATGGACTACGCGGCGGTGTAGCGATGGCGAGAGCAATCATAACGGCAGCCGACTGCAAAGAGACACCTATCCCACAAGGGCTGGTGGCCTGGTGGCCTGGGACCTACGTGAGTGTCCCCGCAGGTTGGGAGATAGCAGACGGGCAGGTGTCGGCGAACGACCCCACGTACACTAAGCCTGGCCTGTGCGACGGGAGACTCCCCAAACTGGCGTCGACGCCAGGCGCTACGGGCGGCTCCGATACCCACAACCACACCATACCTAGCCATAACCACGGAGGTGTCAGTGGACCCGGAAACGCCTCAATAAACCGATCACGGCAGCAAATGGTTTTACCCGTCCCCTGCCAGACCATACGCACCCCATTAGCAGCCAGGGTGCAACGTTGGACTCTGCGAACAGCACTCCCCCCTACATAGAAGCAATCCCTATAGTGTTTACGATGAAAGGCCAGGCCCCAAGGGGTCTGCTCACGAGCCGCGACTTTGCAGCAAGTGCCCTGCCTGCATGGAAGCTGATTATGATGTGGAACACGGGCAGTGCGCCTTCCGGGTGGACCAAGTGTGACGGAGGCACGGTTAACGGTGTCGTCACCCCGAACTTGCTTGGGAAGTATCTGCGGGGGATTCCCACGACAGGGACGGCTCCCGGGACTACTTACGCTGGCGACAACACACACGCTCATAGCACCAACCACTACCATACGGTGCCCGCCTCATCCTCTGCCGATTCTTCGGCAGAGGACCCCCAGGATTGCGCTCACGTAAACCACACTCACCCCAACCTAAGCTCGGCTAGCCTGAGTACCAGCGCCGCTGCAACCTCGGAACCTCGGTATCACGAAGTGGCTCCCATCATGTTCACCGGGTTCGGAACCGGGCAGGCTGCACACATTGCAGGGATGCTCGGGGCCGGGGACTTGAATGCATCGCTACAGCTACCGCGTGGCATTGTGGGGGCAGTGACTGATGCATCTCCGCCTAGCGGATGGGGGCACTGTGACGGTGGTGCGTGGGTGAACGGTACGCCCACGGGGTATGGGGCGAATAAGCCCAACATGCTGAGCCGCTTCGTCAAGCATGTTCCCAACGCCACCACCAACGGTGGGGCGACTGGAGGGGCGGCATCGCATCAGCACACGGGGGCAAGCCACCAGCACACGCTGTCTGGTACTAGCAACACGGTTTATCAGGTGGGCTACACACTAAACCTCAACGCTTCAAACACCAGTCACACTCATACGAGTTCCACTCCTATATGGAGCGCAGGCGCATATGCAACTGATAGCGTAGGCAACTTGCCACCATACTATGAGGTGGCCTTCGTGGTGAGGGACTGATGGACAAGCGATTTGAGCAACTAAAGGTTGAACTAGCGCGGCTGGAGAAGACCTTCCAGCCCCACCACGAAGTGCCCGGCCACCCTGACTTCTGCGTCCAGCAGTCGATCCAGATCAAGGTGTGGGATTGCCTGCTGGGTACGCCTGAGAGCCCAGCCAACGTGTGGGTTGATTGGACTGCCAGCCTCGACCGCAGGAAGGTGTTGAGGGCGCTCAGGATGGCGGTGAGGCGGATGGAGTACGACTCCAAGCTAGACGAGTTCTTTCAGTTACAGAACGAACTGGGCAGATAAAGCCACAAAGTGAGAATACGGTGAACGAATGTCTGTTAACCATTTTATTAGATGATGCCGGAGATGCCGATGACAGAACTAACTAAACGAGAAGAGTACCTGCGTCAGCTAGAAGATAAGCGCAAGCAGTATGTAGACGCGCTGAAGGAAATCCCGCGTAGGCTCGAGGAAGCTCAGAAAGAGGAGCAGCGGGTGCGCGAAGCAAGCATGTTGGGATACCAGGACTACCCGCGTTTTACCCGTAAGCAGGTCGAGGAGAGGCGTGATGAACTGCAGCTACGGCTAGAGACCTGCCTGCGATGGATCAGCGAGGCGAAGGCGGAAGTTGCATTGGATCACTTAGAGCAGCGTATCAGGGACATGCAGGCTAAGTCCGCCGCAATGAGGGTGCAACTGGCGGATCAGCCTTCCGCAAAGGTGGCCCTGGACTATGAAGCGAACGAGCGAATCCTCAAGGCCGCCATGGCCGAGTTGGAGGCGAAGCGGCCGAATAGCCTGTTGATAAACGTCCTCGGTTGGTGGAACGAACGCCAGGAGAACACCGATCCTAGAATCGGATATCGCTAGTGCCACCCCGCACATTCAACGTCGAGCCACCCAACCCAGCGAAGGTAACGCTTATCCTACGGTGCGCTGCCAAACTAGCCCAAGTTTGCACCTCGCTGGGGTATGACCTTGCACCCGTCGTAGCGACCAGTTACCCCAGCACGCCCGAACTCGTGGCAGCCATCGCTGATGCGCTGCCGGTGAGTCACAAGAAGGTCGCGCCTACTTTGAGAAGGGCACTAGCGATTCTTCTACTATCTAATGCAGATATGACGCGGCTAGAGCGCCACCCCAAACAGCTAGAATCTGCGATTACTAACACAGCAAAGAACCTTACGGATCGCAGCGATTTGCTTCTTGGTGCAGCAGGTATCGCTCTTATAACCCGAGGGATAGTGACGATGTTAGACTGTACGTGGGATAGACCCAATGAAAGCGAGTAAGCAACCTATCGGATTACAGGGCGAACCCATTAAAATAAGCCACAGTGTGGGCGGGTACCATGCTGCCTCGTTTCCGAGAATTATTGATTTATGGAACCCTGAGGGCTTCCTGGCGCACGACTTCATCAAGACAGATGGTGATGAGTTTACCATCGCTGTTAACAATGGCACAGCGACGTATCAGGTCGTTAAGAAGCAAAAGGTTGGCAATAGCAATTGGTGGATAGCTAAGAGAATCATGCTTCGTGTCGGTTAGACTGGCATCCTCGTAGCTCCTCGGCACCGTTCTTAGCACGCTACGCTGCACCCCACACCCCTTAAGCTACTCCCGCATCCCAACGAGTTACCCCTTTAAGCGAGAATATTATGTCAAACGATACCATCATTCAGGGCGTTGCTGATTTAGATATATCGCCCTTTATAGCCAAGCTTAGCCAGCTAACCGCACGGGTAGACGCTGCGGCAACGCAGGTAACGGCATCCCTGCAGCGGATGGGTGCGGCACTCTATACCAGCGTGGCTGGCACACAGACCGGATTGGCCGGTATCGGTCCCAGCTTGGGGAAGACGGCGGGAGACGCAAACAAGGTTGGCGATGCTTTAGAGAGGACTGGTAAGAGGGCCAAGCAGTCCATTGACGACATGGTCCCCGGCCTCGACAAGTGGCAGGCACAACTGAAGGCAGTTGAGGACAAGTACAACTCCATCTACCGAGCTGGCGCGCAGATATCCCAAGTCGCTATGACGATGGGATTCCTTGGTGCGGCGATCCTCGGGGTGGAGGCAGCAAGCATCAAGTCTGCAAGCGGTGTGGACTTCTGGACAAAGAAGGCAATCGCCGCCGCTCAGGCTGCTGGCAACTTCATGGGGGGTAATGCCCAACTCCAGAAACAGGCAATGCAGGATCTACCTGACATGATCCGCAATGTCGCCGTGGAAACAGGGCAGAGTGCAGACCGGATAGCAGAGTCTTTTGCTCGTTGGCAGCAGGCGACGGGCGCACAGATCAAGACGCTCGGACAACTCTGGAACCAGGTCAAGCAGGTAGAGACCATTATCAAAGCCACCGTCATTGCCAACATGGACGAGGTGACGGCAGTCAAGGGCGTTATACAGATTCTTGGTGCCTACGGCATGAAGACATCGGATGCCGCGCAGGTGACGATGCTGCTTTCAAACGCCGCACAGGTAACGAACGCAGAGTTTGGCGACTTCATTGAGTCTGGCAAGATGACTGCGGCTGCCGCCGCCAGGTTAGGGATACCTCTTGAGGAGCTTATCGGCACCCTAGGCTCCCTTTCCTTTGTTGGGCAGAAGGGTACGCAAGCTGGTCGCGGTCTGCAGCAAGTGCTCCAGCAGTTGGTTGATCCATCAAAAGAAGCGAACGGCGTGCTCCAGGAGGTCCTTGTGAATATGCAGGGGCTGACTGGAAGCTGGCGAGATATCGTCTTCCCTGGCGGTGAATTTGTCGGATTGATGGACAAGGTCACTGAAACGGGGGAGCGCCACCTCGGGCTCTTTGGACTTCTTGCCACTGCTACAGACAAACTCACGACCTCTGAGCGCGAGCGGTTCAACGCCATAATCACGACGCAGAACGCCTACCGCGTACTCTCGCCGTTGATCCAGGCGTATAAGCAGGGGGTAATAGCAGCAAGTCAGGCAGCGATTAGCGGGGTTGGTGCTGAAGTCATGTCCCTTGAGGATCTAGTCAAGGTTCTCAAGAATGCCAATGGCGTACAACAGTCCTTTAAGGAACAGTGGGACACTGTCTCGGCTGCAATTGAGATTCAGTGGGGACAGCAGATACAGCGCCTGGCTACTGCATTTGCGCACTTGGGAACAGAGGCTAACGGGGCGTTGCTCCCGCTTGTCAAGGGCATAGGCGATGTGGTGATTGGACTAAGGGCGTGGGCACTGGAGAACCCCAAACTATTTAGCCAGATCGTAACCATCGGGACGGTGCTTGCGGCACTGATGGTTACTCTGGGCACCTTCGGCTTCCTCATCGGTCAGATGCTCCAGGGCTTCACGGCTGTTTGGGCGGTGCTCAGCAGCAGTGGCGGGGCTGCCTTTAAGATACTCGGTGGCACCCTTTCCAGCGTATCGCTCGCGCTTGCTGGACTCACCCTTGCTGCTATCGTGCTGGTCAACGTCTGGCGAACCAACTTCCTCGGGCTTCAGCCTGTTCTTCAGGGCATTGCCGACGTACTGAAGAACACCCTCGGGGCTGCACTCGTCATCATCTCCGACCTGGTCAAGTTGGTCGGCGCGCTCTTCAATGGAGAATGGCAAGCCGCCTGGGACACATTCCTGGATATAGTCGTCACCGTCCTGGCACTACTGAAGGTTGCCTTTGACAGAGTATTGGTTGAAGTCTACAAGTGGGGTGTCAACATAGCAGGGCAACTCGCCAGGGGGCTCTGGGATGGTGCCAATGCCGTCCTTACGGGAGTTCTCACTGGAATAGCCAACCTCATAGCTGGTTTCTTCCGTGGTGCATCTCCCCCTCGCCTCGGACCTCTCTCCACGATAGACAAGTGGGGCGAGGGCGTGATGAGCGCCTATGCTCGCGGCATCCTCAGTGGTGCAGAGAAGCACATCAAACCTGCTGCTACTGAAGCAGCGAAGATGATGTCCAAGCCCCTTGAGGGGCATTCCCCTGCAAAGGAGGGTCCGCTTACAGAGATAGGACAATGGGGCACGAACCTGATGGATGCCCTACTCCGTGGCTTCGCAAAGGCCGACTTTTCCATAATCAACGATGCTGTCTCCTTGGTATCCACCTACCTGAGGCAGCAACTTGACGACAAGAAGATCTCTGCATCCTCATTCCTCGGCAACGTTGGGGAGATTCGTTCTACCCTGGTTGGGCTTATGGACACCCTCCGCAAGGGTGGGGAGATTGCCGCCGATGCCTTCAGGAGAGTCAAAGAGATAGTTGGGGGAATTGGCGATGACGTAGAGAACGTTGTCAATGCCTATGCCGAAGTTCTGTCTGCCCAAGAAAAGGTTGATTCCCTCAAGGAGAAACAGGACACACTCAAGGAGCAGAAGTACACCGATTATGATCTTCCCAAGAAGGCGCTCGATGACCAGAACAAGTCGCTTGAACTTCAGAAGTGGCAATGGGAGCAACTCAAACAGTCCATTGACGATGCTAAGGAGAAGTTAGAGCGACAGAAGTATCCGTGGGAAGACATCATTGAGAAGACCCGCGAGAACATTAAGGATCTTCAGGAGCGGGTACGGGCAATTGACGATGGCACTGGACCAATTGAGTCTCAGATTGCCCTGCTTGAGAAGCAGGGAGACCTCGCCAAGGGGATTGCCAGTGCTGTAGGTTCCCATGCACTAGAGGACTTCAAGACAGCGTTGAATGATCTGAAGGTTCCCATTCAGGAGACTATCCAGGGAATTCAAGACGAGATAGATAAGCATCGTGCAGCTGCTGACGTTGTGCGGGAGCGCATCTCTGACCTCAAGGACGAAAAGGGCGAGATTGAGGATCAGATAAAGATCATCGAGCATCGCTACGACAAGGAGCGCGATGTCGCCAGGGATGCTATCAGTCTCCTGAGAGAACAGCTTGATGCTGTTCGTATGGTCAACAAGGAGAAGATGCGCCCGCTTGAGGACAAGGCCAAGAGTGCGGACGCTGCTCTGGACAGTAAGAGGCGTCAAGATAAGAAGGAAGAGGAGGTAATCGAGCGAAAGATCGCTGAGTATCGCTCCCGTGGTGTTGCGGAATACTACATCAGGAAACTGGAAGACCAACTCAGAAAGATCAAAGACTCTCACGACGATGAAGAGAGCATTCTTGATGATGCGAAGCGTGCCGCTCAAGACGCCCTCGAAGCAGCGAAGGCCAAGGCTCAGATAGAAGAGGATTCAATCCAAAAGCAGATTAATCTCAAGGAACTAGCTGAGAAGGCCCTAGAGCGGACGCAGAATGCCCTCATAGAGAAAGAGACTGTCAATCTCAAGAAGCGCGTTGAGACCATAGACAAGGACGTAAAGGTCCAGGAGAAGGAAGCGAAGATCCTAGAGAAGGACATTGAGGCCCACCAACTCAGGATCAAGACCGAGCAGTCCAAGGAGAAGAACCTTGACAAGCAGATTGCTGCCATTGACAAGGAACTGCGCGTCCATCAGAAGAAGACGGATGCGCTCCAGCACGAGATAACGGTTGAGGAACGCAAGGAGAGGACTGCTCAGAAGCAACTTGACATCATAGAAAAGAACATCAAGTGGTTTGAACGGCGAGGAAAGGTATACGAGGATGAGATAAAGAGCCTTGGGCGTCAAGAGCAGGCTAACTCCCATGAGGCTGCACTGCTTGAGCAGAAGCGCAAGACTCTCCTTGATGCCATCGCTACCAATGACCATGAACTGGAAGTTACCAATAAGGTTCTTAAGAAGGCGCAGGAGCGACTTGAGATAGAGCAGGCAATCGCCGATCTGCATGAGCGCGAGAGGAAAGACGCAGAGACAGCAGCAAAGGCAGCGAAGGGCACTGATGGCTTTGGTACTGGCGAGGAGTCCGATCTCAAACCCAAGAAGACGCTGGATGAGTACCTTGAGGAATTCAGGGACAGACTCAAGAAGCAACTGGGTCTTCTCAGTGCCGATCTAGAGGAGGAGAAGAAGAAGATCCGCAGGCAGTTGGAGGAACTGTTTGCTTTCACGCTGCCGGGTTTTGACTGGGCGAAGTGGTGGAAGTATGAAGAGGATCGGTGGAACCTGAACTGGGCTCTCGTCCAGGCGAATTTCAAGAGAGACACCGTAAACGCATGGAAGTGGCTACAGGCTGCCTGGGACGTAGAGGTCACTCAGAACGTTCAGATAACGACCGCCAGTTGGGGTAAGAACTGGGATCTCTTTTGGGATGGCCTGGGAAAGGGCCTGGGGCAGTGGCTTAAGGACAGAAATGGCGACTGGGAGACATTTTGGAAAACATCTCTCCCAGGCACTATTGACAACGCAAAGGGCACATTCGAAAAGAAAGTCGGCGAGATCAAAGGCGTTGTTGAGCAGCGCGTGATTGATCTCAAGAACGCGCTGGTCGGGCCAGGCGGCAGGTCGGGCCTGGTCGGGGATATACGCGAGAAAAGCCACGACATCTTTGGACGCAGCGAGGATGAGGGGCTGAGGGGCGATTGGAAAAAGGCGTGGGCAGGGGTCGGCACAACGTTATTCGGACCTGATGGCAAGAGTGGCTTGGTTGGCGGGATACGGAAGTTCCTTGTAGGCGAAGATGGCGAGTCCGGTCTGATCGGCGGGATGATCAAGAATGTTAAGACTGCCCTCGGCGACGAGAACAGCGGGCTCAGGCAGATATTCCGAGGTGTCTTTGAGGGAATTAAGGGAATAGTGAATGGAATCCTCACCCCGATCCAAGACGTTGTTGGCAAGATCGAGAGCCTGAAGAAGGCGGCTGGGGATGCCTGGAAATGGATACAGGATCATCTCCCGGGTGGGCAGTCTCCAAACGCCTCTTCGAGTAGCAGCAGCTCGGGGGGCAGTAGCAGCGAAGCGGCCTGGATCGCCATGGGCCGGCCTGACTGGGCACGCGATCCAACCGGCCGTACCGATATCGATGGGAACCCCATTCCGTCCCATGCCGCTGGCGGCATCTTCACCAGGGAGCACATAGCCCGAGTGGCAGAGGGCGGACAACCTGAAGTCATCATGAAGGTGAGTGATTGGCTGTCTCAACTCTCATCTACTACGAGTTCTGTTCGTAACATCGTTGATGCCCTAAGCGGTCTCACAACAATGCAACTTGCCCCTACAGAAATGCACAATCACTACCATATAAAGGGGCCAGTCATCGTGTCCGACCGCGAGTTCGAGTGGCTTGAGAGCAAACTGAAGACAGTGCGCGATGTCCGCGTCTCTCGCATTTCCCCGCCCTAACATGTAGGTGGTAACAAATGACTGGTGCATCACAGATAGTTCCCTCACGGCTGGTTTCTATTGGTGAGGTCGGGGCGGGCATATACGCAACGCCAACTCATACATCGGTGGGTGCAGCTACCAGTTCTACGCTGGCGCTGGCTGCCAATTCCAATCGCCGATATGCCATCTTTGTTAACGATTCGGATACGGCTGTCTACCTCGGATTGGGAGCTGCCGCCATCGTGAACGCTGGCATCCGTCTGAATGCCAATGGTGGCAGTTACGAGATGAGTGCCATGCTCGGAAACCTATATCGCGGCGCAATCAACGCTATTCACGGTGGGACCGGCACCAAGAGCCTGCTGGTGACAGAGGGGCTCTGAGCAACTTCGAGAAATTTAGTAGGGAAAATGCCAGTAATAGCGGCCCGGGGTGTGGTATAATACTATGGCAACTTTCAACAGGTTGCTGATGTAGTGGCGGCGCGAGTGGCCGTCCTGATTTGTTGCCGCGTGGTGTTGTAGCTTACCACAGCGGCGTGATGGGAACAGGAATGGATTGTCTAAAATACCAATGCGCGTTGTGCGAGGAGGCTACCCATTACCTCAGGCTGCTGTGCCCGCGGCATTACCAGCAGGCGAAGGCGGAAGGATGGTTCAATGAACCCTGGTTCACCCGACTCCTCAAGGACGTTCATGCTGAGCGCAACAGGGCGTGGAGGCGGGATGATATCCTCGATCTCGCCACGTTCTCAGAGTTTGAGCCGTGGGAGTTGGACGCTGCCTCGCGTCTTGAGGAACGCGTCGTCCTCCCTAGCGTCGGTAAAGCCACCCCCAGACCGATCCGCTCAACGAAGCCGGTAGTTTGGACCGGCGCGCCCTCGTTCTGCCTGGTATGCCCGTGGTCCGAGGACGGGCTAGCCGGTAAGTTAGAGTGCTGCCACCCCGACGTTCTCCCCAACAGGGTTGAAATCGGGGCCATCGATGACCTGGTCCTGAACGAGACTCCCCCCCATTGCCCAGTCCCCCCAGCCTCGCGCACTAGCCTCATCCTTCCAATGTCCGTGAAAGGGCCGAAGAAGGAAAAAGCACTCCCCTGCGAACTCCGCCCTGGTGAGGGGTATGGCAGGCTCAAATGTGTCCGCTGTGAAAAAGCCAACGTTTGCGCCGAAGCGTTTTCCTACGCCCAGTGGAACAGGCATCCGAGAGCCGCACGTGATGAGGTTTAACGTGAGACACGCCCGCCTCGAATTTAGACCGATAAGCAGTGACAACCCTCGCGCGGTAGCGCGGTTCTCCTTCTCAGTGTCGCTTGGTGATGGTGTCGTACTTTCTTGCCTTAACGGTCTAATCCTACGCGATAGTGCACACTCTAATGTATTAAGCATCGTATACCCCCGAGCCCGGTGGGGCGACAGAGAAGTTGCCACGTGGACGCTTGGCGGCAACAGCCAGCGGGTCTTCGATGATTGGGTGGTTACGAGCTTCCGATCCTGGCTAATGCGCCGAGAATGTGTTGAGGGAACAGAGGAGGCGCCTGCCATGATGTAAATGCTCAGATGCTCAGAGCGTGCTGTTTCAGCACGGATCTCACAGAGAATGAAAGAAGAGAATTGGAGAATGAACATGGAAGAGAAGAAGCGGAGGCCCACTGCAGACATTATCAAGCTGCGCAACGTCTGCCAGGCGTCGTACCGTGCCGTCGTCAGAAGTCAGAAGTACGCCGAGATCAGCGCAGGTCGAAATAGAGACCGCTGGGTGAGTGATGCCCGCGAAATCGAAATTTTGTGGTGGGGGGTTATGGTAACGCTGAACTGGGTTCTGGGCGAGGACTTGACGGCAGAGGAACGCCAGCGGGTCATCGTCGAACTGGAGGATGCACTAGACGGCGAATAGGCTAAACGTAAAATAAGATTGTTGGTAGGGGCAAGCTCCCTGCTGTTTGGAGAACATGGAGATGGATACAGAGAGACGTATCAGATTGTACATTAAAAAGGAGAGCGGCGATCCGCATATGGTCGCTCGCTTCAACCTCGCCTTTGAGGTTTGGCCCGGCGTTTTCGCCCGACTCAACGACGGTCTAGTTGAGCGGAATCCGAGGTACCCCAGTCATTTTTGGGTCACGTATCCCGCCGGTCCGAACGGTCCGCCCTGGCTATTCGTAGGTCCGTCGCAGCGGTTTTTCGATAGATGGCTGATCGGTCAGATGGTGAAGGCACAACGAGATGATCGGTGGGAATCGGGTCGATGGTTTCAGGTGGAGTAGTCAAACCGTTCGAAACCGCCCTTGAAAATCTCCTTGGCAAACAAGTCGTTGACTGCGGCTTTACCGCTGTTCCCAACTGCCTACAACTCGTTTGGCATGAAGCCCGGGTGCGGGACGTGAACGAAGAAACCGGCGAGATAGCCAGAGAACGTGAATTATCAAGCACTGCTCGCCTTGTAGCTCTGACGCTTTTGAGCCATGCGTATCCTGGCACGCGCAAGAAAGACCCCTACTCAGTCTGGCCATCTCACAAAACTCTTGCTCTGGAGACAGCCTGTAGTGAGAGGCAGGTTAAGCAGGCACTCGCCGACTTGAGAGCCGCAAAACTGATACGGCGTAGGAAGGAGCGTGTTGACAGTGTAAAGCCCGACTTCAAACCGAACGGGCATGACCTCCTTCCGCTTATCGAGCGGATGCGGGAAGCGGCGACCCGGTACCAAACGTGGCACGAGCACGGGGTAGCCAAGGCGCGCGAGGAGAACAAAGAGCGCATCGCGATCAAGGGGAACCGCAAGAGAGGGGGCTAATCGTGCCTGCGAGATAGGGGTGTCGGGAAACCGGAAACGGCACCAACCTGGGGTCCAAAAACGGACCCAGGGGGTCCAGAAACAGACCCAGGGGGGGTCCAAAAACGGACCCCTAAGAAGATAAGGGAAGAAGACGAAGCCAAAAGACTCCACTTGAAGTGGTCTCGCTACGCGAGCCAAACTATTCACTTTCACCCTATATAAACAACAGGAGAACAAGATGACGCTGCATGAAACACTACAACTGGCAAAAGACTTTCAGGACATCGCACACCGGTATGACGAGTATGGAAGGGCGTTAAACGAAGCATTCAGCGCGCTCGTCCTCAATCCGCAACTGACTGAGGACGAGCGGGATTACAACGGGGGCTTCATCTGCCGGACATTGGGTAGCGATCTCACCCGACGTGTCGTTGGCCCGAAGGTCGCCCTACCATTTTCATGGTTCAGGGGGTAGGGAAGTGAGCGAGCCAATCATACTGCCCGTGAATTTAGACCCTGTTTTAGAAATGGTGGCGCGGTGCAAGGAAGCCGAGGGGCTCGAGGGGAAGATCCGTGCTGCTTACGAGGGTCTTTACGCGCTGGATGACAAGACCCGTTTTGAGGCTCAGTACATGATTGTGCGGGCGATGGGCGGGGAGATGGCGAGTCGGGTGCTGCATGGCATGGGTGTGCCTGGCCATTGGCTTATTGATAGAACCGCGTACAACGCATGGATGGATAAAGGAAGATAGATAAATTCAGCCCTGCCGGTTCCATGTCCTCAACCATGGGGTCAAAGCCGATGGGTCTCCGGCAGGCGCGCCGATTCGTGCTAGAACAGTACCGTTGCCGCCTGCTGTTGCTCTGGTTCCAGGCCAAGTACGGATACGAGGAGATCGACTTTCACTAAAAGCAACACCCTGCCTGTCTGCACCAGAGGGCCGGTACCCTGCGGTACCGGCCCTCTCCTTCATCACAACCTCTTGACAAATCATGTTCTTCCTGATAGGATACCTTATAGAGAACCCTTCTTCTCGTAAGGTTCATCAGGGAGGATGACAATGGAAACAGCGCTCACCCGCTCGGTTGTTCTTACCTCTCCAGTTCCTTCGGATCGGCACCCCGCGATGGTTTATATTGCCCACCTCGCACCGGGTAGCCGTCGAACGATGCATGAAGCCCTGGATACCATCGCGGGTATCCTCACTAACAAAGCGTGCAACGCGGCAAGCCTGGATTGGTCCGCCCTTCGCTATCAACATACCGCGGTCGTCCGTTCCGCCCTGGCTGAGCGATACAGTCCCGCCACGGCGAACAAGATGCTTTGCGCCCTTCGTGGTGTTCTCAAAGAGGCGTGGAGGCTTGGCCAGGTAAACGCGGAGGACTATCACCGTGCCATTGATCTCCAGGCTGTTAAAGGCGAGAAGTTGCCCAGAGGTAGGGCTCTGGGTGCTGGCGAAGTGCGAACGCTCTTTCAGAGCTGTGCAACCGATAGGACGGCAGCAGGGGCAAGAGACGCTGCGTTGCTTGCGGTCCTCTATGGGGCCGGACTCCGACGAGAGGAAGCGGTGAACCTGGACCTGGAGAACTACAATCCCGAGACGGGAGAGTTGATAATCCGAGCGGGCAAGGGACGAAAGGATAGGATCGTCTACGCGACGAACGGCAGCGCTCTTGCGTTAGAAGCATGGCTTAAAGCCCGAGGCAACGAGGCCGGATCGCTGTTCTGCCCAGTTAATAAAGGCGGCACGATCACGCTGAGGAGAATGACTGCCCAGGCTGTCTACTACATTCTACAGGAACGAGCAAAGGCGGCAGGGGTTCAGAGACTCTCCCCCCATGATCTCAGACGGACATTTGTATCTGACTTGCTTGACGCCGGCGCCGATATCTCAACCGTTCAGCACCTGGCCGGGCATGCCAACGTTCAGACGACGGCCAGGTACGACAGGAGGGGCGAGGCGTCAAAGAGGAAGGCGGCTGAACTGCTGCATGTGCCGTACGCAGGATGACTTAACGCTTTATAGCCTGCATAATCCCCTATAATTTTTCGTTGCGCTTTCCTCAACTGAACCACGGCACGCCCCTCAGCAATGACGGTTGTTCTACTTATTACGATATTAATGCTACTTATATCCTGTTCCCCTGCCCCTGCGGTGCCTACATTGCTGACTAGAAGGGTCATTCTCATAAGCTATGTGGCACTTCTGATGAACCCCTCGGGAAGGGAAAAATACAATACTAATTTTCCCTTCGTTGGCACGTTTTTTCATTTGTAGTGGCCCTCGTGCTGTTTCGGTTACGCCGTTTCGTTTCGTTTCGTGAGTCTCTGAGCGCCCCTGGCGACCGCGCCCGTGCCGGCACCCCCCTACTGCCTACACCCCCATATACCCCTACTAGGTAGGGGTATGCTAAGCGTCCCCTGTCCCCAGATCGCCTGTTGCCCCCTCCCCCTTCCTCTTGTAGTAACGCTGCCTCGCGCGGCGGTTCACTTCCTCCTTGTTCCGCGCACGATAGGCTTTGGACTGGCAGGCCGGACTGCAGTATCGCAACCTTTTCAACCCCTCCATTTTCTTGCCGCAAACCTCGCACGTCTTGGCCTGGTGCCGTCGCAGTCCAGCGAGTGCCCTCCCCACCTCCGATGGTTCCACTATAACCGCCTCCTTTGCCGCTAGTATAACGCATCAACAGCGCAACGTGGCAACTTACCATGTTATCCCTCCCATTCCTTCAAGAAGAGGAAGGGATGGGGGGTTGAATATCCCGTTGGGTAACGCTATCATAGCGGGATGGGGGCATTCTGAAGGGAAGGAGGTGACAGGGTGGAGTGCAACTGTTGGGTATCCAAGGCGAGTGCCGAGATCCAATTCTGCGCGCGTCGGGGGGCACACAGCCTCTCGTGCCCGGTCTACCGGCAGAGCGGAGATCCGGTGGACAGACGGGATGATGACAATCTCCGGCGTGCTGGTGAGGCAGGCAGGGTCCGCTAGCACGGGGTGAGGTGTGAGGGATGCTGACAGTTAGACAGATGGACGCGCTGGTGAGGCGGGCGAGCCGCGCAGAGAATGCGGTCAGGGCGGCCATGGCAGAGGCACAGGAACGTAAGCGGGAGTCTAACAGCACCGCGACAACGCTCGTCGAGCGTAGGAATGCCCTGCTGCTTAACAGGGCAGCAGTGGAGTTTGCCCTTGCCCTGAACCTGGTCAAGGCGACCAGCAACATCTTGGACACGCTAAGGGTGGTGCCAGGGAGATCAACTCCCACGGCCGAGGTGTAGGACCATGCTGGAAAGAGAAAGGAAGGGAACCATGAAAGGCACGGCGAGGATCGCCCGGAGCACGCGGCACGAACTGCGGGAACTGAGGCGCGAGCTGGTTAAGTCCATTGACTCAAGCGTCAATGACCTGATCGGAGGCGCAGCGTTGGTGGCTCTAGAGATCGCCCGCGGTAACATCGCGACGGGGCAGGGCATGGATGATATCGCGGCCAGGTTCGAGACGGACTGGGCCGATACTATCGCCCTGCTGCCTCCTGACATGACCGTAGACCCCATCGTGGCGCACCTCAAGGCCGTGGCAGTGTCTGCACTCTACGAAGCCACCCACAGGGCCTACGGCGCGCGCTAGGGCCATTCAGCCTAGAACGGGCCGGAGGGTTGATCCGGCCCGTTCTTTGCGCGCCGAGAGGTCTACAGGGGCAACTGGTCTGCCCCATCCCCTGCCCCATCTTCCGCCCGACCACTACCCATGATTGTCGCTATGCATAGCGAGTTGTCGTTATGCATAGCGAGCCCTAACGGGGTATATGGGGGTGTAACCTGTAAAGTAGACATAACGTGCCATTAGGTGCCCTCGCAAAATGTGGCAACCTTTGGGTTTTCCTTTGGCTTACTGGAGAGAGATTCTCATTGGTTTCTCGGTCAAGATCCCGTCATACTCATAGACTAGAGTAAAGCCGGTGGAGTTTATCGGAATCTCAAAGGCGAGTTTTCCTCGAGCCTTCTCGCCCCTAGAAAGATCCCCGCTCTGCAAGTGCCCCTGAAGAAGGGCACCGTCTAGCGACGTATCGTACTCGTAGTTGTCAGATGCCTTCACGTTGAACCAGAGTCTTCCATAGTGAACGCGAGTTCGTCCGACATTCTCGATTGTTAGATCGACTACCAGGTGTGTGTTACCAGGCCTCGGCGTGCCGGTGAAGCTAATCTGTCCGATCCGCTCGACGGAGTTGATTGTCACGGCTGTCCCGTCATAAACGACTCGATTCAGAGGGGCGGTCGGGGCAGGATTAGCGGACGGCTCTGGTATGGGTGCCGGTTGCGCACTGGGTGTGGGAATCTCCTTCTCCCAATCAAACCTGTCGCTGTTTGCCCTCTCCTGTACTCCAACTGGCCCATTGATCCAAGTCCGCGATCCATTGGTGAAAGCTGTCCAGTTATCCGCCTTCCTCCATACCATCAGCCCCTTACTCGTCTTCTGAAGCGAGTCCCCATTAGATCCCCAATGCTCCCCTTCCAGTGGCTGCCCCACTACCTCGGGAATCTGTTCTGCTAGTGCCTTGAAGCCAAGCCTGAACTCTGGTTGCGTTTGCGCGTTGACGTTGTCCGCCATCAGGACAATCGCCACTGTCACCACCAAGGCTAGACTGATCCGCCTCATTGTTTTCTCCTCTCAAGACAGAAAGCCAGTCAGACGGTTCAACGCCCGAGTTGGCTTTCTCATACCCCCTCCGCGACGGCTGTAAATGGGGAATCTACATCATTGTTGATAGCGTAGCGGTGGCGGCACAGGCTGTCAATCCTAGCTGTGAGGAACTAGCCTGTCGTGTTCTCCACGGTTGAAAGCGTGTTCAGGAAGGCTTCGACGAGGCGGTCTCGCTTACTCTGCGGCAACTTCGCCAACCGCGCGAATAGCGTCTGCATCTCCTGCGATGCCCCGCTTGGAAGGATCTCCTGCTTCTGTAGGTAATCTGCAATGTCGTTGTGTGTCAGGAGTCCCGCTGCCAGGTAGTATTCCAGCACATCAAAGCCCCAGTGGGCACTCATCCTGCGGAGGACGTTCTGAGCGATGAATGCCGTTCGACCGGACAGCATTGACGTGAGGGTTCCCTCGGAGATCCCCGCTCTCTCTGCTGCTTCCTTCCGTGAGAACTGCGTCGCGTGGAACTTGTCCATCAGGAATCTGCCGACCTGACCTGCTGTCGTATGGCGGTCGGGAAAGGACGGCCTCTTCGCGGGTCGCTCGGTGGAACTGTCTGCACACATCTTACACCCCCTCGTGTGAGATGTTACCACATCGCGTCCGTCATTTCCAATGAGGTCATACGAGCCCAATCAGCATCGGCTCTGCACCTGGCCCGGTCCAGTGGATTATCAGTCCTACAGGTTCATTCGGGAAAGCGATATGAGGATCGCTTCTTGGACCTCTTTCGGCGTCGGCGGTGACCGCCTCCGGCCCGCGGGTGGGTCGTTTGCCGCCCTGCTGGCCGCCTCCCCCCGGGACCCGTACAGCCAGGCGATTTCCCGGCACGCCGTGTGCTACTCCTTCACGTCCAGGCGACGGATTGGCCGTCTCCTGTTCGCTAGGGAAAGGAGCAGCCTCATGCCGGAGAGCATCGGCAAGCAGGACCTGGTGACTCGGATCGCCCAGAAGGCTGGGATTCCGAATCGGCAGGCCGAGAAGGTGATAAACTCCTTCATCGATACGGTGACCGAGTCCGTGGAGAGGGGCGAGGAGGTTCGGCTGACCGGCTTCGGGACCTTCAAGGTCGTCCATCGCGCGCCTCGCAAGGGCCGCCACCCGCGGACCGGGGCGGAGATGCAGATCCCGGGCAGCGTGCGTCCAACCTTCAGTCCCGGGAGCAGGCTGGTGGAGGCCGCCAAGAGAGGTGGCGGCATGATGAGAAGGGCCGCCTGAGCTTCGACCAGGGCTCGCCCTCCTCGGGGACTCCGGTAGAGACGGCGACTCTTCCGTCTCTACCGAGTCGCCGAGACCCCGCCTCCCCTGGCATCCCATCTGGCCCTCGGCCGTGGCCCCGCCGTGGTGGCGATCCGCTGGCCGGACTCGACTCGCCCGGCCAAAGCCGCTAGTGCCAGCTCCTTGCGGACTTCCCCGGCCACATCTGCAGTGCGCTCCCGGGAGAAGTTGCCGCCGGACCAGAGCTGCGTCGAGAATCGGCAATCTGGGAAAGGTGCTCGAGCTGAGGGGCCCTCCTCAGGCGACGTCCACGATGCGGAAGCTGTTCACCAGCTTCGCCGTCTTCGCGAACATCGCCGACGCCGAGCAGTACTTCTCCTCGGCCATCGAGATTGCCCGCCTCACAGAGTCTTCGGACACCTTTCGCCCCGTGACCACGTGCTCGAGTGCGACCCTGGTGTAGATCGCCGGGGGCTCCTCGGCTCGCTCGCCCGCCAGGGAGACCCGGTATCCGGTGATCTCCTCCCTCATTCGCCGCAGGATGAGCAGGACGTCGTAGGCCATGCAGCTTCCGAGTCCCATCAGCATCAGCTCCATCGGCCTGAACCCGGCCCCGTCTCCTCCGGCCTCGACCGGGGCATCCACCGTCACGCTGTAGCCCGACCCGGCCCTCGCCACCCAACGGGAGTTCCCCTGCAGCTCCACCGTCGCAGTCATGGTAGACACCGGTTTTCCTCCTTCAGCCGACCGGCTCCTGGCTCTCGGCCAGTTCCTCGAGGGCGAAGTATTCGCAGTCGTTGCTCGATGGGGCCACCAGAAAGGGAGAATGAAGCTGAACGGGTCGATCGTCAGTGGCGATGGTACCTCATCGGCGATGAGCGTACTATCCCCTGCCGGGACCGTTGCCGGGCGGTGTCGGCCACCCCATCCTCGGAGACTAGCGATTGCCGGGATGGTATCATCTCGCTCAGCCGGAGGGGCAGGCCATCACCGCTCCCGGTGCTCTGCGACCCGGCAACAGCGGGAGCTGCCCTACGCCACGCAAGGGAGGGAAAGCCGCCATGGCGCGACTGATCGACCTCAGCCACCCCCTCGCCAACGGGATGCCCACCTATCCGGGTTTTCCCCAGCCACACATCGGCGCTCACCTGACCCATGCCGAATCCCGCTCCCACTACCAGGGGCAGGCCGAGCTCTACGTGAGCCGGCACGAGC
>SCLI03000200.1_pt1 | contig 23403 bp, 27 predicted proteins | sample 7268041 | NCBI WGS metagenome assembly SCLI03 (sample SAMN10721081, study PRJNA514188) | viral metagenome | isolation source: depth-stratified mine tailings core A | place: China: Fankou Pb/Zn Mine tailings | collected 2017-10 | reverse complement strand
ATGACTGATTACTGATCACTTTTCTCAGAACTTCTGCTCTAAAGGAACTTATGCCATTATTAGAAATCACCGACCTCTCCCACAACTTCGGCGGCTTGCGCGCGGTCTCCAATTTTTCCTTGAAGGTCAAGGCGGGGGAACTGGTGGGGCTTATCGGTCCCAACGGAGCGGGCAAGACAACCATCTTCAACCTGATTTCCGGGGTCTTTCCCGTAAGCCAGGGGTCCATCAGGTTTCAGGGGCAAGACATCACCCGCTGGCGCAGCCACCGCATCAGTTCCGGGGGTATTGCCCGGACCTTCCAGAACATCCGTCTTTTTAAGGAGCTGAGCGTCCTGGACAACGTGCGCCTAGGGGCTTATGCTCAACATGCATACAGCCTCCTGGCCGCGGTGGGGCGCAGCCGGGAGTTCCGGAGGGAAGAGGAGCGCCAACGGCAGCGGGCTGATGAGCTCTTGGGGCGCTTTAACCTTTCCGGCTATGCCGATGTTCCGGCCCGGAACCTGCCTTATGGGGAACAAAGAAGGGTGGAGATGGCCCGGGCCCTGATCAGCAGCCCCCGCCTGCTGCTTCTGGATGAGCCCGCGGCAGGCATGAACCAGAGCGAGGCCCAGGACCTGATCCGCCTCATCCGGGAAATCAAGGAAGAATTCTCCTTGACCATCATTCTCATCGAACACCAGATGCGGGTGGTGCAAAATCTCTGCCAGTGGGTCAAGGTGCTGGATTTCGGGGAGACCATCGCCTCCGGCCCACCCGGGGAAATTCAACACCACCCCAAGGTGCTGGAGGCGTACCTGGGCAAAGATGGCGCGCTGGCGGAGGAAGAAGCGGAAAAGGCGGCTGCGCCTGGGATGGCGCCGTAGGGGCGAACCTGGCATTCGCCCATCCACCGTCCAGGGCGAATACCAGGTTCGCCCCTACAATTGACATCTATGAACCAGACTCCTTTACTGGAAGTAACCGACCTCTGGATCGCCTATGACCGCATCAACGCGGTTCGGGGGGTCTCCTTTGCCGTAGCGGAGGGGGAGATTATCACCCTTATCGGCGCCAACGGTGCGGGGAAGACCACCATTTTGGGGGCCATTTCCGGGCTGCTTCCCGTGGCCCGGGGGAATATCACCTTTTCTGGGGAGGATTTGCTCAGCTTGCCGGCTCATCTCCGGACTCAGCGGGGCATTGCCCACGTGCCAGAAGGCCGGGGGATCTTCGGCAACCTGACGGTCCTGGAAAACCTGCGCCTGGCCGCCTACGCCCGCCGGGACGCCCAGATTTCCCGGGATCTGGAAGAGGTCTTCGAACTATTTCCCCGGTTGGCGGAACGGCGGCAGCAGTGGGGCAACACCCTCTCCGGCGGAGAGCAGCAAATGCTGGCTGTGGGCCGGGCCCTGATGAGCCGGGGCCGGCTCCTGCTGTTGGATGAGCCTTCCATGGGCCTGGCTCCCATGCTGGTCCGGGAGATCTTCCGGGTGATTGAGCGCCTCAACCGGCAGGGGGCCACCATCCTGCTGGTGGAGCAAAATGCCAACCTGGCCCTGGAGGTGGCCCACCGCGCCTATATCCTGGAGACCGGAGAAATCTCTCTATCGGGCCCCGGCCGCGAACTGAAGAATCACCCCCGGGTGCAAGAGGCCTATTTGGGGGGATAAAATAAGCTTTCAGCTTTCAGCTAAAAATAGAAACCACGGAGGCACAGAGGTCACAGAGGTTCACAGAGATTTAAATTTTGGCTATCGGCGCATTGCCCCAAGAGCCAAATTAAAAAACTCTATGCATCTCTGTGTTCTCTGTGCTTCTGTGGTTAGGAATTTTTAAGCTGACCGCTGATAGCTGAAAGCTGACAGCTTCTTTTCACCTCACCACCCGCCCCCGCAGGTCGTGGGCGTGATGGTTTACGGCCTGCCATAGATCCTGGTGTTCCCCTTCATGTTCGTAACGGCAGATAAAGCGCTCCCCCAGTTCCTGGCGGCAGTCGCAGCAGAGCCGGTGGAGCTCGTCCAGTTTCTTTTCCATGCGGGTCAGCAGCCGCCAGAGCAGAAAAGCGCTCACCCCCGCGAAAAGGCCCATCAGGGAGACCAGAGTACTGGTATGTTCCCCCAGGTCCTGAAAGTACATATAATTTCCTTAAATATTCTCTTCTATCAGGTTTGGTGGGGGCGGACCCGCGTGTCCGCCCAGGGGTGGCGGCAACCAAGGGGGGCCACTACCGCAGGAAATTATGGTCCTGTGACGGCAACCCGGTATTAACCGAAGATAGGAGACCGGCAACCTTTTTCAAGACTTGGCCACTCCGGCCCGGAGGGCTGCCAAGCCCATGGCGCCGGCCAGTCCCATGATCATGTCGAATTGACTCTGGTCAATCCAGCCCATGGTCCTGGCAAAAGTAGCCAGGGCCAGCAGCGCCGCACTGATGTAAGTCTTCTTTCCTGCCAGCATCTTCTTACTCCTCCCAGCCCGTAACTTTCACCACCTGATTGGTGGTGTTTTCATTGTTGAGGTAAATGCGGCTGCCTTCGAGAACGTGGCAACGGAAGGGCAGCGCCCCCCGCACTCCCTGGAAATCCCCGGAGGGCGGCGGACCATGGAGAACCAAAGCCGGATTGCCGCCGTCATAGGACACGGCCAGTTTCAGGTCCGCGCCCGCGGCCGCGGCGGCATAACCCTGAAGCACCTGGGCCGTGGGCGGCACCATGAGCCCCAGATCGAATAAGGTGTTGCCGTTGATCGCGCCGCCGGCCGCCTGGCGGGGAGTAAAGTAGGTGAAGCGGCCGCCTTCCTGGTAAAAGGGCACCAGGTTGCTGTCGCTGCCGTTCAGGACCATCCCCAGGTAGCGAAAATTGGTGTGGGGCAGGGCCAGGAACCAGTCCCCCGGGGCCAGCGTCAAGGCGCTGCCCTCATAGGTGATGGTGCCGGCAGTGCCGTTATCGCTGTTGTTGGCGGTGATGAGGCGCACCAGGCCCCGGGAGGCGCCGCTGAGCACCAGGATTTTGCCGTCCGCCAACTCATTGGCGCTGCAACCGTAGCCAATGTCCCCGGAATTGCCGTTATTGCGCAAAGTGATGGTCTGCGCCGCCTGGGAAGAGACCCGCATTACCGGCATGGCCTTGAGGCTGAAACAGGTGTCGGCCGCACCCGCCAACGCGAACACGCAGTACCATTGATTGGCCTTCTCTGTGCCCCAGAGGCTGCCGGCAGTGGCAAAATTTAGCACCAGGGCCTCGGAGTTTTCCCGGTAGCGGCCGTCCGCCAGGCCGCCTGAGACCCATTGCCCCGGGTGCAGCGGGGAAGGGAAGCCGCAGAGCATGACCCGGGCTTTGCAGTCGGCCAGGGCATTGACCCGGAGACTGGCCGCGTCCACATACTCCAGGGGCGGGGCCAGGGCCATCTGGAAACCTTCCAGCACCGCCTGCTCGATCTTCTCGAAGTCCGTTTTCAAAATGACCTGGCGGCCCGTGCCGCTGCCCCATTTGCTTTGCGGGAGATGAATCAAGGACATGGATTATCCTCGCTTTCTAGAGATTGTCGAGGTAAGGGCCAGGGGAAAAGTGATTAGTGGTCAGTGACCAGTAATCAGTCGATAGTGTGGCGTCCCAGGAATCCCTCGCATAACTTGGGTCGTCTTTCTCCCTCCCCCTTCGAGGGGGGAGGGTCGGGGTGGGGGTGGCGTCTTTTGGCTGATTACCGCCACTTAGCCAAAGTCGCCCCCCTCACCCTAACCCTCTCCCCCGAGTGGAGAGGGAATAATATTGGGCATATTCATAGGTGATATTTTGTAACTTATTTCTGGGACGTCAAACTAGAAGCAATAGACCAATTGATCACTGATCACTGATCACTGATTACTGAAGATGCTCCCTCGCCCCAAGCTACCCTCCATAGGTCCGATATTGCCAGTTGGCGTCATAAGAGCTGCCCTGGTCTATGGCATAATCATCGAAGTCGCTGCCGGATTGATCCACGGCCCAGGCAGCCGCGGGGTTCAAGATGCGGGCCAGGCTCAGGTGGGTGGTGCGGCGCCCCAGGTCCAGGTCTTTGCCGGTAACCCAAAATTCTTCCCGTTCCAGGCGGTGGAAGTCCGAGGACACCGCTACCGTGTCTCCCAGCTCAATCCGGGCGCCTTCCAGCCAGGTCTCCGCGGCTGCCAGTTGCCAGGGGTGGGCCAGGCGCTGCAGCAGCCGGGAGGCCAAAAGTTGGGCGACTTCGGGGTTTTCCATGACCACCGGCCCGCCATAGCGGCAATCCAGGTCCACGGCCTGTTCGCCCCAGGCGGCGATGGCCGCGTCGTCCCGGGCTTCGGCGTACTGGCTGTTGTCCTGGTTGTAGTCGGCATAACGCAGGCGCACCAGGTTCTTCACCCCCTCCAGGTCGTAGCTCAGGGTCAGGGAACGGATCTGCCCGGCGGGCAGCTCCACCAGATTATCCAGGAGAATAAAGCGGAGGAGGCGCTGGAACCAGGACCACTCCCCCTGGCGTTTGGCGTATTCCAGGGCCCCCCCCAACATGCACACCACGCCCTCCAGGGAGCCCATCTGCGCCAGACACAGGTAGTTGGGGACATAGTCCCAGACGTCCGCGGCCTCGCTGATCGTGAAAGGAATGAGGTCGGAGTTGAGGACATTGGGCTTCCCGTTCCCGGCATGGCTGAAAGTCCAGGAAATGAGGGCGTCAAAATGGGCCGCATCCTGAGAGGTGGAGGGAAAGGGGTAGGCCTGGCCCGCAGCCCCGTTTACCGCCAGGCCGAAGGCCTGGAGTACCAGGCCGTGGAGCCAGGCGTAATGGTAATCGCTTTTATAACCGCCGAATTCCTGGTCCATCCGGTTCTCCCGGAGATCGTTCAGGAGACGCCGGGCCCAAAGGCCGGCTCGGGCATCGCCGTTACGCAGATAAACATAAAGACAGCCCAACACCAGGGACGCGGCCATGCCCGGGTCATAAGGGGAGCCATAGAGGAACCCGTATTCAGAAAAAACCTGGGGGAATTTCCAGCCGGGGCCGTCAGCCTGCATAAAAATATCCAACCAGCTAAGCCAATCTTCCAAAATAGCCCAGGCCTGGGGGTCACTGCTGAGGAAGTAATACTGGGCCAGACGCATGCAGGCCCAGTATTGCCCCAGGCCGCCGCCCACCTCCGGATAAGCGCTGCCGTTAACCGTGCCCTGGACCACGGCCCAGGCGTTTGCGTATTCCTCCGGCGGCAGGACCCGGCGCTCATACTTGAAGTAGTCCAGGGAGAAGACCCCGTAGGAGCCGAGGTTGAGATAAGCGGTGTTGGTCAGGCCGTTGCCCGCGGCCAGGTTATCGTTACCCAGAAGAACGCCGTCTTTGACTTTGTAAATCTTGCCTTCGCCCGGGGCTATCATCCAGGTGACCATATGCCAGTCGCCGTCCAGGACCCCGGGGATGTCGGCGAAGGAGTCTCCGGCGCTGGTGGTCACCCGGAGCTGCAAGGCCGTGCTCCCGGCCTCCTTGGTCTGGATGACCCAGCCGTCCGTCCCCATTTTGTCCACCAGCCAGAGCCAGGCGCTTCCTTGAGGCGAGCCCTTAATAATCAGGGTCAGGGAAAAAGGGTTAAGGCCCGGCTCCAACAGGGAGTTGCTGGCCAGGCTGGCATGGGCCGTGCCGTCAAAACTGACTGCGGTATTCCCCGGCTGGCAGACCCCGGGGACGTAAGCGGGGGAGCCGCTGCTCCACCCCAGGGTGTGGCTGTGGCCGGAGGCGTCGGTGAGCGCGCCGTTGAAGTGCCAGGCCCCGCTCACCAGGCCGTAATGGCGGTACTTGGGCCACCAGGAAAAGCCGGTAAAATCCTCTTCACCGCACAGGGCGATGTTTTCCACGTCATTGCGGGTGTGCACCGGCAGCATCGGGCCTTTGACCCCGCCATAGCGGCGTTGGAATTCATCCTGCGCGTCCCGGTGCAGATTGAGGTAGTTCTGGCATAGGTTCAGGGCTCCCACTAAATAGGGGGCCAGGGGTTGGGCGTAATGCACCAGGGTAGGGCCCCGCCAGGGATTCTGGCCATACGGGGTGAGGGAGATGGCCAGCCGGGGGGTAAAGGGGTAGGGGTCCCCGGCTTCCAGATTCAGACCCACCTCATCCAGCCACCATTCGTGATCCGGCAGACCCTGCTGCTCCATCTTGAATTCAAGGAGCCGCAGGCGCGGAGCCCCGGCAAAGGTGAGATGGTCCCCGAACTTGAGGTCCGTCAGATAAAAAGCCCCGTTGCTGGGAGGTGCGGCCGCAAGGCCCAGATCCACCACCTGCAGGGGGTGGGTCAGGGGCGAGGTCCCGGACTCCAGGCCCATCTCTGCCAGGTTCACCGTGACCCGCTGCCAGGAATTGACCTGGACGGTCACGTCCTTATAAAAATAGCTGCCCTGGGCATCTTTGACCTTGACCCGCAGGTTCAGGTAGTTAGCCCCGGAAACCACCGGCTTGATGAGAAAATTGACGTTGGTCTGCCCGGTGGAATTGCAGCGCTGGGGGTCGATCCCCACCCAAGCGCCAAAAGCGGTGACAAAGGGCGAGAGGTCCCAGGTGATGAGCCGCTGGGTATAGAAAGTATCCCCGAATAAGACCAGGGTTTCTTCCCAATCGCCGATGGTGATGTCGCTGTCATCCGGCGCGGCGGAGTACCAGCCGCCCCACATGGCCCGCACCCGGTCCCCGTCGTCAATGATATTATCCCGGCGCCAGAACTGGTGGAAGGCAATCTCAAAGGCGGTGGTCTCGGTAAAGCGGTCCGGCAGGGCGTGGACGTACACATGCTGCGGCCCCCAGGGGTCCGGGTCCGCGTCCGCAGAGTCATTCAAAGACACCAGCAGACGGCGGGGGTGCACGGCCGGGTCTCCCCCCCAAAACTGCCAGGAGTCGCCGGCTATCAGATCGGTGCCGCTCCCGCTTTCCCAATATACCTGGACGCCGCCCCACAAGTCCACGGGGTGGTCCCGGTCCCCGGTGATCACCCCGCTGGCTTCCCAGGTGGCGCCCCCATCCCGGGACCAACGGCAGGCGGCCTGGCCCACTTCCCCGCCGGTTTCCATCTGCACCACGAACTTCCGCATTTCCTGGCGGTCGTAATCCCCGGCAATGACCAGGCTGGCGCTGCCGCTTCCCACTTTGGTAAGATTATGGACCCGCCGGGTGTCCCCCGGCCCCCGCAACTTGAGCTGCACCCGGTCCATGGCATTGAAAGGCGCGGGCGTCAAGGACCAATCCAGGCCGTAGCCGCACCAGGCCGCATCCTGGACGCCGGGCAACTCCGCCCGGAGGTGCAGCTCCCGGGTGGAGGAGCCTGGGGCCTGTTCAATGGCAAAAACCTGGAACGCGCTCACTCCGGCGGTGGCCTCCCGGTAGAGCAGATATGCACCCCGGTTCCAGGCCTGGCGCTCAAAGGAGTCAAAAACCAGGGGCGAGGTGCGGCTTTCCTCCCGGGGATAAAACGCGTCCCAAAGAAATTTAATGAGGGGCTGCAGGTCGCGGCCTTGTTCCTGGCCCGCCAGGTGCAGGAAAACCATGAGGTCCAGGATCCGGTCCACCGCGAAATCATAGGTGTAGTCATCCCGGGCCCGGTAGGCCCGGCGCACGCAGGGGTAGTTGTTCAGGGGCTCATATTGGGCCGACTTTTCGCCGGTGAGATAGATGTAATAGACCTGGACCGACGTGGTCATTGCCAGCGAAGTCCCCAGGGTGATGACCGTGGTGCTCCCCTGGTTGGTGAAGGAGCCTCCCAGGTAATAGTTGGTGAGATCGCCGGACACGGGCTCGGCCCAGAACCCCTCCCAGGGGAACCCGGTGGCGGCCGGCCACACCCCCCGGACCAGAAGGACCTGGCCGCCGCCCGGGTTGGGGCTGGCGATGGTGATCCGGCCATCCGCCTGCACCAGAGCGGTGGCGCCGCTCCAGTTACCCGCGGCCACGTCTTGCAGGGGTGTCCCCCCCATGTTGTCGAAGACCCAGTTGAACTGGGACGCCCGGGCCCACTCAATCCGCCCCATCAGTGCTCCTTTGCGCCTTACTCTTTGCGCCTTGGCGTCTTGGCGTGAAATTTTTCCTCACGCAACGACGCAAAGCCGCCAAGGCGCACGAACATGTCAATCTTCCCCCAAATAGGCCTTGATCCTGATCTCTCCGAAGTCCACCCAAAAGTCATAGAGGCAGCGTTTCAGGATTTCCCGGAGAGCCTGGGCCGCAGTCACATTCTCGAAGCAGACGCCGATGGCGTAGCTGGGGGTGAGGCTTTTGGCCAGGTCAAAGGTATCCTGCTGCCTGGCCGAGCCGAGTCCCACCTGGTCCAGGATATCGCTGATGATATCCACCGGATGGGTGGTGGCGTCCTTAAGCACCCGGGCCTCCACCTGGGCGGAGCGGCCGGTGATGGTGATGACACCCGTTGCCGGATCTGCCGCCACCCGGTCCTGGGTCTCGGCGCCGTTGAGATAAACCGTGGTCATGGCCGCAAAGGGGCTGCCGTAAACCTGATAGCGGTAAACCGGCGGCTGGGCCGTGAAGGTCCAGCGATCCCCGGCCGCCAGATCGGTGCCGGAGCCGGACTCCCAATAGACTGCCAGGCCGTTCTCCAATGCCACCGGGTTCTCGGCGCCGAGGGTGGCGCGGCCGGTTTCCCGCCAGCTTTGCCCCTGGTTCACCGACCAGCGGAAGGTGACCGCGCCCACCTCGCCGCTGCCCTCAGCCTGCAGGAGATAATCCTGGACATACTCACCCCGGTAAGTGCCGATCACCTTCAAGACCGCGCCGCCGGAGCCGCTTTTCACCGGCGCGCCCACCTGGGCGTCGACCGTCTCCACAAGCTCCGCCTTGGCCCGGTAAGGTCCCCGCATAAAAGGCTGCCTCACTCCGTCCAGGGCGGGAGCGCCCAGAAGGATTTGCAGCCGGGCCGCCACCCAATCCCGGCTTTCCAAACTCACCCGGTGTTCCCCGCTCCAGGAATGGGCCATGCCGGCAAGGCTTTCCAACTCCCCTTGATAGGCCAACTGCCACTCCACCTGGCCGCTGGCAAGCTCCCAGCCGTGATAGAGAGCCAGCTTTTTTTGACTCCAGGGCAGACCCAGAAGATAGGAATTCTCCGCGCCTGCCAGCCATTGCCCCCGGCGGTTGTCCAGGACCAGGGTGAGGTCCCCGGCCCGCAGCTCGCTAAAATCCCGGGCCAACTCTACCCGCACCGCACCGGGGTCCAGGATCTCCCCTTCCGGCAGATTCAGACGTCCTTCAAAGCGGAGGTTGGCCAGATAACCGGGAACTTCGCCCTGCTCCTGGGTTTCCGTGAACTCCACCTTGACCTGAAAATAGGGCAGCAGCGGGTACTCCCCACCCTGAGTCAAAGGCAGATAAGTGGCGCTGCCGACTTCCCCGGCGCTGGCCGCGGTCCGCAAATACACCCGGGCTTCCATCGGTTCGGCCTGGTCATCCCAGAAGGGCGCCACCAGATTGAGACAGGGGGAAAAGGTATGCAAGACCGGGGAGGTCCAGGACGCGGCGCTGTAAGTACCTTCTGCCAGCGCCAGCTTCCCCGGCTCACCCCCATAAGCCGTATGGATAAATTCCCCGGAGCCGGCAGCCAGGCCGTAATCCAGGTCAAAAGGGTAAAGCACCGCCCTCACCCGGGGCCTGGCCCCCCGGTTTTTTGCTTCTTCTTGAAGATATTCGCTGCTAGTGGTTCGCATAGGTTTGGTCGGTAGCAAAGGGGTTAAGCTGTCAGCGATCAGCTTTCAGCAAAAGATTAAAATACCCAGAACCTGTTTTATTTCTTTAAGCTGACCGCTGATCGCTGACAGCTTCTCCAAAATCACACCTCTTCCAACACCATACTCCCGGACCACAAGCCGGGAGCGGCCTCTCGGAAGTCCAGGTCGCTGGTCCAGGCGCCGGTAAAGGTTTTGGCGCCGGCCGCGTCCCGATAGAAATCGATATCCGTCTGCGCCTGTTTGATGGCGGTGAGCCGGTCCTTCTGGGCCGTGGAGATATATTGGAACTTCATCACCCAGCGCTGTTTCATGCCCCGGGAATAGCTCCTCAGGGTACCGTCCAGGGCCCTTTCCCGGTCGGTTTCATCCTGGACCAGTTCCTGATAATCCCAGGAGAAGTTGACCGGCAGGGTATAACTCTGGCGGCTGCCCCCCACCGGGGTCCATTCCATTTTGGCGTTGGCCATGGGCACCTCTTTACCAGCGGCGGTCAGTTTCTTTCTGGAGCAAAGGGAGGATCTGGCGTTGCACCAGGCGGCCCCAGTCCAGTCGGTTTACGCCCGCGGCATCCAGGCTCTGCACCTGGATGGAGAAGCTGTAGCGGGGAGCGGCTCCCGGGGACGACAGATCGAGCCGTCCGGACCGCAGGGCTTCGAAATTTTTCTCCCCCAGCCGGCTCATGGCCTCCCGGGGCAGGATCCCCTCCCCGGCTTGGGCCAGGATCAGTTGTTCGTCGCTGCCCCAGGCTCCGGGAGATACAGCCAGCCCCTGGTGGGCGGAGACGATGCCCCCCTGATGGAACAGGCCGCCGAACCCCAAGCCTCCTGACAGGAAGGAGAACCAGCCGCCGCCGCTGCCCCCGAAAAAGCCCAGCCAGGACTGGCCCACCTTCTCCAGGGTCTGGAGAAAATTTTTGCTCCAGTCCTCCAGATCACTGGAAATTTCCCCCAGGGCCTTCCGCAAACTCTGGCTCAAAGAACTGCCCGCGGCTTCTCCCTGGGCCGCCAGGTCGGTGAAATTGGCCTGGGCCAGGCCGGACATCTCATCCAGGGAACTTTGCCAATCCCGGGAGAAGGAGGTCCAACTCTCCTGCATCTTCTTAACTTCGTCATTCCAGGCGCTCAGCCGTGCTTGGCTGTACTCCCGGCTGAGATTCAGCATCTCTTCCTGGCTGGCCCGGAAATTCGCTAAATCACTGCTGGTAAATCCCGTTTTCGAGCTGTCTTTGGGCATCTTTACCTCGTTGACACTGGGCAAAAATCTCGCTCACCACCCCTAACAGCAGCCAGGTCTCCAGGCTCAGGTCATTGGCCCGGAAGGGATATCCCGCCTGGCTAAGGCGGTACAGGAAAAGGAGATGCCAGGTCCAGGGGGAGAGGTTTTCCGGACGGAGGTACTCCTCACACACCCCGCAGGCCCAGGCCGCAAAACCACCGCTTTCGGTCCGGCAGCGGCGGCGTTCCTCGGTCCCGCAAAGCCTGCCTTGAGCCACTGCCTGCAACTCCCGTTGCAGTGGCCAGTCTGTGAGAAGACCTGTCCCGGACTCAGGTGTCAGACTGCTGCAAAATAGTGCTTGGGACTGATTAGGATCAGTTTTTATTCCCCCCTTTGAAAAAGGGGGGGTAGGGGGGATTTGAGGGGCGTCTGAAATCCCCCTAAATCCCCCTTTTTCAAAGGGGGACTTTAGATATCCCTGGTCTTCCGGGAGGCTTGGAATTTCCATGGAATCCTTTTTTTCCACAACTAATAGAGCCTCTGGCTCATTCCTGGTCCTCACGAGGCGCCACCCGCAAGCCCTCAAAAATCTGCTGGGCCAGATAGGAGACCAGATCCGGGGCGTGTTCCCGCAGCCGCTCCTGCCAATCCGGGTGGCGTTCCGGGTCCAGGGGCTCTTCCCCGCCAGCCGCGGCCACCAGGAAATCCCCCGCTTTAAAGCCGGTCAGAATCTCCAGCCCGAACTTCAGGCGAGTCTCCCCCAGACAGAAACGGCGCTGCCCCCCCTCCAGGCGAAAGGCCGACAATTGATAAGCCACCCGCTCCTCGGAAGTAGGGCGCCGGTAATACAAGGTCACCTCCGACCCCGAAACCGGATCGTGCACTATCAGCGAATGAGTGCCGTCCCCTAGAACTCTGGGCATTGTTCCTCCGATAAGGAATCAGTAATAAGTTATCACTAATTCTTCTCTGACCACTGATCACTCTCCTAAGCCGCATACCCACTCACCCGATTCTGCACCCGGGCGATGACCGAGCCGTAGGTGTCGTCTTCCAGCACCGTGAATTCCACTTCTTCCGCCAAACGGCGTTGCGAGACTTTTACGGGCGCAGCCAGGACCGCGACCCGGGGGAAGATCAGCTCCACCTGGTAGTTTAATCCCGGTTCGAACTCCGGCCCCCGGGCCAGGAGATGGAGCGCCAACGTGTCGTTGTCCTGTAGATGTTGGGTCAGGAGAAAATCCCGGAAATCCCGGTCGAATTCCAGTTTCTGCTCCCGCCCGGTCCGGAAGACCCGGTTGGCGTAAACCACTCCCGCTCCCGGGGTGCGCTCCGGGGTCAGGTTGTTGTTGAGGGTCCAGGTGAGACGGCGGATCTCCGCATAGAGCCGGTTTCCCCCCAAAATGGCGTTGCCGTCCCAGCGCCCCCCCAGGTTTACTTCCACCTGGCTCACTTTCAAGGGCGGCTCTTCCACCCGGGACGGCAGCAGCATCCAGCCGCTCTCCGGCGGCAGGTAATAGACCCGATAGGTGGTGGCCGTGGCGCTGCTCCCCGGGGGAGCGATAGTGATGACCCCGGGGACCGCGGCCGAGATCGCACTATAGGCTACTTCTTCCCATGCCTGGCTGTCGGGGTTAAGTACCTGGATAGCCTGGACGTTGCTTAATCTCTCGGCCGCGCTGTCTCCGGCCACGCCGTTGGCCGCCAGAGTCAGGGAGGTGGCATTAAAGGCCGCAGTAATAGTTTCGACCATAGTGTTGTCCGTGATTTTGCCGGTGCCCTTCACCGTGGCGCTAATCTTGGCCCAGCCGTCTTTAGGGAACTCGGTCTTCACCTGATCGAGGAAGCAGGAAGCAAAACGCCGTTTCAACACCTGGCGGCCGAAGCGCATGGCCGCGGTAAAACTGGGATTGGACCGGGCCGCGTCCACTTCCCCGGACCGGGGTTGGATAACGTGGCGATAGCCGCTGCTCCCCTGGGAGGTGGTCCCCACCTGCCCCAGAGCATAGCCCAAAAGGAAGGCGAAATGCTGGGGCTGCGCCCGGGGAAAGGTGAGCGCGCCCCCCACGGTTCCCCCCAGGTCATAAAGACGGTCCGCTTCTTCCTTGCCGGTCATTTCCTCCCTGTTGGCAGCCTTCAGACCCCGGTAATTGAGGAGGCTGTTCAGATCCGCCAGCAGCAAGGTGTCCAATTCCTGTTCAGAGTTGATGGCCGTTTCCTGCTGCTGGGCCGAGACTGCCAGCAGGTTGTGGGTGGCGAGAAAATTACGGATGGACCGGGTCATAATTACTCCTTAGAAATCTTGCACCAAGCTGGTGCTATATTCGGCCCCGTAGACGGCCAGCTCCCGGGTCGTGAGCCAGGGCTCTTCCTTTTCCAGGGAAAAAGGGGCTATTTCCAGCCCCAGGTCCTGCTGCCACAAAGCCCGGCGCACCCCTTCGAGAATTTGGTAAATCCCTCCTTCTTGAACCCGGGCCTCGGCTTCTCCCCTTAAGGGACGCACGGCCACCAGCACGGCAAAATTCAGGACCAGGTCAGAGGAACCCAGCGCCACCTGCTCTCCTTTGGCCTGCCGCAGTCTGACCAGCACCGCGGGCAGCCGCCAGGCTTGATGCTGCAGGTCCTGGAGCCAATTCCCTTGATACGAGGCCACGGTCTGGACGAGGGAGCCCAATTCGGCTTGCAGGGCCTTAAGCAGCGCCTCCTCCACGTCACCCCAGGTGAGATCGGCCATTGCCACCCCCTGCCGTTACCATTCTCCCAGGGTGTTCCGGGAGAAAATGCGTAAGTTGCTGTCCATCTCCGCGGCTTCCCGGGCCGCAGCCGGGGGCTCCCCGCCGCTGCCGCCCAGGGTTGCCTGGCCCGCGGCCACCTGTTTCAGGAAGGCCAGGCCGTCCTGGTATTTCTGCCGCCAGACTTCCGGAGCGACACTACGCCGGCTGTACAGATGGTAAATGGCCAGGTCCGCGGACAGGGTTTTTACCCGCTCCGGCGCCGGAGAAAAGGGCACGGTGTACCGCAAACCGCAGGCCGCGTCGATTTCGGCGTCAGCCCGGCTGATGGCTTCCGCCACTACCTGGCTATCGGGGACCTCCCCCGATTCCGCGGTCAACGCCGCCAGTTCCGCCTGGGGAATCATGGCGAGCAGGTCGTCTTGGGTAGAATAGGCCATCGCTTCCTCTCCAGTTGCTGATTATGCTTTGTCTTTGCCTAAGCCGTCACTGCCCGCTCAATGCTCATGGCCAGGTCGCCGCTCTTCTCCACGGTGTTCGGGGCCGCGCCCGGGAAGATGACTTTCAACTCCCCTACATACGGCCCGGGAGTCTGGTTGGTATCGGTGTCCCCCAGGAATACGGAGACGATGCCTAGACTTGCCTGGCTCAGGTTAAAGGCGCTATGGTCCTTCGAAAAGGCGTAATCTTCTCCTTTTGGCCTTTTCGCGCCCAGAAAAAGGGTGCATCCGCTTAGATTCACGGCCGCGCCGCTCTCATCGGTCACCGTCAGGGTGAGTAGCTTGGCCTCGCCTTGCTTGAGGGTAATAGTCTCAGCCATTAGGAGTCACCTGCAATCTGCGAATTTGGGGAGCTGCAGACAAGCGGCGGATATTAATGCCTAGAGCCAATCTTTGAGGAATCCGGAAAATCCAAGGAGTCCCGAATACTCCTCCTGCCGGGATATTCCCGACCCTATGGATAGTCACCGGCCCAGGATTGACCGTGGGCATCCCCAGGGCGGCGATGCTGGGAATATTACCCACTCCGAGGAGGTATTGAGGATCTGGACCGTAAAGCAGATCGGTGGCATAGAGTTCCCCGGTTCCGAATTTAGCCATGTCAACCCTCTGGGCTCTGGGAGCTTTCTTCGCTGCTCAGTAAATGGTTCAGTTCCTGCTGGCAGCGCTGCCGCCACTGCGTTAAAAGCTGCGCCTGGAAATCAATACGGGTGATCCGCTCTTTTAACAGCTCACAGGTCAAGCTTTTGATCTGCTCTTTTAATTGACCAATGTCCTGATCTTGATCTTTTCTCTTTTCCTTAGCAAACTTCATGGCTTCTCTTTAATTGAGTTTTGCTTGCAAGGTCTCAATCTGCGCCTGCTGCTCCTTGATGGCCTGTACTAAGTAGAGGGTCAGATTGCTCAAGTTGGTGGTCAGATATTTCTCACCATCCGGTCCCTTGGCCTCGCCTACCATATCCGGAAAGAGCTCCTGGAGTTCCTGGGCGATAAAGCCATAAAGCGTGCGCTCCCCTGGCTTCTCCCCCCAGGGGTTCTTATCATTGTAAGAAAAAGTGACCGGATTCAGTTTGAGCACTTTGGCGAGAATATGGTTAGAGAGAGGAGTAATGTCCTGTTTGAAACGGATATCGGAGTAATTGGTCCAGGCGGTATAGCCGTTGGCTCCAGGTTCGCCATTACAGGATAATTTGTATCCCGGATCCGACGTCCCGATGCCAACATTGCCATTATTAAGTATGCGTATTACTGTGGTCCAACTAATATTATTGCCAGCGGTACCGCTTGGAGATGTATAAATACCATATTGTCCGATTGGCTCGAATTGCATTAAGTTGGCATAATTAGAAGTGGTGTATTTCCAGTTTGCACCATCATAATATGCATTATTTGTAATATTACTATTGCCAAAACTATCCTGAAAAATATGGGTCTTGGTAGATAGTTGCAAAAGTGATAGTGGACCCGTCGCCCCGATGCCGACATTACCGGTTGTATCCACGGTCACCGCTTCGGGACTGCCGTCTGAGGCCCAAAGCTTGCTATGCTTGTGGCCGGGGTCCTGGGCAGCAATCCACTCATCATAACGCAACGCCTCCCCGGCCCCGGAGGCCGCGGCCAGGCCGGTGACCTTATGACTATTCATGGCAATATTGCCGGCCATGGTGCCCCCGGCCAGGGGCAACATCAGATCTACGTATGCTTTCCGGGCTAACTGATTGTCCGTGGTGGGATTGCTGCCCGGCCCCACAGGTATGCTGGTGAAGGTCTTGACGCCGGCAATGCTCTGATCTCCGCCTTTGGCTACTAATCCTGCGGCATCCGGCGTTCCCGTTCCCCAAGCTCCTGCCGCTTTATAAAAAACCTCCCCGTTATTGCCGCCAGCAAAGGCCTCGGCCGTGTGTTTATGACCGGGATCGATACTGCCCGCATTTTTCAATAAATAGTCGAGAGAGGTTACCACCGCGGAGTTGTCTATTCCCACTTTGGCTTCCAGGTTGTTTAAATGCGCGGCGACAACTTCCGTAACGCCGTCAATGGCATTGCTCAGTTCGGTTGGGAAAGACATAGTGGGAAACCTCCCTTACAGCTTGAAGATTTTGTTGGCCCCATTGTCCCAGGCCACGTTAATGTCCCCCCCATTAGGGGTCACTGGCAAGCCGGCGGCGGTGTCGATATAGGCGATAAGCCTGGAGGTCCCTGCCGTACCGGTGTCCTGATAAATCACCAGGGCCTCCACGTGGTCGCCGTTCACCGTGGGGAAGACGAGGTCTGCGGCGTCGGCCACCCCATTGTCCACCGTCTTACCGGTAAGAGCGGCACTGGTGGCCACTCGCGCGGCCAGGGGAATATCGCTCAGGAATTGGTGGGCCGCCAGGTTGACGGTGTAGTCCGCGGCATCGATGAGCACCGCCTTGATAACGTCCGTATCCCAATCGATTTCGCCTGCCAGGAAACCTTCCCGGCCTTTCTCGTAAAGTGCGTTGGACATAATATTATTCCTTGCGTCCTTGCGCCTTTGCGTGGTAGGGCGGGCGTCTCGCCTGCGCACCTTTCCGGCGGCCGGGACGGCCGCCCTACTGCAAAGCCGCCACGTTACGCCAGTTCCGGCACCACCAGCAGGTCCGCGGTGCCCTGCCAGACATTGGACTTGCTCCCGCCGCTCGTGGGATCGCCGATGATGAATTGGGCCTGAAGAATCTCCCGGGCCAATTTCTCCAAAGAAGGCGGCACCACCATGAGATTGGGTTTGATCCCCAGGGGCCGCCCTTCGGAGTTGGTGAGAGACATCATGGCCGCCCGGGTGCTGGCGTAAGCGTCCGCGGTCAGGGTCTGCTTCGAGGCGTAGGCCAATTGCCAGAGGCCGTAAGCCGCCGCACCCCGGTAGTCCACGCCATAACGGAATTTCTTGCGCATGAACGCGTGTTCGTCGTCGGGCCGGTCCATGCGCACCAGTTCCACGCCCCGCCGCAACTGGAAAATAAAGGGTTTCACGGCCCGGGAGGTATCCAGCAGGAACCAGGCGGTCCCTGAGCCTCCGCCGTGGTTGGCGGCGGTCCCGGAGCCCACCGGATGGTCGATGTCAAAGAAATTCTGGCCGTCGTAGCAGGTACTGGTGAAAGCGTCTTTCAGCAGATCGGCGATCAGCTTTTCCGGGTGCTTCCGGGCTTCCTGGGCCAGGGCGGCGATAATAGGGTTGTAAAATCCCAACTGCTCGTCCTCAACGTCGTTCCGCTCCACTTCGATGGTGGCTTCCCAGTCCTTGCTCTCAATCTGGTAGGCCTTGGGCTCCAGGGAGCTGATCTGCCGGTCCCCCAGCCATTCCCGGACCATGGGAAAATCCAGCAGGAATTTGTAATCCATGATGCGGGTATTGGCCGGCACAGTCATGGCCACCCGCTCGTACCAGGTCTCGGTCTCCTGGAACGCGGCATTGAACACCGCGGTAAACGCGGTATAAAGTCTCGCTAAAGCCTCGGCATTGACAATCATCAGTTATCTCCTCCCTTTACCTGGCAATGTCGATCCAGCCCTTGGTGGCGGACTCGTACTTGACCAAAATGCCCATTTTGACGTCATTGGTGGGGCCACTCGCGTCGTCGAAGGTGTGGTCGTCCACCGCATACATGGGGTCGCCCACCATGGTCTGGGTGATGCTCGCGGCGTCGAATTCAAAGATGCCGTGCCGCCGCAGCCGCACGCTTTTGGCCCCATCGGCCCCGGTTAGGTTGTCCACCTGCTCCAGGGCCACGCCGGCCAGGCGGTAGCCGCTGGTATCGGCCGCGGGCGCAGCAAAGCCCGCAGCATTGGCGCATACCAGGGAGCCCGCGTAGATTTTGACGGCCGCGGCTACGGGGTACGCCACTTCAATGCCTTCCCGGTAGGGGGTGGCCCGGTCTTTACTCAAAGCTGCCATAATTTCTCACCTCCGCATTTAATGGGCCCGGTCGATCCGGGCCTTGGCCTGGAGATATTGCTCCGGGGCAAGATTCAGGGAACGGCAGAGGGCCAGCTCCTCGGGTTGCAAATGGCCCGGCATCTGGGAATCCTGGGACAGTTTCAGTTCCATTCTGGTGGGCACCAGTTGGGGGGCCCGGGCCACAAAGGTCTGGAATCCCCCCGGGTCCTGGCGGTAATACTCCAGGGCCCAAGATTTCTGGGCCGGGGCGATTTTGCCCGCCTTCATGGCCTCTTCCACGGCTTGGGTCGTGGTCTCCGCGGCCACCCGGGACTTAAGCTGTTGCAGTTCCTTCTCCGCCCCCTGGAGCCGCTCGACCTCACCCTGTAAGGTTTTGACGCCATCCAGGAGTTGGGCCGACGTAGCCTCCTCCGGTAGCTTCAGGAGGGTAGATAGATTCTTGAAGACCTCCAGAACCTTGGCCCACACCGCCTGGTCCGCCGCTTCTTGGGGCAACCCCATGATCAATTTGAGTTTTTCCACTTCCGTACCCCTTCTCATTTTTCCTTCTGGGGAGGATTGACCTGGAACGGCCGCTGCCGCCTCCTTTTCCCCAGGAGGCGCCGCGGCCTCCCATTTGGCCACCAGAGGCGGCAATCTTTTGATAGCCGGCACGTTGGTCAAGCCGACCTGCATCAGGGACTGGGGTTTACGGGTCACCGGGTCCAGCTGCAGCACCGGGGAAAAATAGCGGTACTCCCGGTTGCGCAGATACTCCTGCGCCTGGCTGGTCCACTCCACCCGGGCCCAAAGGCCGTCGGCCCGGGCTTCCAGGTCCTTGATCCAACCCGCGGCCGGGGCCTGACGGCCATGCAGGGATTGATGTTCATAGTCGATGACCAGATCCACTCCCCGGGAGCGAAAGGCCCTGACTATGGTGGCCAGCGATTCCGGGTCCGCCTGCAAAGGCTCCGGGCGGTCCACCAATTCCACCCGGCCCGCGGGGAGCAGGAGAATCCATGCCGGCATGGTGGCGTCTGCGTTTTGCTTGGTCATATCCATGGCTTCCAATGTCTATTGTCCCGGGACCCCGGCCGCTTTCACCCCCGCCGCTTGAGCCAGGCTTTTGGCCTCCTGGGTTTGCAGCTGCAACTGCTCCGTCTGGCTCGGGTCCGGACACCATTGGCGCTGCAGTTCCCCCGCGATCATGAGAGTAGTGTCCGCCGCCACCACGGCCCGCCGCAGCTGCTCATTCTTCTGCCATTCCTCCTGGAGCAGCGGCGTGTAGTAGCCCTGCACTGTGTCCAGGGATTGCTGCACTTTCTGGAACACGCCGCGGGTTTCGCAACAACCGGCCATCAGGGTCAGGGCCAGGCATACGGCCCCCAAACTTTTGCCCATCACTTGCCTCCTTCCGTATTTTGGCTGGCGCCGCCCGGGGGGAGCAGGATGCCGAAGCGCTCCGCCAACAGGTCCCCCCGCAGGGGCACGCCGATTTCCTTGAGGTTGCGGTAGACCTCGGATAGGGTCTTGAGATCCTCCTCTTCGGTCAGTTTGAAGCGGAACCAGGGGCAGGGCCGGTCCCAACCGTAATTGAAGCCCACCAGGGGGCGGATAAGTTGTTCCCGAATGGTCACCGCCAGCATCTGGGCGTCGGCTTCCACCAGATCCCGGCGCACCTGGGCGTGAACCCGGGCCGCACTGTAGGTGCCGGTGGCCCCCGCGGTGTCGCTGGTCAGGGTCTGGCCCAAAATCGCCTTGGACATCTCCCGGTTGCAAAAATCCGCCAGCACCTGGTAAGGATTGGTGCCGCTCAAACGGGACGCGGCCTCCACAAATTCGATTTCAGTGCTTTTGCTGATCACCCCGGCCGCGTCGGAGCCCAGGCTGCGGATGGCCCGGATCAGGGCCTCCCGGTCCGCGGCCGAGGCCGTGGGGTCGTATTTCCCCAGGCGCAGCGGCATGCCGAAGACTTCATTGAATGCGGCCCAATCCTTCAGCGCATAATTCTTGAGGAGATACATCCAGGCCACCACCCGCAGCACCCCGGCCCGGGGCGCGAGGCCGCTTCTGGCCTTGAACCGGTGGTAGATCACTTTCCAGGGCGGCGGCTCCACCCCCTGCCAGGGGGCTTCCGGCGTCAGGAGCCGGGGTTTCAGGTCGATGACAAAAGTCACCCTTTTCTGGGGAATCCACCGGAGTTCCACGATCCGGGCCTGGCCCCCGGCCACCTGCCAGATGATTTCCGCCACGGCAAAACCTTTGCCAATGGCGTCCAGGAGGTCCAAGAGCGCGCCTTCCACGTCCGGCAGAGCCTGGAGGACTTCTCGCACAAACCCGGCAATGTCCTCATCCTCAGCGGTCTTGGCGTAGGGCAGCACCTCATAGTCCAGGCTCAACACCGCCAGCTTTCGGGTTTGCAGCAGGGAGGCCAGATGTGCGTCCTTTTCTTCCATTTCCTCGAACAGCTCCATCTGGCGGCCTACGTCCCCCTGGTCGGCCTGCCTGAAAATCTCGGCCAGGCGCTCCGGGGTAAGCCCGGCGCTGGGGTAGGTGCTCCAGCGCTCCGCCAGGCTGACCGCGGCCAACTCCCTGATTTCCGGCTTCGCCTGCGGTTTAAACACCCTGCCGAATAAATCCTTCAGCCCCATTTCTTCTCCTGTGAATACTGTGAGCAGTGAGCAGATATGTAGGGTGGGCACTGCCCACCAATTCCTTGAAAAGTTCCAAGTTCCTGGTTCCAAGTTCCAAGTGAGGATCAGGAACCAGGAGCTTTTTCATAATTTGTGGGTATGCCGAAGGTCCATAAGCAACTGTTCCGAAAAGTTCAAAGTTCAAGGTTCAAGGTTCAAAGTTGACATCCCGGAACCGAATTTTTATTCTTTTCTGACCCCAGACCCCTGCTCTAAAACGCTCCCCGGCCCCTGAACGTCCGGGGCTGCAAGGAGAGATAAGGCTCCTGCACTGTCACCCCCGGCATTCCCTGGGCCAGGCGGATGGCCCCTTCCAGGGCGTCCGGCCCGTCATCGTGCAGGGTCCGGGAGGGAAAGTAGAGCATCTGCTCCACCAGCAGCTCTTGATCCGAGTGGCCCCGGATGAAGCGGATTTTGCCCCGCTCCAGCAAGGGGGAAAGGCTGGCCACCCGGGTCTCTTTGGCCAGGCGGCTGGTCACCCCTTTGACGGGCAGCAACTGCTGCCGCTCCTGGCCTAGCCGCTCAAACTCTTTGAGCAGCAAGCGTTGGAACAGATTGTCCTCCACCCCGAAAATCTGATAGCCGTATTCCTGGTGACGGTTAAAGATGGCCCCCAGAGTCTGTTCCAGGGTGGTCTTCTGGATGAACGCATCCATCACATAAAAGACCATCTCCCCGCGGTCCCAGCCCACGGTGATGAAGGCCTTGTAATCAGCCGCGGCCCCGCTTTCCAGCGAAGGGTCGAAAAAGCCCACCACTACCAGCTCCCGGTCTTTCAAGATGTTGGGATGGTAGTAGTGAATCCACTCTTCCTTAAAAAACCCGGATTCCGGTACGGGTTCGTTCATCTTTTCCCGGTTGAAGGCCAGAGACCCCATCATTTGCTTCTGCTGGGCGAGTCTGGCCGCGGGATGCCGGGCCTCCCACAGGGAGGTGCCGTCTTCCTGCACGGCCCGGTAAATCCGCCGCTCGAAATGACAGTAGGGCTCCTCCGGGCTGGTGAGCATCAGATGCAGAGCGCTGCGCCACCTCAATATGGTGCCAATGATCATCAGGTTGCCCCGGGCGTCCAGGGAGGGGTAAACCGCAGATTTCACCCAATCGAGGACCTGCTGCACGATCTCCGGATTGCGGACGTTGACGTCGTTTTCCAGGTCATCCAGGATCACCAGATCGGGCCGCCACTGCCGGTGCTTCAGTCCCCGCAGCCGCTGCCCCCGGCCCCGGGCCTTCACCCGGATGTCATTGGTGGTCACAAAATCATCCACCGCCCGGTTGGCCTTGACCAGTTGCCCAAAATCCTGGTGCAGCCTCTCGTTGTACAGCAGTTCCAGATAGAGATAGGCCGTCAGGTCGCTGGCCAGGTCCTCGGCGTCGCTGCCGATGATGATGAAATGCCGGCGGTTGAAGCAAATCTGGTGCAGCACATAGCCAAAAGAGCACACCGTGGTCTTGGCAAATTCCCGGGGCGCGGCCACGGCCACCGGGGTGACCACCTCCTCTCCCCGCTGCTCTAGGAAGCCCACCAACTCGTAGTGAAACGGGGCAGGCACCTTGTCAAAGTAGTGGGGGAGATATTTGTGGCAGAAATAGAGAGGATCGGCCACGGCCTTGCTCCGCCGCCGTTCCCGTTCTTCTTCGCTATCTTCCCAAAACGGCGTCACCTCCAGGGTCAGGCGCATCAGGATGTCATCGGCCCGCTGGCGGAACTCCGCTTTGGTGAGCTTTTTCTTCAAGGTCATGGTGTCTTTGGTTTTCGTTTTCCAGTTATCCATCGTTTTCCAGATTCCGGAAAAACTCCTGGATGCGGGCGGTAAAGATCTTCAATTCTTCAGAATCAGTCACCCAGCCTCGCAGGAATTCGCTGAATCGGTCCATCACTTCCAGGGCCGCGCCCCGCAGATCGAAACCTTGGGAACAGAGGCGGTCGATTAAAGTGAAGATCTTGGTCAGTTCGTCCAACTCCGGGGTTTTCAGTTCGCCTTTGACCAGGAGCCTGCCGGTCTTTTCCCGGAGCAGGCCCTTCAGAGCCTCACCCAGCCACCTGGGAGAGACCAGCACCTGCCGCCGCTTCTCTTCCCAATGGCCTTCCCGGTGCCAACGCCGCAGGGAGGTGAGGGATACGGGAAAAAATTCCTGAATCTCCTCCAGGTTTTTGCCGGACAAGTAAAGGGATTGAGCTTCATCAAAATAGAGGTCTCTCTTACCGGTTTTAGCTTTCTTAAGGTTGGCCGTCATTGTTCTCCAGGGTATAAGGGAAAACCGCCAAAACCTCCAGCACACCTGGGACGGGTGACCCAGGAATGGATTTTCTCGGCTCCGGAGGGACAACTTGCAGCTTTAACTTACACTCCCATTTAAACCTCTATACTAGTGGCCAGTGCTTCGCGATCAGCGTGTCCAATCCTTTTCCTGGCCCCTGACCCTGGCCCCTGCTTTCAGTCCCCTGCCGCCAGTTTCCGGAGCACTGCGCTCTCAAGGATGCGCACGGTGCCGCCGCTTAGTTTGACGCCCTGGAGCTTTCCCTCCCAAAACCAGCGATATACCGTGGACCTGGAGACCGCCAACTGCCGGGCCACTTCCCGGGGACGCAACAGTCGTTCTTGGGCCATCTGTTAACCTCCATGGTTCTTTGTTCCCAGCCATTCAAGAACCGTGGCG
>SCLI03000504.1_pt1 | contig 23740 bp, 36 predicted proteins | sample 7268041 | NCBI WGS metagenome assembly SCLI03 (sample SAMN10721081, study PRJNA514188) | viral metagenome | isolation source: depth-stratified mine tailings core A | place: China: Fankou Pb/Zn Mine tailings | collected 2017-10 | reverse complement strand
GTCTATTTCTTTTTACGATATAACCTATTTTCATGTACACCTCTTGCAAAAATATTCCCTGCAAAAACTAGGCCTGTCTTTATAGATTTTGCATATTGCCAGACCTAATTTAAAATCCAGCTGCGGACATTGCGTATTATTAATATCTTTATCCATCAGTTTATAAAGCATTTTAAATAAGACTTTCTCTTGCTCACTGCATTGTTTTAATAAAGTTCCGGATCCGCAGCAATCACCACAGCGCTGACATTTATTTTCCACTAAAATGGAACATCTTCGTCTTCAGGTTCTTCTTCATTCTCGGATTCCAAGGATTTCATGATTTTGTCTCCTTTTTTTCGTATATCATCCATTGATTCATCATCTTCATCGTCGTCATCATCATCTTTATTGGGATTTAATTTACACCAGCTGCAGCCAAAGTTTTGCTTACATTCTTTTAAGCCGCAGATCTCAAGTTTTTTAATATTTTCCAGATTTAATTCACACCTGTCACAGTCATTATTTGACCTGATACACTCAGTAGTTTTGCAGGGCAGCAATTCCCCAGCTAAATCAAACCTAAAATATTTAACTTTGGACATCGGTATAAAAAGCCCTTCTTCCTTTTCCTTGCCTTTTTCAAGGATATGGAAAAATTTATCCTCCAATTTGTATTTAACGTTATAATATTTCTCCGGACTGCCGTAACTATCGCCATGTTTGATACTGATAATTCCCCAGCCATCAGTACCAATAAACTGCAGCTGCTCTGTTGGAATTCCTTTATCTTCCTGTTTTTCTGCAGGTACCAGCAAACTTTCAGGTACTTTATCAGCCGGTAGAATCTCCCCGGTTATTTCCCCGGTCACGCTGCTGACTATTAACTCCTTTTCCTCTGTGAACTCTTTTTCTTTTGTTAATACTTTTGTTCTTGCCATGTCATTTTCCTTTCTTTTTTTATAAAATTCTGAAAATTATCTCCGGATAAATTCTCCGGAATAGTTTTTCCTTGATTTTAAAATCTTTTGTCTTAAAGCCTTTTGTGTCTTCAACAATTACATGCTCTTTTTCAATGTATTGAAAATCACCGTAGTAACTAATTGCACGGTGTAACTTTTTGGTATGACCATCCCGGAATGCTGGCCATAACAGAAAACTTGGATGCACTTTTAAGCCTGATATTTTTCCGGCCTTTTCTAAGAGTTTTAATTCCTGGTACCTGACAGATTCTTTTTTGCTGTCAAAGATATAACCGTCCATCTCTACTTTTTTAACTTTTCTGTAATCGACCAGGGTCATTAATTATTTCCTTTCCAACAATTCAAATAGCTTTTTTAACTTGTCTTCTCTGCCCATAAATTCTTCAAAGTCTTCTGGTAATAAACCTAAATCCACAGCATCTAGTTGATCTTTAAAATCTGCATAATCTTTAAAGCCTCTTTCTACAATATCTGCCAGAGCTGATAAAATAGAATAAATCATTCTGCCCTTTGATATTTCTTTATGTTCTTTGTATTTGAAAGCTCTAATAAGAGAGGATAAGGGATAATTACTTCCTAAGTATTCTGTATTGCCAATTATCCGACTTTCGATATATTCATCAGTGAAACAGACTTCCAATACTGCACAATCTTCAATTCTTGCTCCAACTTGTATATGACTGTAGTCAAAGGAATAAACCAATTCCTTTAGAGTGGGGAAAATATAATTACAGATCTGGATGATCTTTCCTTTTAAAGAATATGTAACTGCATTTTTAGTTCTATAAATTTCATAGTCTTTAAAAAGCTCCAATAATTTATCATTGTTTTTGGTATCTGACGGAAATATGTCAACATCAGTACTTCTCTGCAACCCATTTAAAGAATTGCCAGCAATATAAAATTCTGTATCTCTTATATCTATATCTTTTTGGATAGTCCAAATTATTATTCCTGCTCTTTTTTCGATAATATCTTCAATCTTTTCTAAATCCATTTATACCTCCAATAATGCCGGTTGCTCATATTTTTCAAACTGTTTATCAAAAGTTCTTGCTTTCTTAAATCCTCTTTTTCGCAGGAATATTTCAACAGCCCTTTTTTGCAGTTCTTTTTCAACATGTAAGGATTCTTCATCTGTAATTGCGTAGAAATAACCATTTTTGCTAGTTGTACCTATTGCAGCCTTACCTTCTGTTACCAACCTTGAAACAGTACGTCTAAATACTCGTTGAGAGATATGAAAATGCAGAGACAGAGATTTATAGCTAAGGGCATTTTCTTTGCCTCTGCAATGGTTTTTTAAATATACTGTTATTGCTAGTTCTAGCTCGGTCATAGTAATTCTTTAACCTTTAAAATCCTCTATTTCCTCGAGATTTATTTTTGCTGAATCAAGTATGTTCAAAGCTTCGATATAATCTCTAAGCCTCTTACATACTGGAATATCTCTATTTTCTGCACAAAGCAGCATTAGATAGATTCCAGCTTCTGTAATTTTTCCTTTTCTTATCACGCTGAAAACAATATGGCCATGTGTAGGACCGTAGCCTTCTCTGCAATCAGTACGCTGATCCCCAAAACCTGCATAATTCTTTAATTAAATTCCCTTTCTTTTTGTTAATAAAAAGAATGCTGCCCGAAAATTTACCAGGGTACGTCAGGATCATCAAAATCATCTTCATCAGATTTATTGCGCTTTGCATTATCCTTTCCATTGCTTTTTTCATTTCGTGATACTTCACATGTTGCAAATGACAGCTCCGGGCCCATGTTGGCAACCCTTATCTTTGTTACCTGACGTTCTTTGCCACTGTCCTTATCAGTCCATTTTTCAACATATATTTTGCCGGCTACTATAACCTTGTCCCCTTTTGCCAGACTCTTAGCAACGTTTTCTGCAAGTTTTCCCCAGACTACGCAGTTAAAGAAATCAGATATCCATTCATCAGCTTTGTTTTTATACTGGGCCACTGCTATGGAAAACGAACATGTCTCTTTGCCTGATTGTGTATAGCGAAGGTCGGGATCCCGGGTAAGATTTCCGATTAAAGTTATATTGTTCATGCTGCAGCACCTTCTTTCTTGGCTTTTTGCTCGGCTTTTGTTTTTGCGTTTTCACTGTCAACCCATTCATCAAAATCTTGATCGAGATCTTCTTCTGCTTCATCTGCATTGTCTTCCGGAGGTTTTTTGTCAGCTGGCGGTTGCATTTTTTCTACCTTTTTTTCAAGGATCTTAAATACTTCTTCCATCTGGACCTTGGTAAGCTCTTTTGAAGACTTTATTTTGTACTGTTTATAAAGCCATTCCTTAAACTTTTCTTCATCTATCTCCGCATTGGTTATCATGGTATACATGCGTTTGAGCTGATCAGTGGTGACTTTGCCCGACATATCTTTGCTTCTTGCAGCAGTAGATCTTGCTGTTGTAGTTTTGCTATCGCTGTTTTTGTTATCTAACTTCTCCTGGAAGCTATCCGGATCATCCTTATCAGTGGGGATATTGAAAAACTTAAGCATGAAGTATTTTTCAGCATAGGTTAATGCTTTGCCGACTCCCTTTTCTCCAGTATCCAGGCCCTGGCCATACCAGTGGCATAATATAAATTCCTCCGGATTCTCTGCATTTACCCATTTAAAATCCATTTCAAGCTCTGTAAGATGTTCTTTTGAACCTGACTGATTTTTCTCAATCAAATTTTTTGATGTCACTGAAGGAATTAGTAGCAGCTGCAGCTCATCCATTTTTGCCTTTAATGCTGCAAGAGTCTGCGAGCTTGAAACAAACTTGAACTGGTACCCTTCATTTTCTTTTTTCAAATAAGGTACCGTTTTTCTTACTTCAATTAATTTCTGATAAATATTCATTTTTATATCACATCCTTAAATGCTTTTGTTCGTGCCTCTGCATAGTAAGCGTCTCGTCCAGATAAAAACCAGTCAAAATATCCTGCTTCAAATAATGTATCTACAGATACTGATTTGATTGCAAAATTATCTCCTTTGGTTTTAGGCATATTAACAACAATTACTCTTTTGACAGGGTATAATTGTTTGCCATTAAGAATTTGCTCGAGTGCCAGCTTTACATATGCAATAGCTTGAATAAAATTGGTCTCATAAATATCCTTACCTGTTTTGTAATCAGATAAAGTAAGTTCGCCATTGATCAGCGAAAGATCATCAAGAGTTCCGCCGTAACGATGAGTTTCTGAAACAAAGTCTTTTTCAAAAAGTACCGTTTCTATCTTCTGGCCTTCAAAAGTTTTGTCATGGCTTCTTACGCATTCCAGGGCAAGCTTCCATACTTCTTCCTGGATATTTGAGTTATCAATTTCAAATCCCTTTTTTCTTGCTGCAAGTATTGCATGAGCTACGGTCCCGATTTCACCAGCCTTGTCACGCTTGCCGTAAAGGGAAGCATTCTTTCTCATATTCCCTGCAGCAAAGGCCCAAGACACTGCTTCTTCTTTTGTCATGGATTCCAAGTCAGCTGCAAGAATCTGACAAGCTTCAGGAATGTTTTTAAACCTGGGTTCTTTGCCCTGGTTAAATCCCCACATTGGCAATGCTGGTTTATCAAGTTTCCCTATTGCTGTTGTAACTCCAACTACTGCAGTACCATCTTTTAATCTATAAGTAATATGAGGTTCGTCAAAATCAATTTTTATTTTCGGTCTTTCAATTGTTGCTGTTTCCATTAAACCAATACCTCCTGCTTGTAGTTATTTGCCATAACTTCGCCGTCTTCGATATAGATTCCTACCTTGCCGGTTTCATCAACCTGCTCGATGATGATGTCATAGCCTTTTTCTGTTGCGAGCTGCTTTATTACTTCTTTGCTTGAGCTGTCAAGAAGAGAACCGTCCCGGATGAAGATATCTTTTAAAGTCGGATTCATTGCCATTGCAATTGACAGAGATACTTTTAATTGTTCGGCTGATGAGAGCTGTGCAAAAGGTATGTCGTTAAAGATTACGCCGTCTTCATCAACAGCGAGTCCATCGATGGGCATTTTGGAACTGGTGACCAGGCTTTGAATCTCAGCCTTAATTTTTTCAAGCTCAGCTGTCTTTGCCTTGCCTTCTGCTTCGAGTTTTTCGACATCTGATTTTTTGGCAAAATAAAGTCTGGCGTCTTTGATTTTGTCATTTATTGCCATAGCTTCGCCCCATTTTTTGCTTATTGTTTCAGTGTTTATCTTAGTCCTACTCTTGATTTCGGATTCAATGCCTGAGACCTCATTTTGGATATTTTTTAATGATTCCTTGTACTTCTTTAGTTCTTTTTCCAATTCAGCAATATTGTTAGATATCTGGGCTTCATTTTCCTTACTTGCTTTTAATTGTTCCTCGAGTTTCCAGATCTCATCATTATGTTCTGTAGCTTTTTTCAACTCTAAACTTATGGATGGAATATCAATTTCTTTTCCCGGAAGTTTTTCATCAGGTTTTTTCATTCCTTCGAGTTGTGCTTTTGCTGCTTTCCAGTCACGGCCAGTAAGGGTACGCTCATCAAAGATCTCTTTATATCCGTCTTCCAGTACCTGCAATTTATCCTCGATATTTAACAGTTTCAAAAGTGTTTGCTTCTGCGCTTTAGCATCAAGTCTTGCAAACTCGAGCGGATCAAATGAGAGATCTCCAATTAATCTGTCAAGCAGGGCCTGCGGACTGGGAAACTTAGCACCATCCTTATTTTCAACTTTCAGATATGATGTATCATTTGCAGTCCAGTTGCGGGTAACAATATAATCTCCAAGATTTACTGTTGAGATTGCATCCTTTTGACCTTCCCGGATAGGCTTGGTTGTATTCTTTAAGCTATCCTTGCCAGACAGGGTAAACCATATGCTATCAATTACGGATGACTTGCCGGCACCGTTTTTACCTGAAAGTATTGTTATTCCATCTTCAAAATTGATTTCAATAGCTTTTAGTTTTTTTACATTTTCGGATTTAAGTTTGATTATCTTCATCTTACATACCCCCAGGGTTCATTTTTGTTATGACCGTAAAGCTCGCTGTCATCGTCCAAATCTTCCGGGTAATCTTTAATAGGTTCAGCATTATTGCCGAGCATTTCTTCCGGATCTAGTCCAACATTCTTTAAAGCTTTCTCTGCCTGGAACTTTCCCAATTTCTCCAGTTGTTCTTTTTCCAGTTTTTCCTTTTCTAAATTTTCTTTGACTTTTTGCATTTTTGTTGTATCCTTTTAGTTAGTTAGATTATTAAGCCGCTCTTAGGGGTGGCTTATTTATTTCTCCTATAACTTTTCTATCAATTATTCTCTGCTGTCTTAAGTTATGGTTAAGCTTACAAATTTCTATTTCCGAATTCTTGATGTTGAGGTTTCTTATCTGATTTATCTTTGGATGATTGCCACGAATACCATCTTCCATATCAAGTTCTTCGATCAATATGCTGATAGACCTATTATGTTTAATTGTCTGGTGTTCATGTAATCTCTCAATCCCATTGCAGTCGTCCAACTCATCAAATTCAGGATCTTTTAATAACACTGGCATTTTTATCACCACCTTTGCTTAAATTTCTCCAAATCAAGCCGTCTCTCTGGATTCTATAAAGTTCTTTGAGTATGGCTCTATTTAGATTTTTTATTGCTGTTATTAGCTTTTGCAATTTTTATTTCCTCTTCTTTAAAAAAATTGTCTATGTAATCCTGTGATATTTGCTTAATCTTTACCATTTAGTTGCTCCAGTCTCTTAATAAAATCCTCACATGGATATAAATTCATAGCGACAACCTGATAAACATAATGCCTGTCAAATCCTATAAGCTTTGCAAACTTGTCAAAGTCAAAACTGTTATCATTATTTCTTGGGACCAACATTCTTACTCGCTTTGACATTCGGTATCTTTTGATGGATAAATCCCAGAAATCCTGATTGTTAAAATTGCTTATTTTCTTATTTTCGTTTGTGCTTGAATTTGCCATATACTTGTCTATGTACCGTTTTTATTTTTCGTGTCTTAAACTGCGTGTAGATACGTGCTTTTCATATATTTCTTTGCTTAATTCCTTTTTAAGCCAAATCATGCCAAAACTTATAATGAAAATGCCTGCAACTAATAAGAGTAAAAACATCTATAACCTCTCTATATCCGGTTCAATCATCGAAAACTGTCTTAATTTTTTATATAGCCATTTAAAAAATCTCATGAAGCCTTCTCTTTCTGTTCTTTTATCTGTCTTTTGATAATCTCTGCCTTAACATATTTCAAAGTTTCGATTATTTCTTTTAGTGTTACTGTTGACATTGATTTTCCTCTTCTTCGATTAACTGATCGATGGAATCCAGGTTTAATATTTCTTTGAGTTTTTGAGCTTGGTTGAGAGTTGGAGAAGTTTTACCATTTACCCAATGAGAAATGGTATAAATACTTACTCCCATTTTTTTTGCAATATACTCTTTTTGATAACCAGATTTTTTTATCAGTTCGTTAAGTTTTATCATTTACCTATTTTTCTGCTTAATGTTTTTTAAATATACAAATTATTTGATTAATAAACATTTTATCTAATTAATAAACAATGTCAATAGTTTTTTACAAATTATTTTGCAAATTGTTGTATAATCAGACATTATGATTGAAGAATCAGTCAAAATAGGAAAACGAATTAAATTAGCCCGAACTTATGCAGACCTTACTCAAGACGAACTTGCTGAAAAAATGAGTTTTGAAAGAGGAGTAATCCAACGTATGGAAAAAGGGCAAAGAAAAGTAGATCTTCAGGAAATAAAAAGAATTGCTGAAATTACTGGAAAGAGTGTAGAATTTTTTACTGAAGACGAACCAGAAATAAAAATAGCTACCAACCACTCTCAAAAAATAAGGGATTACCATGACTTATCCGATGAAGCCCTTGAAGCCATAGACAAACTTGCTGAACTTTTAAGAAAGAAATAATAAGACTTTTAGATACATGAATAATCCTTGCATTTTAATAAAGGAATTGCCAGATTCTTTAAATGCTGTTTACCTTGCCAAAGATGATAGAGCTATTATTTGTATAAATTCAAAACTCAATAGGACACAAAGAGAATGTGCTTTAACCCATGAATTAATACACCACGAATATTATCCTGAATGTAATTTTTACAAATGCAATACTTACTACGACATTTGCCAATGCAATTGGATTGAAAATAGGATTGAAGAGAAAACAGCGAGATGGTTAATATCGGATTCCATACTTGAAAGTCTTGTTATCCCCTATGTAGATGTATACCCATTATCTGATATTGCTGATGAAGTAAATGTTACCGAGGATTTATTAAAATTAAGATTAGAAATTTATAAAAAAAGCAATAAAAAATTTTCCATATAAGAACGAAAAATTAATATATAATAATAACATTATGAAATAATAAAAAAGGAATGGATAAAATGAAAAAATATCTCATACCGATTATGTTGATTGTATTGGTTTTTAGTTTGATTTCATGCACTACAATAAAACAAACAAATAAAGAAACAACTACCGCTGAAGAAGTCATAACAACACAATCCTCGAACAATCCACCTATAGCCAAAATTAATATTATTGGAAAATTACAAAAATCAAAAACTATAAAATTTGATGCTTTCTCTTCTTCCGATGCAGACCATGATCCACTAACTTATGAATGGTTATTACCTGACGGTACTAAATCAAATGAAGGGTCAGTAAATTTTACCCCTACAAAATTAGGAGATTATGAAGTTAATCTTACTGTTTCAGATGGTAAGAGCCAATCAGCTGATAAACAAATCTTTAAAATTGAAAATTCTGCACCGGAAGCAATAGCTAAATCTGATAAAATTGATATTCAACTTGGTGAAACTGTTCAACTAAATGGTAACGCCTCCTTTGATAGTGATGGAGATATATTATCTTATAAATGGAGCTTGCCGAACAACAGCAAAATGGTAGAAGGTAGTCAAATCAGTTTTACCCCAACAGAAACAGGAAAACAATTAATCATCCTTTATGTTACTGACGGCGAGAGGTCCAATTCTGCGGATATAACAATTAACGTTACTCAATCTGAAGAACAATTCAAAAAATCCTGCAAGAATGTTAAATATAGTGAACTTCTAAGAAACCCTGATGATTATTTAATGAAGCCAATCCATGTTAAAGGCGAAATTGTCCAGTATCTCAGTAATGAAGAATTTCATTTTAATATAACTAAAGGCAGCTATGGTTTTTGGGATGATAGAGCATGGTTAGTTTTAAATAATCCTTCAGAAGAAAATATAATTGAAGATGATATTGTTGAAGTTTGGGGTTTTGGTGGAGGCAACCAAGAATATAAAACGGCTTTAGGTTCTACGAATACCATCCCTTTGATTTTTGCTGAATATGTTGAAATAATTCAAAAAGCTGATTAACAGATGAAAACAGCCTTTGTATATCATCGATACTCTCATTATGAACAAGCTCAAGGCTACACTTTAGAAGCCCAGAGAAGCATTACAAAAAACTTAGCCCAAAAACATGAGGCTGCAATAGTTTCTGTTTATGAGGACGAGGCAATAAGTGCAGCCACTATTGATAAACGTCCGGCAATGGTTGAACTTCTTAATGATCTGCCAAAACTAAAACCAGATTATCTAATCGTTACAGACCAAGATAGAATATCACGATCCAATGAATTCTGGGTAGTCAAAATTAAACTTGCAAAAGTTAAAGCTTCTATAATTACCGAAAAAGAAGGAATAATAGACCAGGATAATGCAACCATTGAGGCAATGTCGGATATGAGAGCAGCATTTTCTAAACTTGAACGGTCTGATATTGGTAAAAGAATTAAAAGAGCTTTTGATGTAAGAATCTCTAAGGGACTGCCACTGGGCAATTTAAAACACATATTTGGCTATGACTGGATAAAAAACCAAATTGTTGATGATAAAAAAATAGATGGCAAACTTGTTATTAATGAGTATGAAGCCAAGATAATAAGACTTGTGTTTGACCTTTACAATCAGGGCAGAGGTCTTGACTGGATTACAAGAAATTTAAACAAGGATTATAAAACTCCATACGGTCTTAAGTTTTACCGTTCTATGGTAAGGCATATTATAAACCGTGCTCTGTACTGCGGATATGTAATTCATCATGGTCAGTTGTATAAAGGCAGCCATGAGCCCATCATAAGCGAGCAAACTTTCAGTATTGCTCAAATAGAATACAGAAACCGATACAGATATAATCCTGGTAAGTCTACAAAACATCTACTAACAGGATTTTTGGTTTGTGCAAGTTGTGGTTCTACTCTTTATGTTGGAAGCAGAACACATTCTTACAGATGTTCGGGCCTGTCTTATAACAAATGCAATGATTTTACACAGATAAATAAAGATATCATCGAAAAATACATAGAAGAGGCAATTATCGAAAAAATAAGGGATTTAAAGATTGATATAAAAATTGACAATCCAGTTAAAAAACCAAAACCAGCCGGCAATGAAAGAGAAATTATTAATACAAAATTAGAAATCCTTGCAACTGAACGTGTTGATGGCTTTATTTCAAAAGAACTGTATAGGAAAAAATATGTTGAATTAAATAATCAATTGGAGAATTTAAAAAAAACAAATATAAAATCCCAAATAGAGATTACATTACCGGATTTTACTACTGAAGAAATTTACCTAAAAAGTAATATAATAGAAAAACGTAAGATAATATCAGATTTCATTGATAAGATAGAGCTTGAAAGCCTTAAGAAGAACGGACACAGAGACCCCGAAAAGAGAGTAAAAGTTTATTGGAGAGATATTATCTCCTAAAAGTAATGCATTACAACTGTAAAGCATTATTAATAGGAGATTTAAGGGAGCACTGACTACATCAGCCAATGCTCCCGGCGAGGTGTAAGTTATTTACTTGACGGACCCAAACTACTGTAAATTTTTACAGTTACTGATTTTTTATCTCAATTCCAATTTCCTTAAACTTCCCAAATATAGACGCAATAGATTTAGCTATCAATGCAGCCCATACAAGACCCGTTATAGCAGTTAAGGGAATAATAGTTTCAAGTCCTATATCGTAGCCGAGATAACTAATAAGGTAAGGAATACCGATATTTAATCCTGCTAGAAATATCCATATAAGAATATATGGCAGAAGTCCTGATTTCATGAAGTCCAAGAATTTTTTCCAGTCAAACTGGCCTGTTTTTAATTTTATGGACACGCATAAAATCAAGTCAAGCAGCATTAAAATCAATATAACAATAAGACCTATGATTAAGCTTTTAAATATTAATAACATTTTTCACCTCCTAATAAAATTTATTTGTAGATCTCAAAATTATTTTGCATATCAGCATGAACAAAAGTTCCATATACTTTGAACCCATTCATGTCCGGACATAGCTTTATAATTATCATGGCATATTTATATGTTGCCAGTGTAATTTTTAAAGGTTTTGTATCTCCTGCTTTTGCAGACATATGCTTAGAGTTAACGGATCCTCCACCGTGAGTATTCCAAAAAGGAGTCCTATAAAAACTATTGTATTGGATGGATACATATCTTTTATTTATTACTGCAAGATAATCAGCTACCAACTGCATATTTAAAAAATGCCTTATAGCATTTATCCAGTATTGTTCTGGAGGCTCAATACATTTTGGGATCTCCTGACCATTTACTAAATCTCCACTCCAACATTCATACCATGTGAAATTTTTGCTGATCTGAAAATCATGTCTTTGCTGCTGTGCAAGTTTTGCAAGTTCTTTTTCTATCTCAAGTGCTTTATTTAATATCTCTTGGCTTGTCATTGTAATTTTTTCCTTAATTGTTGAACTATAAAAGATTTATTAATGCTGGCAATTCCACTGGAAGCATACACAACATTTACGCAGTATTCATTATTGCCTCTGAATTGGTTCCCTGTTGGCTCCAGATAGGTTTCATTAAACCATTTGCTCCATTCCCCTATACATAACATTTTATTTGCAAATCCATAAGCTGAATCGTATGCTGAATTATCTACCGCATTCCACCCATAGATATTATTCTTATCAATAGCTATTTTTGAGGTACCTGAAGCAGATTCCAGTATCGCATGAGCTAAGTTATGTAATACGTCAAAATTCCATGCTCTACTATAGTGGTTAAAAATTTCTCCCAGTCCTATAAGTCCTTTTGTACAGAGGCTTTCTATCTGTGAATCCCTATAAAAAACATAAGGTTTGATAGGCTCAAAAACTTCCGGACAATAATTATTTTTATTGTAATATTTCATCTTGGCCTTGGTTATTGGACCAATAACTCCATCAGCAGAAATACCGGCATGTCTTTGGAAGTCTTTGACAATATAATCATTCTGCGAAGGGTTTGCTGTTTTATAGCCCAAACTACAAAAATAAGTCATATTCATAATTTAGTCTCCAAATAAAAAAGCACCCAGTTTTTACCTAAGTGCTTTTCATATATTAAATTGTTTTAAAACTATATATTGTTTAGGTTTTTATGAAAACTTGCATGTTCTTTTTGGCTTGCAAACAATAAAAGATTTTCTATTCTATTATCTTTCTTGTCTCCATTTATGTGATGAACTATTTCGTCTGGTTCTAAATATCTTCCAATAGCTTCTTCCATAATTATTCGATGTTCTAAAACATAGCCGCAAGAATTAGAGTCTGGGTGCTCAGGTTTAAAGATACAAATATAACCTTGACCGTGATTAGTCCTACCACCTATCCAGGCAGGATTATTTTCCCTGAGATATTTACCTATCCTTTTTTGACTCATTTTCTTTTTACATTCTTCTGAATGTAATTTACCAGTATTTGATTGTTTGATTTTTTCTCTGGTTTCTTTGGAATGTTTTTTGCCTTTATGAGCCAAGCTCATTTTAAGTTTAGACTCTTCTGACATTTTTATGCCTTTTGGTAGTGGCATTTTAACCTCCGTGTTAAGGTTGGGGGTGAACACGCACCCCCACGATTTTTTTACTTATTTATATTATATCATACTTCTCTAAGCTAATTAAAATATAACATGTTAATTTTATTGCTCCTTTAGGTCAGTATTATTTTTTTGGTATATTTCAAATAATGAAGTTTATCCCAAATATTAGGATATGTTCTTATCATATGCTGAAAAGTATTTGGCCCTACTTCTCCGGAATAAGTATTGAGCCCATATTTTTTTTGGTACTGCAAAACAATAGGATTTGTTTTATCTCCCCACCAGCCATCGACTTTGAGCAATGGGTAAGGTTTGATATCTTCATTTAATACCATTTGAATAAAGTAAATTCCTATTTCTCCTCGCATACCTTTTTTATAAATATCTTTTAGGTCCATACCCTCATCCTCCAAAGGTAATTGTTCGTTATAATATTTTTGGTTATATGTTCTTAATGTGGAATGTTTTAGCATACTGTACCCATTCGGTAACCAGCCACCAGGAGGAATACCGTAGGGATAATCTATAGTTTTTATATCTGGCCTGCCTTCTCTCGTAAATACTTTAATCTCATCAAACACATCACCAAAAAAATCACGTCTGATAATGAATAAAATACAATATATTTCTATATGATAATCTCTTAAATCATTAAAGAGTTTTCCATAATCATTATTGAGTCCGTACTGTCCCCAGTCCCCTGTCGGTGAACATTCTGTAACTGATAGCTTAATTCCTGTACCTTCAAGAAGTTTTACCATTTCGCTGATATAGCCCCGGCCATGCTGCCAAGGCCAAAGTTCATGAGTGGAATAATACTGGCCTTTCATTAAGGTTAATAAATCTTTATACAGATAATTGCCTTGCATATCTTTCTGCAGCAGCATGGGGAGATAACTATTAACATCAATATTTATATCATTACTTCCAAAATGTACCTTAAAATTAGGATACTGCAGAAATCCTCTAGCCATTGCCATAGCAACTTTTGCATAAGTTGAAACAATCATAAATTTTTGTGGCTCATTCCAGATTTCCAGATGAGCCTGGATAAATCCCATTTTTTCTCGCAACCATATAGCAGTATATTTGCTAAATAATTCAAGAAATGTTAGATGATTGAGAAGATTGCTCCCGGGAGACAGCCAACTTGATTTTTCCTCAGAATGCCCTATACAAATTATAGGGATAGCACCTGTGTCTTTACATGCAAGTAACTGATTATAAATACTGCCTTCGCCAAGTACACCTAATAAATGATGATCCTCTCCTTCATCATTCTTCCAGAATCTCATACCATCAGAGCAGTTTTTCCAAATACGATTTACAAAGTCAGGCCATGTTTCACCGGATGGTTTCTGCGATATATCGTAAGCATCAACAAATATCCTGTGTTGAGCCTTGCTAAATATATCTATAACAATATCAGTATGTAATTTATTTAAAGGATCTATTGTTCCCAGGTAACATAATCCTGCCATTATTTTGCCTACTTAATTAAATGGTTATATAAAGCATAAAGCAAAAAACTGAGCAGTACGGCCATTCCTATCATGTATAAAGTAAAAATTATTTTCCACTTGGTAAATGAATTTACTTTTTTCTTCAGTTTACCGATTTGTTCAGGAATACTTTCTTCAGAATCATCTATAAAATTATCATCATTTAAATTTAGCTCACTCATTTACCAAATACTTTCTTGTTTATTTTTTTTAATTCAATGAATATTTTGCTAAGTGATGAATCTATTTTTTTAAAAATACTTGCACAACCAGATTGCTCAAGTGTAATTTTTGTATTGATATATAATTTTAAATATTTCTTTTCATCATCCGGGAGTGTTTTTATCCTATTAAACAAGTCTTCTGCTATCTCTGCATTTTCATCATTTACACCACTTAAAAAATCATCTCCAAGTCCTTCTAATTGTGAAAGTGTCATTTAATCCTCCGGTTCAATATGGCTGCTATAATAAAAAAACCTCCAAAAACCAGGAGGTATAAATAAATTGATAAATTGTCTAAGAAGTTCATTTCATCTAATAACTAAACCCTAAATCTTTCGGTAATATGTCAAATTAAAGAAAAAATATAAAATTACCACTTGCTTTATATTGCTTATATAAATTTAATATTTCAGTTGCTGTTAGTGCTACATTCCATACAACACATTCATCTACAATTACTGAAGCATAGATATTGGTTAATTTTTGGTTGTTATCCCAACCTATCATAAACATATTTGTAGAACCAGTACCACCATTACCCGAACAGGCTAAATTAGTTCCAAGTTGGTTACCATCGGCATACATTTTTAAATTTGTACCATCATAAGTAAGACCTACATGATGAAAACCTGACCCCATTGAAAAAGATACTACTCTTTCATTATTGGAAACTCCCTGTTGTTGTCTATTAACTGATAAAGCTCCGGCATTGGTATATGTTAAAAGATAGTTAACATACTGAGTCGTACCACATCCTTGTGCTAATATAGGATTGTCCGCATTAGTTAGAATTTTAACCCAACAGGTCATGGTAATATTGCCACCAGTAATACCAAGATTATTTGCAATAGATAAATATTTATTAGTATTGTTTGCACCAAAATTAGCCCCATTGCCAAGTTTGGCGCCCGTAAAAATTACACTGTTGTTATTAGTTAAATTATAACCGTTCCCTGAGCCATCGTTGGCATCATTTAAATTATAACAAGCTTTTATATTTGCTTGCTGTGGTAAATAATATGGTATTGGCATAATCCCTCCTTAAATATTATCAGTATAGCCAACAAAGTCCCACTTGGTGTCTGTAGAGTTATAAATAAAACATAAATACATGGTCTTACCTAATACCGTTGTTGTTGGTAAAGCAATATCGCCTGCTCGATAGATAGCATTCCATGACAAAGCTCTTGCAGTGCCATTGTCCTTTATTCTTATTGCAAGAGTATATCCTTCTAATGGAGTTCCAGACGGTGCTGCAAAAGCAGCTACTGCCGCCAGTGCAGTTATTGTAAATAGATTTCTTTTTGATGCTACGATTGGTGTAGGCGTAGCAGATGACGCTATGGTATTGACTGTAAGTATATCGCCTGCTGGACTCGTTGCATAAGTTCTCTCATCAGTAATTTTTGCATTATTTACACTTGTTGCATTTGCTAAAACCGAAACCTGTGCAAGAGATATTTCATAAGTGCTGGCTGTTTGAGTAAGTGCCGGTGCTGTCGGACTTACTGCTGGAGTTCCTGTTAAAACTTCAATAGATATTTTAAAATTAGTTACCGTATCAAGCCTTAGCACAACTCTATCAATTCGTGGATTTGTTGGATCTGCTGCTGCAAGTGATTTTGTCAGATATGCAGTATTCTGATACCAGAAACCCTGTATCCAGGCTTCACCGGAATTTACTCTTACAGCAAGAGCGACAGGGTCAGTTTCTACAACTGCCAGAGTGTTTAATATGCCGGTAAATACACCATCGGTAAATATTTTTTTCAAAACTTCTGCAAATTGCGGCTGTGTATATGCCGGTACACTGCCAGCCGGACCACCGAAGAGCCTTGAATATTCAACCATATATCATCATCTCCTATCCCAAATAAAAAAGCCCCTTAAAAGAGGCTTTAATTTATTAAATTATCTATATTAAATTAATTACCAGTTATCATGTGGTAATTTTCTACTTCATTTGCCAATTCTATTAATTCTTTATCACAAAATCCTTCTTTTAATTCTTTTATCTTAATTTCACAGGAATTTAATTCCTTGTAGGAATTTTCTGAATCCAGGGGTTTATATTCAATGTAATCAAGACAACTATTCCTTATTGACTCCAGTCTACTAATTTCTTTAGCTATAATCTCTATTTGAGCTTTATTCATAATTACCTCCTCACTTCAGGGAGATAATTTTTTGTTTTATATTCGCTAATATTTATTAGATCTGGATAGGATTTCCCGAAAGTTAATCTATTTTGAATTAAATCTTTTGGAGTGATTTCTATCGTTGACTCTATTACTCTCAAACTTGCTGTAACAATGCCCGGATAATCAACTGTTACAATATCACCCAAATAAAAATCCGTACCATAACTAAATGGACCTGTACTTAAATTCTCCATTTCAATTACTTTTTCCACGCCGAGCTCTGCCAACCTTTCATTGCCACGTTGGAGCATTTTATCAGTAGCGTTCAAATCTCTTGCATCAATGAAACATTCCCTTCTTGCCATGCCCGTAAATGAAGCGGCAAGGTATGTAATCTTATCAACGTCCCTGACGTTTGCATTGCCCTGACCGGCAACATAGGCAACATTTTTGCTATTCATGGATGAATCGCTATAGGATATGAGTTTTATATTCCCGAATTTGGGTGAAAATGAAACAACTGAATTTACACCATTGCCCCAGCTTCTGTTCAGCCCGTTAATAATTTTAAATACCATTTTTTTATTAGTGGGGTCTAACACTATCTCCCAGCCAAGCCCGGAAGCCAGACAAATTTCCTCGCAAATTTCAGCAATAGTTTGAAATCTTGCATCATATTTAATATTGCCTCCACGCTGTCCGTCGGGAGTTTCCAAAAATAGTAAAGGATAATTTCTGTCCGTGTCGGTTGCGCCCATGCAGTTTATATTTACATAATATCTCATAGCCGTCTCCGCAAAAGTGTTCTGGCTATCGTAACCTGTCCCAACCGCAGTGCCGTTTAAGGCAATGCGTTCAGCAAGCAGTCCCCCAAGACCTCGTCCCGTAATAGTATAATTTTCAGATAATTTTCCCTTATCAGTCAGTCCAATTTCTATTGATTCAATAATTACTGCCCTATAATATCCAGCTACATATATGGCAAGCACATTTCCTTTAACAAGATATTGTGTATTAGTTTTATATCTGTTAATCTCTAATTTAAAATTTCCAACTTTTCTATACCTGAAAGTCCATGACAGATATTCGTAATCTTCCAGTATGCCTTTTCTTGTAAGCGTACTGTCAAAGATTGTAATCAAACTCGACAGGGGTAAAATTTTACCCTGCTCTATTATGGTCTGACGAGCCTCTTTTAAGGTTTTTGCCGTTACACTTGCCAGCAGAGTATCGGTAATTGCCACGCCGTTTCGCAAAGTATAGGAATAACTTGTATCAGCAGGCAGGCCGCCGTCCCTGTAAGTTCCACTGCCGGCCCCAGAGCCAAAAGTAGCAATCTTATTCGTGTCTCTAAATAAAGATACGTTCGTTCCATAATTAAATGTATAAATCAAATCAATTGTGGCAGAGTCTATAACCTGTTTGTTTAAAGTTCCTTCAGCCGGCAATGCCGGAGTTCCAACAGTCGCAGAGGCCAACAATGTTGAGCCGATTGTTGCGCCATTTCGCAAGGTATAAAGATATACTGTATTGGGTGCAAGTCCGGTATTATTATATACCCCTGCCCCACTACCTGAACCAAAAGTTATAACCAGCGTTGAATCCCTAAATAATGTTACATTGCTGCCATTTTGATATGACCAGTTCAAATCAACCGCAGTAGGGCCTGCTGCCGCAGCGCTTAAAGTGCCTGAAGTTGTTGGCGGGGGAGGTGGCGGCGGAGGAGGTGGCGGCGGCGGAGGCGGAGGTGGTGCAGCTTCTGTATAAAAAGTTTCCTCTGCTAAGATTATAGCCCCAGAAGGGCCTAAATAATTTAAAGCAAGTGTAAATGTATAAGCTGTCCCAGGTGATAAACCATCAAATGCCTGCACCCCCGAACCAGAACCAGAACCTAAATTTCTTCCATTTAGATTACACCCATAAGACGGCACTCCTGAAAATGAATAATTAACAACAATATAATCTGTGCTTCTTCTATTTAATGATAGACTTCCTGATGCCATATCACAAATCCCTAAACCTAAAATAGAAATTAATAATATTATGATTAAAATTGAACATAACTTTTTCACTTAAACTCCACTATATCTATGGTAGTAATACAGCCTTGCCTGAGCATTAGCACCTTCGGAAGTTACAGTATATTTAATAATATTGCCACCAGGCTTAAGTTTCCAAAATATAGAATTAGGATTAACATATTCAAAAGCATTGGTATAGACCCCACCGGATAGTATCATTGCAGCCTTTTCACCAAAGGCTGTATTTATAATTAAAATATCACCATTATTTACTGTCTTGGTAATAATTAAATCTTCTCCTGTCGTGATGTTTTTTATTGTCGGATTAACAACTTCACCATAGAAATAAATCATTACCGGAGTTTCAATGTTGCCTGAATTTATAACATTGATTTGGCTTCCGACAGTTCCTAAATTAAACGGAAAACTAAAAGGAAAACTAAATCCGCCTGAAAAACCAACCATAATTTGCTGGACTTGTGCCGGATTATACCAGAACGGGTTAGGTGCAAAGAATTGGATAATGGTCATTTGATGAGTAGCACTTCGTCCTCTACCTGATGGAAATATGGGTTGCAACGGTATACAATCTAGCCAATAAGTAGTAATACCATCATCCTGTACCCATTTTAAAGTTCCAACACCTAATTTTGGATTAAAATATCGAAGAACAGTTAACCGTCTGTCGAGTACCTCTTGCCTATTGCTGCCTGTTATAACAAACTCCAATACCGGATTGCCTGAATCAAAGATTGTATCTATGTAAGTTTCACCATCCTGATACGGTGCTTTAGATGATTGATGCTTTACAGGTGCATTTCCCATATCCCATGTAGGTTGGAGTAAATAATTCCCTTGAATATTAAATGTTTCTCCATTTGCATTTGTAAAAGATAGTAGCATTAGGTCAACCCCATTCTATAGCCGAGTTCCCTTACCATCATGTTAAGATTTCTGTTAATTTCTGACTCAGTTAATGGCTTAGGTGAGTTAAAAGTATTGTTCATTACTATACCATTACCTATTCCTGCTTTTTCCGATCTTGCAGTTATCCCCATGTAATCAGTCCTATTTGTTTTGATAGCATTCATTAAATCTCTTTGCAGCAGTCCTTCTCCTCTTATACCGATAATTCTCAAATCAGGAATAAAACCTGTTTCTGATATTTCACCGCCTGTTTGCTTGCCTTTGCCTGTTTGCTTGTCAAAACCTTCTGCTGCAATTCTTCCAGGGATATTACCTTCAGTAACATTTCTATAAAATGTAGTTAGATAAATTGTTTTGCTTTCAAGTGCATCTATTGCCTTTTTTAATTCTATGGCCTGTGCTACTGCGCCCATTGTTACTTTTGCCATATCTGCCATTGTCTGTTTTAGTTTGTCTGTTTTATCGTCTGCTGTTACCTCGGAGGGAGTTAAGGTATACAAAGCATCCATTAATGCTTTGGCTTCTTCTTTTGCTTTAGCTTCGGCCTCTGCGACAGCCTTCATTGCAGCAGCATCTTCTTCGCTTACGGGAATACCTTCTCTTTGTGCTTCAATACGTTCATGGATTTTAATATTAACCATGTCGGTATTGTCATACATATCTTTAGCTACTTTAATATAATCTTCAGTTGAAATAGATTCTTTTTCCTGTTCTTCTCTAAGCTCTTTTATCCTTTCAATATGTTCTTTTATTGTAAAGATGTTGATATCTCTGGCATCTGATTCATCAATCAAGCCGTCAGCCATAGCTTTAGCAATTGTGATATTGTCAGACAGACCATCTTTAACTGCTGTCAACGGTGCTAAAACCCTAAGTAGTGTACCGCCAATTTTCCCCCAGATAGAATCCATGTTTTCAAGTTTTCCAGAGCCAAGATCAACAACACCATTTAAAGCGATAAAACCGGCAACAATTGCAGTAACCGAACCGCCGGTAGTCATAAGAGTGGTCTTTAAAGTTCCAACTGCCTTAGCAGCATTTCCTAGGAATAACAATACTGGCCCCGCTGCGGCTGCAACTAGTCCTAACTTAACTACAAAATTCTTGGTCTCATCTGAAGCATTAGCGAATTTTTCTATATAAGGTTTTATAATTGTAATGGTCTGCTGCACTACAGGAATTAAACCCTTGCCAAGCTCAATCATGGCAAGTTGAACCTGTTCTTTAAATATCCTCATCTGGTTAGCAGGACTGTCCAGAGTTCGAGCCAGATCTCCCTGAGCCTTAGAGGTTGCTTCCATTATTGCCCCGTATCGTGCCATAATCTTTTGCTGTTCGGTTAGTTGCTCGCCTTGAGCGGCTATTCCATGAGTATATGCATAATTGGCAACCGTAGTTTCATTTACCACTATTCCAAGACGTTTTAAGGGTTCTATTTCTCCAGTTATGCCAGATTGAAGTTTTAAGAATGCGTCTTCAACATTTAAGTTATAAAACGAAGCCATGTCATAAGCAAGTGAAGTCAAGCCCTTCGCAAGTTCATACGATTTTTGCGTGCCCAGCCCCATTGAATCAAACATTACGTTGAAAGTACCCAGGTTCTTTCGGACGTTATACTCATTAAGCCCTACAGATTTAGCAAATTCGTTTGACCATTCCCTTGCTGAGTCGGCCATTTTACCCATAGAAACGGTAAATAAGTTTTCGCTCTCTACCACGTTCTGGGCAGCAGATAAAGCATTCTTGCCAATGAGGACAAGCGGAGTTGTAACAGCAAGCGACAGCTTGAGTCCAGCAGAGGTTAAATTCTTTCCTACAGATGTTACCTTATCTGAGAAAGTCTGCACTTGCTTGCCAGACTGCTTTAATGCATCCTCTAATTTTTTCATATCCGCTTTTATACGGATAAGTAATTCTCCAACATTTACTTCAGCCATAATTTAGCTCCTTATAACAGGAAACCCTAGATTTTCTAGGGTATTATCATCTGCAGGTTCATCTTCAGCCTGCAACTGCTCTATTGTTTTTCCTGTTAAATATTCAATTGATGCTTTTTGAAGTGCGATAAATGTACATCTTGGTATGTTTAATAATGTACTGTAATCACATCCATAAACCTGTTTAATATTAGCTGCAGACAATAAAAAATCTGCTTCTATCTGCCCAGGTAAATTTTCTGTATTATTTGGGCTATCTGCAGCTTTTCCGTAAAAACCTCTCCTATGCCTTCCTTTATAAAAACCTCCCTTATGAGCTTTAAAGCAGATATTAGATCAGTAGAGGTTTTAAAGTTTGCAGTAAAAAACTTTTTGTCCTTGCCTGTAATAATTACAAGCAGAGATATTATGTTTTCTTCTGCAAGCAATGCCTCGTCAAGAAGTTCTGTAAAAGACATATCTTTGAGCTTATTTGTTACGATGTTTTTAGAAACCTCAGTGATCTGCTTTGATAGAATCCTTGAAAGCTCTATAGTCTGCTTTATTGATAAGGGGGCAACCTCTACAGTATTGCCCCCAAACTCATAAGAAAGTTTTTTAGGAAGCAAGTTTTTAAATTCTTCCATTTATTTCCTTTCTTATTATTTTATGCACTTACTTGTTCCAAAATTTTTCCGTTTGACGGTTGGCCATTTGAATCGGTTATGGTCAGTACTGGGTATAAGTCAAACTGTACCGGAATAATAGCTTTGGGAGTTTTACCGATACTCTTACCAGAAGCAACACCGCCCAGGCTTGCGTTAAACGCAACCACACAACGCAATTTACCATCAGGTTTTTTATGCAAAAACGCTATTGCTCTTGGAGTTAGAGAAACTGGTACAGATAATGGGATTACTTTTTCATTTGGAGTTACAGTAGTGTTTGTCGTTATCCCTCCCAGTTCCCAGGCTATTTGCAAATTCTCAAAAGAGGTTTCAGCAAAATTTGCAATAATTATATCTTTTACTGATAAGATATGATTTCTTAGAGGAGCATTTAAATTATCAACAACATCCTCATCTGTTGTAATTGTTCTTTGCAATACTACTCCCCCGTCGACAGCCCCAAAGTCTGTCCAGCCTGTCTTTGCTGCTCCATCCATTGCAACAACTGTCAAAATATCTGACAACTTTACTGGGTCAACCGTACTTGCATTGCCTGTGCCTGAGATTGTACTTGTATAGTACAAAACTCTTGCAGGCCCTCTTACAATATTATTAGTACTTACAATTTTTCCGTCCATTTCATCTCTCCTTTACAAATAAAAAAGACAAGAATTAATCTTGCCTTCTTATTTGATATTTAATTTTTTATTAGTTATTTAATCTTCAAAAACTCGTGCAAACTTATACTGGCTGCAAATATCACAAAGCCACTCTGCTTCACGCTCTGTTACAAAAAACTCCTCATCAGGATAAAATGTTATAATTCTTTTGATATAATCCTTATTTGAGTGATGAGGTACAACCTGGATAGCCATGACTATAGTATCTTTTACAGACCCCAAAAATTTAATTTTTACAAGCCTTGTTATATTAACTGGCATACTCAAATGGTTTAAATGTTATCTCGCAATAATGTACATATGCTCCGTCAAGCATGATTGCCACCGATTCAAAACGTGTCATCGATGGCGGGCTCATTCTCCAGCATTTTGTATCCAAGGTATCTTCATATAAAAAATGATCAAGGATATTCTCTATCAAGTTCTGGAATAACTTTTCACTCTTGTTTGCATCATTTATCAGATAATAACCTCTAAGAACAAAACCATGCTGCTTGCCTTCAAGTTGACCTTCCTCAGAAATAGCATCTCTCGAAGTTCTTGTTAAAAACCATTCAGGACAATTTGCTCCGGTACCATTTTTCTTAAAAGTTATTATCGTATTATCCGTGTTCTGGATCCGCACATAATCATGCACATTGCCTATTGTAGCAAAATTTGCGCTGTCTGTGGGAACTATTGCGATAAGTTCTGCTTTTAGTTCTGCTAAGATACTTGAGTAACTCATGACTTTCCTCCCAGGCTGTTTACAAATTCCTG
>SCLI03000497.1_pt1 | contig 24075 bp, 20 predicted proteins | sample 7268041 | NCBI WGS metagenome assembly SCLI03 (sample SAMN10721081, study PRJNA514188) | viral metagenome | isolation source: depth-stratified mine tailings core A | place: China: Fankou Pb/Zn Mine tailings | collected 2017-10 | reverse complement strand
TCTCTGCACGCCGTGTCACACCGCTACGCACATGGGACTGGCGGGAATCCGCGGCATTGCAGACGAGGCCGTGGGGCACCTGATGAAGACAAATCACTGGAGTGAGGCGCAGGCATCGGCACATGTTTCAGATGCTTTTGACATATGGGAGAGACGCTCGCGAAAGGAGTGGAGCTTAGATGTCTCGATGATCGAGGGTACCGGAGTCCTGCTGGCGAAACAGCCCGATCCATCAGAACGGAAGACCTACGCCGATAACCGTACGAGGGAGGTAACCGCCGAAGAGGAGTCCGATGGTGAGATCCCAGGACAAGTGGTCAGTATCCAGGAGGCAAAGAGACGACTACTCGCCCCGCTCTACCGCGACCGCAAGGGGCGCAAGGCGCCGGAATCCCGTTAAGCGGTGATCTTTTTCGGCAAGCCGTTTTTTCGTGGTTCCGAGCATCTTTGTGTTCCGCGCATATGTATAGAGCATGAGGTTGATTGCACTACTTCAGAAGATCGCGGACCGGGGCAATATCACTCACGAAACCCAAGGACCACACGCCTCGGTCGAGCCTTTGCTGGGACAGGGAAGGAGTGAAGTGTCAACCACTCCACCCTAAAGGAAGGGGGCTTGTAGGGCCAATTCCTACAGGTTCCGTCCGATAGGGCCGGTTGACCAGATCAAGACATCACCAAGGAGGTGAACAGAGTGTCTACGTTGCACACGAGCGAGAAGACCGACCAGGGGATGCTTCCTCAGTCCCCTGCTCTTGAATCCACATCAGCAGACAAGCCCGGAGTAGGTACGAAACGGGGTGTGGACGCTCGGAGTCAAATCCGAGCAACTGGTGTGCAACATGGTCGAGGGGAGACTTCTCAAACCGTCACCTCGGATGAGAAGCATCACTCTGCAAGAACAGCTTCGGCTGGTCAAGCAGAAGACCGGGGTCTTGCGACCCCATACAACATCGTAGTACCAAATATCGCCGTACCGAAACGAACAGCACAACACGTGTTCGTGCTGGACAAGCATGGACAGCCATTGCAGCCGTGCAGACCGGCGAGGGCGCGCAAGCTGTTGGCCGACGGGCGGGCGAGAGTTCACCGGCTGGTCCCGTTCGTGATCAGATTGGTGGATAGGGAGGTGGCAGATTCACAAGTGTTGGGTGTCGAGGTCGGCATAGCTCCTGGGTCGAAGGTCACAGGCGTGTCAGTGTTCACGAACAATCAAGGCGGGCGCGAGGGCCTTGTCTCCATCGAGATCGGGCACCGTGGCCAACAGATCCACAAGAAGATGCAGCAGCGGGCCAACTACCGGCGCAGAAGGCGTTCGGCCAATCTTCGCTACAGGGCACCACGGTTCAACAATCGGACGAGACCTAGCGGATGGCTCGCACCGAGCCTGAGGCACCGGGTCGATTCCACCATGGCGATGGTTGCGCGGCTAAGGCGGTGGGCTCCGGTGACAGCCATTCATCAGGAGCTGGTGCGATTTGACATGCAGAAGATGCAGAACCCGGAGATCTCGGGTGTCGAGTACCAACAGGGTGAGCTTTTCGGCTATGAAGTGCGGGAGTACCTGCTGGAGAAATGGGAACGCAAGTGCGCTTACTGCGGAGCCACACATACACCGCTCAACATCGATCACATCCGTCCGAGGTCTAGCGGTGGCTCGAACCGGGTGTCGAACTTGACATTGGCTTGCATCCCGTGCAACCAGTCAAAAAGCAGTAATCCGGTTGAGGAGTTCCTTGTTAACAAGCCAGAGGTGCTCAAGAAAATTCTGGCCAGAGCGAAAGCTCCGCTCAAAGACGCCGCCGCTGTGAATTCCACCCGCTGGGCACTCTATCAAGCGCTGAAGGGGTCGGGCCTACCAGTATTGGTTGGTTCCGGTGGACGGACCAAGTGGAACCGAAGCCGGTTTGGGTTGGCAAAGTCGCACACTCTGGATGCTCTGTGCGTCGGGGAAGTAGATGCCGTTGCGGCAGTACCTAAGACGATTCTCGTCGCTGAGTGCATGGGGAGGGGAAGCTATTCACGGACCAGGACCGATAAATACGGCTTTCCCCGTTTATATCTGCCACGTACCAAACAGGTCCATGGATTTGCGACCGGAGACTTGGTACGGGCGGTGATTCCGAAAGGCAAGCACGCGGGCGTCCACGTAGGACGAGTCGCGGTAAGGAGTCGCGGATGGTTCAGGGTTGGTACTGTCGACTGCTCTTGGCAGCATTGCACCTTGCTCCAGCGAGCGGACGGTTACGAGTACGAGAGAAGGGAGGAAGTGCCGTTCCCCTCCCGTCTTCAGGCGGGAGTACCCACGGCACCTTAAATGATGGACGTCGAATTTGAAGATAAGCAAGCTCTAGTCAGACTCCCCTGGCCGCCTCCACCGGAGAAAGATGCGCTCAAAGCACTGGGTGCGAGATGGGATCCTGAAAAGAAGCTCTGGCGGATTAGCATTTCGCCGTCTATTGTGCGCTGGTTCTTGGCGCATGGGGTCGAAGTGCCAGAAGACGTTGTTGGGGCTCTGGAAGAGAACCTGGCGGCATCCCACGCAGCGGATGTTGACATGGTTCTCCCGTCTCCTGATGGGCTTGAATACCGACCGTTTCAAAAGGCCGGAGTGGCGTGGGCGCTCAGCCATGAGGGTACCCTGATTGGCGACGACATGGGCTTAGGCAAAACCGTGGAAGCTCTTGGCGTGGTGAACGCCGACAGCACGGTCAACTCCGTCCTGGTCGTCTGTCCGCTGTCGGTGGCGCTCAACTGGAAAGCGGAAGCTGGAAAATGGCTGACGAGAGAGGCGAGCATAGGGGTGGCATCTTCGAAAGAGCTGCCTGACACCGATGTGGTGATCGCCCACTGGGGGATTATATCTAAGCACGCAGAAGCCCTGCGCGAGCGAAACTGGGACCTGGTGGTGCTCGATGAGGCCCAGTACGCCAAGAACCCAAAGGCGGGCCGGACCAAGGCGTTGTTTGGCGACCGGACCAAAAGGATCGCGCCACTTGTAGCCGGACGCAGGCTGGCTCTCAGCGGCACCCCGATTCCCAACCGCCCGATCGAGATCTATCCGGTATTGAAGTGGCTGGCACCGCAGGATTTTCCCAGCTGGATGACGTTCGCTCTTCGGTACTGCAATGGTCACAACACCGCCTATGGTTTCGATTCAACGGGTGCGTCGCATCTGGATGAACTCCAGGAACGCCTTCGGAGCAGCGTCATGGTGCGAAGGCTCAAGAAAGACGTGCTAACCGAGCTTCCGGAGAAGACACGGCAGGTGATCACGATCTCGGCGGATACCTCGGAGCTGAAAAAGGCGCTTGCTGCGGAGAGAGCGAAAAAGGCAGAGACCGATAAGGCTCTCGTCGAGGCCCTGGCGCAGGTCGAGCTGGCGAAGGCCGGGAGCGAAGAGGAGTACAAAGAAGCGGTGAATGCGGTGCGCGAAGCACAGGGCGTGGCATTCAACGAAATGTCTCGAGTCCGGCATGAAACAGCGTTAGCGAAAGTGCCCCAGGTTCTCAATCACGTGAAAGACGTGTTGGCGGATGAAGACCAGAAACTGATTCTCTTCGCGCACCATAGAGACGTGATCAATTCCTTGAGGGAGGGACTGGAGAATGATTCCGGGGAGTGGCGCGGGGTAAAGACCGTTTCCATAATGGGCGGGGACTCGCCGGACCACCGTCAAGACGCCGTGACCAGCTTCCAGAACGATCCCAGCGTGCGAGTTTTTCTCGGTAGCATCGGGGCAGCCAGGGAGGGAATCACCCTCACAGCAGCGGACGTGGCGATATTCGCAGAGATCGACTGGGTGCCTGGCAACCTATCCCAGGCTGAGGATCGGTGCATGGCAGAAGGCTCGCTTGTGCTCACCCCGCTGGGTTGGAAGCCCATTGAACAGATCACACTGGGGAACCTGGTGGTTACCCACACCGGAGCCGCCCGGAGGGTCACTGACATTTGGAGCCAGGAATCACGTCGTGAGATGGCGGAGATCAGAGTCAGTGGATGGCCGAATGTCATCGTGAGCACGTCCGATCACCGGTACATGCTCGAAGATGGCAAGTGGAAGCAGGCGCGAGAGCTTCTTTGCGGAGAGCGGATGGCGCTGTCCCCGGCTCTGGCCGGAGGTCGGTACGACGCGCCAGACGGCGTGAAAGTGCAGAGCGTTCTCTTGCGGCGGGCAAGAAAGACGGGCGGATCTTTTGAACGCATCTGGGATCTCACTGTTGAAACCGACGAGTCTTTTGTTGTCGGCAATGTGGCAGCGCACAACTGTCACCGCATAGGTCAACGCAACGCGGTGACGATCCAGCACGTGCTTCTGGACGAATCGCTGGATGCGACCATGATCCAGACGATCATCTCCAAACAAGAGGTGCTGGACAAGGCCCTCGACGCCGAACTGGGAAAGATCTCCGACCAGCCTGTTCTCCCTAGCCGACCCAGCAGCGAAACAACGCAGGACGAATCACTCGTGGGTGGTCCGCGACCTGCGGCCACCAGATCGGCGACGCAAGAGCTGATCGCGAGGCGGGCTGAGCAGATGACGGCGGACGACATCGAGACGGTACACATAGCGCTGAAAGAACTTGCACTCATGGACCCGGACCGAGCGCTTGGCCTCAACGGCCAAGGTTTTTCCCGGATCGACGTTGCGATAGGCCACAACCTGGCGGACCGGGGAACTCTTTCCACCAAGCAGGCTGCACTTGGAGCAATGCTGATAGCGAAATATCACAGGCAGATCGGGGACGAGGCAGCCGGGATCTGGCGGAATCTGGGCGAACGCGACAAGGAGTCCGAGAAAGCCGAGATCGTAGAAAACCAGGAGACGCTTGACCTTTCAAACATGCAAGCCGTGGCCAAGCCGAAAGGCATGCGACTGCGGTGAAACGCGGGCGCATGCATACATCGACGGATTGAAGAAGGAGCGGGAGATGCCAGGAATCAAAGAAAATGTTGCACAGGATCAGCGGGTAATCGCGAAGGCCGGGGGTGCACGGGAATATATCGTCGCGGTCGGGTTGCCAAAAGGCTTGATATACCAGAAAGACAACGAAGAGACAACGGGCGTCATCCGTATTGGCGGGCATCTGGTCGATTCGCTAACGCCCATGACTTACGCGGTGTGGACGCAGTGTCTGACGCCTATGGTCGCGAATGCCTATGCGGTCCAGTGGCTTTCTTCTGTTTTGGGGCGATACCCACAGGCTTGCCGATCTGCGCTGGACGAGCTTTTCGCCGCTGGATACCTGGTGCGGCTGCAACTTGGATCCCGATTGAGCCGGGAGATTTCAGATCTGAGACCGATTCCATCCGGATACGGAGCGGGCAACTCCTTCGTGACTCCTGACAAATATTACGTGAGTATGGAGTCGAATACGCCAGTGGCATTGGACGTAATCGGGCAAGCTCTTTGGTCTTTGATGGACGGGAACCTCACCCTGCAAGAGATCGCAGAAGAGGCTACCAAGTGGCTGGAGATCGTGCCGGAGCTGGTCGAAGCGGGACTCATCTATACGGTCGTAGAGCTGATGAGTGGACGCTGTCTATACCTCGACAGGGCTGTTTCGTCATGAGTTACGAATCTTTCATCAAGAAAATGGCAGCAGCGGCAGTTGCAGGCGGAGCGGCATATCTGACGGCGAAGTACTCGGGACGCGGACTGGATGTGGCAGTCATTGCCGCCAGTGCGCAAGTAGTTGTCGAAGAAGCGGAGGATCTGGCGAAGCACGCTCGAACTGACGACGCCGAGAAGAAACGGACCAGCGCAGTGTCAAAGGCACCGGAGACGAAGGAAGAGGACCCAATAGAGCCTTCGCTCGACCACCAGCCGAAGCGTAAAGCAAGAGCGATGGGCCTTCATTGACCGGGACGGAACCCAAATCCGCAGCGCTCCGCCAATCCATCTACGAACATGAAGACGAGCGCCGTTCGTGGAGCGCCTCCGTTTTCGGCGCATACATAGCAAGTAACGAGAGAGCGCCGAGGGTCGGCGACGAACGAGAGGCAGAAAATGGCTAGGACACCGACAAGGGACCTCTTCGCGCAAGGGCTGCAGGTGACCGAGATAGAGGAATCGGACGAGTGGGGAATGGACCGCAATGAGGGGATCGGCGGATCAGAAGCAGGATCGGTGCTGGGTCTCAACAAATACCACACCGCGCTCGATCTACTGGAGGAAAAGGTTACCCGCACATCTCTGCGGGAGTTCAGCGAGGCGCAGGAGTTGCGCATGGACTGCGGACACGCTCTGGAGGCGTTGACGCTGAAGACCTTCGCCGCGAAAGAACTCAAGATTCCATACACGATCTCCTTAGAGGATCTCGACGCAGCAGATAGCTTGGGCCACCTGAGCAAGCACCTTTTCGTCAATCCGCGCTGGGCCTTCGCATTCGCCCACGTGGATGGCCTTTACCGTCTAAACGACGAACTGGGGATCGTGGACGCAAAGGCTTCCTTCCGCGATCCATGGCAGGAGGTTCCCGAGTACTACATCGCACAGCTCGCTCACTACAACGCGGTGATTGGAGGACACATCGGCTATATAGCCGGCATGTTCATGGACCATCCTTACCCGAGGCCCAGAGGATACCGGTTTGATTTCACCGCAGAACAGCTCAAGCTGGTCATGAAAGCCGAGGCGCTCTTTTGGAAATACGTGGTGAAGATGCGTGGCGGTTATAGTCCGGGGCAGGAGGAGTTGCGCTGGCTTGAGTCGACGCTGGCGCAGATGGGCGAAGAGTTCATGGCGGGCGTCGAAAGCGCCCCTGATCCGGATGCGGCAGAAACCATATCTATCGTCCTGGCCCGCGAGGACAAGGAGCTGCTCGTCAGGTATGCGGCGCTGAAGCAAGAGGGCAAGGCGCTCTACACGGAGATCGAGGCCATTGGCGAGTACTTCAAAAAGGCTTCCAAGGTTCCAAACGTTTCCTTCGTATCTGAAGACGGGACCGAGCTGGCAAAGAAGTCCACCATCCAAAAAAACTCCCTCGACCGCGAGGCGATGGTTGAGGCGGGAGTGCCGATAGATGCGTTTTACACCACGAGCCCTCAAACGAGTTTGAACATGAAAAAGGCTCTCAAAAACCTGGCGGCCAGTGTGGAAAACACCCTCAACGCGGGAGAACCCCGCACGGATCTCCTTATCGAGGTGCAGTTGCAGCTGGATGATTTAGCGGACTATGAGGTTGTCACTCCATCTCGTCAGGATCGTATTCCGCAGCCCGAGAACGCCTTTTCTTAGGAGGATACATGCCAGCCTTCGCTAATGTCCGAACCGGCACGCCTGCGATGCGCCAGCTATCGAAGGAGACTCCCCTGTCGAGGGAGAATTGTTTGATGACCGAGAGGAACCGCGCCTCGAGCTCTCGGAACCTCTCGTCCTCTGTAAAGCTGTTCAGCTGCTTTTCGAGATCGGCCTTCTCCTGGATGCGGAGGACCTTTTCCACTCCAGTGGAGGATGCTATCACCTTCGTCAGCTCCGAGATCCGCTTTTTTAGGTCATCGGGGTCCGGTCTTTGCGCGCCTCGACCTTTGTACTTATGCGTCTCCAGCGCCTTTATGTATGCATCCACCCATCGCGAGCGTTCACGACCAAGCGCCATGGCTTTCTTGTTCTCTTCCGACATCCCGTTGCCAAGACGCAGATTGTTATCTGCCAATTCCGACTCCCTGGTCTATATATTCACTGGGCACGGACGCCGCGCCTTTCACATCGATACTAACAAATGTCGAGCACTGGGCCAACAGGAAAATCGACGGGGCGCAAGCCCCGCACAATCAAATAACGACTACTGTCCGACGCAATTACCCGAAAGGAACTCTCCGTGAGCTTCAAACCCAATTCAGAACAGATGGCAGTTATGGATGCGCTAGGTTCGCCGGGTAAATCTGTCTTCGTAATCAACGCCCTAGCTGGGACGGGCAAAACAACGACGCTTGAACTGCTCGCAAACGGGCCTTTGGCGGGCGAGCGGATCACGTACATAACCTTCAATGCCCGCGCCGCCAAGGAGGCGCGTGGGAGGTTCGGAAGGAACACTTTGTCTCAGACGGCCCACTCCCATGCGTGGCGGTCGCACTACCCTGGGAGTTCGGAGACGATGGCGGAGGTGTTCGCCGGAAGGCTGACCCAGGGGAGCCTGTACGGCGACATGGCCCTGATCGCTGAGGATGATGCCAAGTGGCGCAGTTCTTTTGCCAAAGTGGCGGGACTCTTGGGCATTGGGCGCTTCGGCTGGAGGGCGGGTATCCTTCCGGTCCTTTCGGTAGTTGACGAATTCTGCAAGTCGCCGAGGCTTGAGATCTCCATCGATCACATCCCTTCCGCCATAAGAGCCAGGGCCATGCTGGCAGGAAGCAAGATCGATCTGAAAGTGTTGCTGAAAGAAGCCGAGAGACTATGGGAGCACCAGGTGAGCGCCTCTTCGGACATTCCGATATCGCATGGGACCTATCTCAAGCTCGCCTCGCTCGACCCGGAGCCGTTCAGCACGGACATCATCTTCTTCGACGAAGCCCAAGATGCGTCGGCGCCCATGTTAGCGATGATTGACGCCCACGCGGCAAAAGGCGGCAGGCTAGTGATGGTCGGTGACAAGTACCAGCACATCTACGCATGGGCCGGAGCGCTGAACTCCATCGACTCCTTTGCAAGCAAGTATGCCGAAAGCTCGCTCGTCCTTCCCCTGTGCCAGTCGTATCGGTTCGGCTCCGACATTGCCGACGCAGGGAACGTGTTTCTTTCTGCGATGCGTTCGGACTACAGGCTGGCTGGGCTTGGGCCTCACGGATCATCCGAGCACTCGGGAATTGCCGATACAATTCTCTTCCGTTCCAATCTGAAGATGATCACGGAGATTCTCGCCGCGCACAAGCAAGATCCGGAGCGGAAATTCCACGTGGTTGGAGGCACTGGCGAGATGGTCAACGTGCTGGGCGATCTGGCGCGTCTCTACTCGGGGGAGATCCCCAGGACCGGAGATTTGAGCGGATTCGCCAGTTGGGACGAGCTCAGGGAGTTTACGGATACGCCTCTCGGCGCTGGTTACGCCGCGCTGGTCAGCCTGGTGGAGATGCGCGGAGGCGCAGTGTCGGATGTCATGGGCATATTGAAAAGGTCCCAGTTTCGCCCGGAGGATGCGGATGTCATTCTCTCTACCGCGCACAAGGCGAAGGGGGCGCAGTGGGGGAGTGTGAAGCTCTCGAGCGAGTTCGGGAAGCTCTGGGACAACTCTGTGGTAATCGACGCCGACACCGGGCAACAGTCGTATCTGATCCCCGAGTCCGAAGAGATCGCTCTTCAATATGTCGCCGCAACGAGGTCGCAAAAGCTGCTTGTCCATGGAGGACTGCTCGGGAAAGTCCAAGATCATCTTCGGCGGGTTTCGACCCAACGGGGTGGGCCTGGCCGGTTGCCTCGCGCTGTCGGAAACTAGCTTGCTGGAACCTATAGTCCTGCAAGAGTTTTTACGCGGTGGATTAGCCTGACGACGCTGGGCTCTGTTTGCCCGTGGTTTTGCATCAAGCTATCGCGGTTGTCTTCGGGGCGGTTTTCAGCCCAAGATCTGCGATAAAGCGCTCGAATTCAGCGGTGGCGATCCGCGCCGACCGTCCTATATGGACTGGAGTCAGCCTCCCCTCGGCGATCAATTGATAGACGGTTGTTCGCGATATGTTGAGGCGCTTTGCAACCTGAAGGTAGGTCATCAGCAGCACCTCGTTATCGCTGACGGCGGAGGCCGCTGTTACTGCTTGTTCCGTTGTAGGTTCCATGCTCTATACATATGCGCGGGGGCAAAAGTTACTCGGAAACCCCAAAGCTCTTTAGGTTGGGCTTGTGCTCCAAGTGCGGTCAAATCAACCAAATAACGAGCCAAGTTTCATCAAGACTCCGGATTTGCGCCAGGGACCGGAGCCGAAAGTTGTCGCCACTGCTGTCTCATTGGACCGTAGAAGTCACCGGTTTTTCGCCATCGTGTGTCCTTGTACCCCACCATTCACAACTACCGACCAAAGATGGTACGTTTGACAGATATGGATTCGGGAGAATGGCTGGATCGTTGGCTAGCCACAAAACAAGCCACGCCGAAAACGCTGGAGAAGTACGCTCTGGCGGTACGGACGTTGAAGGAATCGCTAGCCTCCATCGAGATCGAAGAGATCACCGTAGCAGTTGCGGAGAGAGTGGGCAAAGAAGACCCGGCGCTCCGCTCGGTGCTTTCAATGGCGCTCGCACAAGCGGTCAAGGCGAATCTAATAGGATCGAACATCGCTGCCGTAAAGCGGGAACAGCGAAAGCCGCAGGAAGGATCTCTTTACTATAGGCCGAATCGCAAAGCGTGGATGGCTCAGGTAACCTTTATCAGTCCGGATGGAAGGCCGATCAAGAGAACCAGACTGATCAAGGTAGACCGCAAAACGAAAAATCCGCCGGAAGAGGCAGTACGAGCGCTTGAGGAATTGAAAGCGCTCAAGACCGGAGGCGGGATGCTCAAGGGTTCGTCAACCATCGAGGAGTTGATGAACGAGTGGCTGGCTTCCATTCGTGTAAAGGGTCCCAACCAGAGCGATGGTTTGGCAAGGGCGACGTTCGCGCAATATGAAAGCCTCACAAGGCGTCAAGTTATTCCCATGCTTGGGAAGATCAAGGCGAAGGACTTGACGAGATCTCGCGTTGACAGATGGCTGAGAGACCTTGAGAATTCGCATTACACAAGCCCGAACGGCAAGTCCGTAGACTACTCGGCCAACACGCTTAGACTCTGTCGAGTCGTGCTTGGCATGGCTCTAAAATGGGCGATACGCGAGGGCGTCGTTGCCAGGAACGTCGCGAGAGAATCGCTTCCCGCCGGAGGACGACCACAACCCGAAAAGCATGCCATGACTGAAGAACAAGCCGCGCAGCTAATTGATAGTTCCAGGGGTACTCCATTGGGCACGTTGTGGGCTTTGATGATAGTTACCGGATTGCGGCGGGGCGAAGCGCTCGGGCTCAGATGGCAAGACTTCGATGGGGAATCGATTACGGTCACAAGCCAAATCAAATTGGAAGGCGGGAAAATTGCCAGGGGGGATTTGAAGACGGACAAATCGAGAAGACGAATCCGGCTTCCCGGCTTCTTGGTGAGAGACCTGGAAACACATAGGGAGTTGCAACGAGCCACTACTGAAAAAAACGGAGGAGTGTTGTCGGAACTGATCTTCACGAATTCCAAAGGCGGACCCATCAGACCCGATAATCTTCGAGACCGTTTCATCTCTGCATGCAAAAGAGCCGGTATCGCGTCACACGAGGACGGAAAGCCATGGGGTGTTCACGAGCTGCGCCATACAGCAGCGAGTCAGCTTCTAAACGATCGCGTTCCGATGCAGATTGTCTCGCGAATCCTTGGGCACAGTTCCATAACGGTGACCCTTGACGTATATTCACACCTTACCGACCAAGACAGTGAACTTGTCGCCGACTCTATGAACAACCGATACGACAAAGACACTCGACCTGAGAAGTAAATGATACGCCCCGGGAATCTTGGACACTCCTAATCTTGAGAGAATGGAGTTGTCATTATGGGAAAGATAAACAGGTACGCACCAGAAGTTCGTGATCGAGCAATCCGTATGGTCACTGATCATCGGGGTGAGTATCCATCACAGTGGGCAGCGATTCAGTCAGTGTCGCAGAAATTGGGAATGACGCCGGAGACACTGCGTGCTTGGGTTCGCCGGGCTGAGATTGACAATGGTAAGCGAGATGGCGTTACAACCGCTGAAGCCGAGCGTATCAAAGCACTCGAGAAGGAAGTAAGAGAACTCCGTAGAGCCAATGAGATACTCAAAGACGCGTCGATTTTCTTCGCGACCGAGCTGAACGGTCAACCCAGGAAGTAGTCCGCTACATCGATTCCAGAAAGTCGATCTGGGGAGTTCAGCCGATCTGCAGGGCATTGCAGTTTGCTCCCTCTACTTATTATGCCGCCAAGGCCCGTCCAGCTTCACCTCGCAGCTTGCGTGACGAAACCATAAAGCAAGAGATCGCCAGGGTATACGAGGAGAACTATTCGGTTTACGGTGCCAGAAAGATCTGGCACCAACTGGGGCGGGAAGGCTTTTGCGTTGCCCGCTGCACGATTGAACGTCTAATGGCTGCACTTGGTATCAAAGGCGCTAGACGGGGACGTGGATTTATAAGAACCACCATCTCAGATGAGCTCGCAATGCGGCCAAAAGACCTAGTTGAACGGGACTTCAGCGCCATCGGGCCAAACCGGCTTTGGGTGGCGGACCTAACCTATGTGAAGACCAAAATGGGATGGGCGTATGTGGCCTTCATCGTGGACGTCTTTGCACGAGCGATCGTGGGTTGGAAGGTCTCTTCTTCGCTCAGAAGCGATCTTGCAACCGATGCCCTTGAGATGGCAATATATGCAAGATCACCAGTCCCAGGAGAACTCACACACCACAGCGACATGGGTGTGCAATATCTCTCCTTCCGCTACAGCGCAAGGCTGGATGAGGCAGGAATCGCTCCCTCGGTCGGTTCCAAGGGGGATTCGTATGATAACGCCCTGGCGGAGACGGTGAACGGTCTGTACAAAACCGAAATGGTTTACCGCCGCGGACCTTTTGAAGGAGTGGATGATCTCGAATGGGCCACACTTCTGTACGTGGACTGGTTCAATAACCGTCGAATCCACGGATCAATTGGAATGATTACACCTGCAGAGTTTGAACGTAACTACTACGCTCAAATAATCCTTGGGAACTAACGGGTTCCCAAGTAATCGAGTCTCTAAGAAACTCGGGGCGATTCAAAATGTACAATTTCCACAACTACCGACCAACTACCGACCAACTACCGACTTGTAATTTATTGGTGTCATTTGTTATACGCCGTGAGCTGCTCCTTGTTCTCAAGATATCAAGAGCAGTGGTTATTCGCTAGTAACTGGGGGTCAAGAGGCCGGAGGTTCAAATCCTCTCAGCCCGACGGATATACTGACAGGTCAGAGGCTATGTAGTGATACCGTGTAGGGTATAAAGCCTTTCAGCGAGACACTTCACAAGACACGCTAGGTTTTTCAACCTTACTTTTTGAGACCCTGAAGATAGCTTCCGATAGTGTCCGTAGCGCCCCGTAAATGCTCCGTCGCAAGGTGGCTGTAGACGTCTGAGGTTATTCGGATCGAGCTGTGACCCAAGAGCTTTGAAACCTGTTCTAGCGGCACCCCGTTAGTTATCAAGAATGTGGCTGCCGAATGTCTCAACTCGTGCAGGTGCCAACCTTCCAACCCTGCTTTGTTTGCCACTGACTTGAATAGTTTGGAGGCGTGGTCGGGGTCGAGATAATGACCCCACACCGTAGCGAACATAGCATCAGGCTCTTTCCATTGGACACCTAAGCCAAGTAGGTTTTCTCGCTCTTTTAGTTGGTTGGCTCTGTGATTGTCTAGGGCATCGCATACGAATTGGGGTAGAGGCAGCGTTCTACGGCTCGTTTCGATCTTGAGATCGCCTAGAAGGACTTTGGAGCCTTCCTTCTTGCGATTCTTGGTGATACTGAGTGTTTTTGCTTTACGGTCATAATCCGGCCATGTAAGGGCCAGAGCCTCTCCTCGCCTCAGCCCCAACGTAAGTAGGACTATCCACAGTGCGCCTAACCTATCGTCTTGGGCGGCTTCCAGAAGTGCTCGAGCTTCAGTCTCGCTTAGGGCTTTTCCCTGGCGCTGTGGCTGTTTGATTTAAGCGGAGAATTTGGCGGGGTTTGAATTGATCAGCCTCCACCGCAAGCCTTGATCTAGAGCCATTGACAAAATAGTTCTAAGCAACTTCACGTATCTCGGAGACAGACCCTCGTCAGTCTTCGCTTTGAGAAACTTGTCGATTATTTCCGGCTGCAACTTGGCCAATGCAATGTTGCCAAGCCCTGCTTTTATGTGCCTGGCTGCATAGCGGTACTGTTCGATGGTGCCGGGTGTGACCTCAGAGACTTTGAACGCTAGCCATGAATCAATTAGATCAGTCACCGTTTTGCTCTTGGCCTTTGGGTCTTCGCCTCTGTCTCTTGTACGCTTGAACTCTGCCAATGCCAAGTTTGCTTCTCGAAGTGACTTGCACATCCTAGTTTTGCTGACAGTCTTGCCGTTGGCTTGCCATCTGAGTATGGCCTTGTACCTATCGTCGCACTTGACTATCGTGCCTTCGCCTGGTGATCGTGTCCGCATCGTGTCTCCCTCTGATGCACCCAGCCTATACCTCTTGACTACACAGGTCAATTACGAGCTATAGGGAAAAACTTGTGTATCAAGCCTTGCCATCCCCACCACTACAATGACGCTGCTTTACATTTCAGTGTTAAATACAATTGTCACCATCCATCATTATGTCCTGGACAGACTCTTCGGTGTTGCTGCTTGAATTAGCTCAAAGGGCCTTTGACCGTGGACCAGTTCCTTTCCCTCTGCTCCAAATAGACACAACTTGGAAGTTTCGTGAGATGATCAATTTCCGGGCATCGATTGCGAAAAGTTTGGGTCTGAAGATGATCACGTGTACTAACGTTGAAGGACTCAGAGGTAAGGTGTAACACCTGAATTCAGCAGGTCGTCGGATCAAAACTAGGTCTGCTCCGGTTCTGCACTATTGATCCTCCTCCGCCAGGCGGTGGAGGAGGGGTGGGAATGCTTAAGACGGTAGTAGAAGTGGTCGATGTGGTAGAAGTCGAAGACGAAGAGACGATACTTGGCTTTGGAGGAGGGGTGGATCCCGTTGCTAGAAATTGAGAGATCACCTTGACATCCAAGCTTTGTACCGGAAAAAGGACATCACCAAATGCACCATAGTTGTTTACGATCCGTGTTGGCAGGGTCATGGCATTGAGATTCTGACTCGAGAACGATCGAAATGTCAGAGCCAGATGAATGAGGCTCGAAAGGCTCAGGCCGTTGTTGATGGTTACGTCATGAACGGCGGTTCCGATGAATGAGTTCAGCGCAAGGGGATTGCCCAGAATCTCTGACTTGGCCTTGGCTATCATCGCTCTTATAACGGTATGCTGCCTGTGGATCCTGCCAAATCCGCTAGTGGGATCGTACTGCCACTTGCCGTTCTTGTAGTAGTAAAAGTATCGGCTGCGCGCCAGAGCCAATGCCTGGCTCCCATTCAGCAGCTGGCAGCCTGAATTCTCGTTGAGTCCCGACTTTGGATCCTTTGACGGGTACGGAAAAAAGACATTTATCCCTCCGAGCGCTTGGACCAGCTCCTCGAGTCCGTTGAAATTGACGCCCACAAAGGCGTTGATCGGTACGTGAAAGTTCTCCTGAATGGTCTTTATTAGAGCGCTGGGACCGTAGTTAAGAGCGTCGCTGATCTTGTTTGAACCCGAAGTACCAGCTATGTGTACGAAGGTGTCATATGGTATAGAAAGAAGGGCCACCTTCCCACTTTGGGGCGAAACCCTCACGATCATTGTGGCATCGCTGCGTGAACCACCCGCGACAATCGTGTTTCCATATTTTTTCTGCTGAGCTGCCGTAAGCCCAGCTCTAGAATCGGTTCCCGCGACAAGCACGTCAAAAGGTTTGCCCGACTCGGCTGCCAGCACACCAGTGTGCTTGAGTTTGGGTATCTGGCTATAGCGGTACCTGGCGTAGGCGTATGCCCCCCCGGAAACTAATACCGCGAATACGACGATGACAATTCCCAGTTTTAGAACACGTTTTCTGATTTTGCTAGCCCGCATGCTTCAGAACAATGTCCTTCCCCACTTGCGTTCGACAACAGACACGAAGATACCAGCTCGGCCCAAGGCATTCAGGGCAGCGGGAGGCTACGCATCTGGAATTCACGATTATTCCCTTCGTTTACGTGGCCATTTGTTTTCTACTTTCCCCTTTACCAAATTCTCCCACTCACCTCTTCCCCCTCCCCATGCTTTCAACCCCTGTCGCCAAATCTAAAGTCAAGATGCCGCAGTGCCCGTTGGTGGGAGAGCGGAATTAATACCCGCAAGTCTGGATGCTTGAATGGCAGAATCTTTGTACCGAGCGGATCCTAAAGAATCTCCACTATGGCGACAACCTCGGAAGTCATGCGAGTTCATATGCAAAATGGTTCGCACGGCGTGTTTCATACTGACTTATCGCCCAAAACTGCCAATTACTACTTGGGCGCTATTTCACAAACCAGATTGTCTTCAACCTACGTAGCAAACGTCGATTCTGAAAACCAAAGGTGTCCTCAGCGCCAAGCACCGAAATCGATTCTCCATACCGAAGCACGAGGTCAAGAACCCGCTACACCAACATGCACTTTGTGGCTCACACGCAATTTGACGCATCTGTTCGGCCCGCAGTTTGTGTCAGTAATACTGGGTTGTTCAAACTCGGCGGACAGTCCGGATGAGTAGTACCTGGGCAGTGGTGGTCGCGGCTCTTGGGTCTTGATCTCTTGCGCCGTTGAACTCCCTTGGATGGGAATTCTGGAAAACCTCAAGAAAGAGCTCTTGGTCGGTCAGAAATGTCTTTCACGCATGCATTACTCTCAAGAGGCGCGCAGTTAGACTAAGCATGAGATCCAGGTTATCTTAGGTAACAGTGACGAGCGTGCCGTAGTGAAGATACTTCCATACGCGGGCTGCCGCATCTAACGGCAGTTCAACACAGCCAGCGCTCTGTGGAAACCCGTACGCCGCTCGATTGAAGGCGTGAATCGCAAAGTTGCCATCAAAGTAGTTCAGGTAACGAACGTCAGGAATGTCATACGGAACCCCATTGGGATAGGTTCCATGTAGAGTCTGACTTTCAAGGCGCAGGTAAACCGGCCAGGTTCCAATCGGGGTAGAATTCTCAATTCCAGTATTGGCTAGAGAGCGAAACACTGGAGATCCGTCTTCGAATACAGTCAGGTTTTCAAGGTTAGCTTCGCTTACATCAACGTAGCCATACGGATCGGGATCAACAGTGTGAGCGAGTGCAGCCACGGCAAGGGCCTTCACAAGTTCCGAACTGAGCACACGGTTAACGATCATCTGATGCGTTCGCTCGAACGCCATAACTGCGCCTTGTGTAATCACGCCATATTTGCCCGGATGCCAGAGCCTTTCCAGTGTATTGGGCATACTCGACCACCTCCAAGCAAATGTGCCAGAAGGCGGGCGGGTAAATGAAGCCAGCTCAGATGCTCTGCCCATGGCGCTTTTGAGCTTCGAAGATCTTGTAAAATGAACTGGAAGGTACCCAAGATCCGCGAGAACTTCTTGAATCCGTAAGACCTCCGGATCTATTGAGGGCAGAGCAAACTCCACCGAAGCTCCGAGGCTGCCTACGTTCCCAGCCCGGGTTTCAGCAGGGACAACTACCTTTTCTGCCGCCGCCGTAACATACCCTGGGGCGGGATCGAAAGTAATTGCCCTGTTATCTTGTTTAGTCCACTTGCCTGGCATCGATGGTTCTAAAGTGGGATTGGGATCACCCCTATCAAGCAGGCTGGAAAAGCGCACGGCAATATCGTCCATACCCAGACTGCCAGAAGATGGCTCTACATAACCCGCTGAGACGACCCTCAAATCCGATCCGGACCCCACATTCTTCGATGGTGCTAAATGCTTGGAAGCGTCGGAAATAGACCCAGTCGATCGTAAGTTACCGCTATCTATAAGAGCCGCCAAAATTACCAGTAGTACCAAAAACGGCGACAGAACGGCAATTCTGCGGCGACGGTAGACGCTCGCTCTTTGTCGATGGCAAGGTGTTTTTCCACCTGGCCTGTATGTTCGACTCGGCATTAGTGCGGACAAAGACCTCTGTAAAACGACACACCCAATTGTATTTCCATAAACCCTGGAATGGTTGTCGCCCATCAGTTAGGCGGTCGATTAGGTCGATTCGAGATAACCTCGAAACCCTGGCCAGACCGTCGGGACTCAAGGCCCAAGCAACGATTCAGCCCTATTTTTACAAGCTTCCTAAGATTAACTCCTTAGCCTTTTTCTAGCAGAGGCATCTGAAAGCGTCGTTGCCAAAGCCCGAAACGGAGCAGTGATCTTCCAACTCGTGGAGCTGTATTATCTGCCAACCGACCCTCGAGTGATTCTACGTAACCGGAAAGTTCGGCGATGTTAGACCTCCGCTCGCTGATTGCATACTTGAGACGGGACACCGTCTGCTTCTGCATTTCCAACATGTGGATAAGCCGCTCTGCGGATGCTTCTCTCTGGGCAAGTTGTCCACAGAGGGCGCTCAATTCAGATTTCAGTACATCAACTCGAGATTTTAGAATCCATAGCACACTTTCTTGACTGAACTTCTGGATTGGGTCGCCAGGACTACCCAGCTAATTGTTCAGCAATGCCAGATCGGATCGTATTCCAGCTCAAATGAGCGGTAGGGTCAGCCTGGCTTTGTTTTTGCCTTATGGAAAACTACAGCAGCCTACTGAGCTATGACGATACAGCGAGAACGTGTGTGCTCTTTATAGATTGAATATGATGCCGCTAGTAAGACGATGATCGGACAATCATCGCCAGTTGCTGGGTTTTCCGGGGGTGATGACCAAGAGATTACGCGAAGTTACAAGGTGTTATTAGGGGTAATTTGCCTGTTACGTACGGTTATAGTATTAGTTCTGCTTGCTTGAGCCACATGATCTTTGAGGGGATCTCAGGCCGGATTGTCTCCTGTTGAGCAAGTTGGCAGTTATTTACACTGGGGACACAATTCAAGCGGGGCGTATGACCTAGCGCCCTAAGTTTCATACACCCTGCTTGAATAATCACAGATACGCTCCTATTTTATACCCTACCCAGGCGACCCGCCACTGGATTTGGGTTTGAAATGAGTTGTTTTGGGCGTCGTTGCTGACAAGATCTGACAATCGGGTTGGTGTTCTTTCTTTTCCCAGTTGTGGTTTGGTTCCGAGGTGTTCGAGAGTTCCCGGAGAGTTTTTTGCAAATTTCTCGAGTACAGATGCATTTTCGCGGGACTTCCTTACCACGAAAAATGAGGCTGCATCACATTTTCGTGAACATTTAAGTGTTAAATGCCAGGTCACCATCCATCATTATGTCCTGGACAGATCATCTTTTTCGCCCATAAATCGAAAAGGCCTATTTGCGGAAAGGCTGTAGCGGTTCACGGGAGCGCAAAAGAGATCATGCCGTTGTCCTTCTCGATGGGTCCAAGACGCCAGCTCAGACGGAAGCTCGAACGCATTGTGCAGCGCCTGGCTGGACAATCATTGCTAAAGGAATGAAGACGTGGCTCCGTTGACTAAGTTTCGCTGAGCCTTGACCTCGGGCCGTTGCATACGCAAGAGAAGGTAATAGTGCCAGAATGGCAATGCAGGCGGTGGCCATAAAAGTACTTAAGTCGGTCTGCGGAAAGGAGCTCAGACATGAGCGAAGAAACGGAGTACGAGATCGGAGCTCAGGCGTACTGTCAAGATGGCGAGTGTGGGGAACTCGCGCGTGTAGTGATCGATCCCATCAAGCGTGCAATCACGCATCTCGTCGTGGAGCCGCTCTACAGTCGGGAACTCGGTAGGCTCGTCCCAGTCGATCTCGTTGATACGGCGACCAAAAAAGAACTCCATCTGAGCTGTACTCGGGAGAAATTCGACGCACTTGAAGAGGCGGAAGAGACGAATTTCATCTCAGCCCCGAGCGGTCAGTTGGGTTACGGGCAGAACCAAATGCTGTTGATGCCCTTCTTCGGCCTGGGTATGGGAGGCCTGGGTATGGGAGGCCTGGGTATGGGAGGCCTGGGTATGGGAGGCCTGGGTATGGGAGGCCTGGGTATGGGAGGCCTGGGTATGGGAGGCCTGGGTATGGACAGGGGTACCCCGCAACAGACTGTCACCCACGACAAGGTCCCGCCAGGTGACGTCGAAGTCCGACGTGGACAACGCGTTCATGCAGCTGATGGTCCAATTGGACATGTCCGTGGACTCGTCGTTGATCCAAGCGACCACCAAGTGACGCATGTTCTTCTCGACGAAGGACACCTTTGGGGTAAGAAAGAAGTCTCCATCCCTATCAACGCTGTGACCGGAGTTGACGAGGACGGTGTTCGGGTCAGCCTCACTAAGGCGGCAGTAGCCGACCTGCCTGCGGTTGTCGACGTCGATCAGAATACCGGACCGAGCATCGAGTCGACTGACGCACAATAGTGAGTTCTACCATTTGGGTAGAGCCGACCTTGCCGACCGGTGTTCGTAACGTCGATTACGGTTCGTTCAAGCTGACGATGTTTCAATCAGGGGCGGAGTCGAGTCACTACCGCACTAGCCAAAGTTTTCCAGACGGGAGACACCAAATGAAATCTCATCCTCTCTGAGCCGTTTGGAGGTCCAACTGGCAATTTGGGCCACAAAACCACCGCTTGTATCTGTGGCGTCACCTTGGGGAGCCTGGTTCGATCTGTTATATACGGCTGTTCAAAGCTCTTGACATTATGCCGATTGCTCCTTATGCTGCCGGAAGTACCCCTTACGGGGACGGCGGGCCGGGGTTCTCAGGGTGAAACGACCGCATGCCAGTGCCCCGGTCCGTCCTTGTATTGGGAGCAGGTTGAGCAAATATGGGTTCCTTGTCAGTGTGCGAATAGCTGTGTTCAGACTGAAGCATTTATGCGGTTCCTTCTACGCCCAACGTAAAGCCGTTGCTCTCTTAATTCAAGCTTCGCTCCACTTGTTTGATTTGAACACATTGGTATCTGTGCTCGCCGACTGCCTTGAGGGGTCGTAATTCATAGATGTGGAGGTCACCCCCCAGGTCCGGCGATACTTTGGCTAGCAGCTCACGTCATAGTGGTAGCTGCGATATGCGGGAGGAGCTTTCGGTGCCCGGGCGGTCCCGGAGTAGTCGATCAGGTGCTGTGAATAGGTGGTCCAGAGGCTGGAGTGCGGATCGATCCCTCTGAGAGATATTTTTTCCGCTCTCTTGCGGTCGTATTCAGCAAGTTTCGCAACAGGTGCAAGGTCGTTCACAGGCCGGAGTACGAGAGAGGATCCGCCAAGAGCGACCGCCTTTTCCCCTGCGTCGCTTCTCACTAAAATCGTGCTGCTGCCGGGTTCAGAGCCTACGTTACCCACAGCGAGATCTGCGTTGATGCCGCTAAAGTCAAAGCACTCATCGCAGCCCGCCAATGCAGCTCGGGCAAACTCGTTGACCGGCCTCTTTAGGATTGCATCGCCAGAGAGATCCTGGACTATCAGATTCCCGCCACGGATATCGACGCGTGAGACTTGGCTCGTATCCGCTCCGTATTCAGAAACCGCAGATTCAAGCGTGTCTGGATTGAACGACCGTGTGCAAAAGAGGGCGACGGCGAGCACGACGTTGTTCGCAGTGGTTCTTCTGTATTGCCAAGGGAATCTCTGGAGCATTCGCAAGACGTTGATCTGACACGGCGTACCCACGAAGGCTATCCGGCTCACCCCAGTGGGGAGAGACCGGTTCAGCACAGCCAAGGGATGCGACTGATGGTACACGCTTCCAGCTGCCGAAGATATATCCTCAACCGAGGTCGCCAAAAAACTCTCCGAATGGAACGCGTCCAGTTGTTTTGTGAGTACGGCACCGTCGATCTCACCCGTCTCCATGAGCGTAGAGAGAAGAGCGGTGACAGCTCCTCCATCTTGGGCACCCCTGGCTCGTCTTGCTGCACGGGCAGAGTATGCGGCGCGAATCCGGCCGAGCAGCGGAGATTCACGGGGGTCGCTTACATCTGTTAGACTTTGTGGCGTCGCCTCCTGGGAGAGAAGCTCGGTCAACCGCTCAACCCTGAATCCCGCCAATGGACAGTAGTCCCAGCATGCGGAGCAGCCGGTGCACATCTTTACCAGCGTTGGTCTACCATCTTCGGCCACCCCGATTGATCTCGACGGGCATGCGGCAATACAGCCTCCGCAGCCAACGCACCTGTCTGCATCTATAACCGCAGAAGCAGTCTTATGAAACCAGATCTTTTCCAAAAGCTCCGGCATCCCGCTTGCCGAAGCGATCTCGTCGCGCACGTTGGATGCTGGATCAGCAAGGTTCAAAGTCATCTAACGCTCCAATTTCTTCTGATCGGTTCTACGCCCCTACGACAGAGTCTGCGGGGTCTGATCCGCCTGACCAGGATTCCCTGACCGTCTTTATATCCGACAGCTTGATTTCACCTTGAGCGACTCTGGAAACTAAACCTGTAATATCATCGAATGCCAGATCGGCGGACAACTCTCCGCAACGCCATCTAGCCAGATTGCCGGCTCCCGCATCGCCTCCTAGGGCTATGTCGAATGCGTCGAAGATTCGAGACTCATCCTTACCCATCGTTGCTCTTAGGCCTATATGAGCCAGTCCGATCTGCGCACATGACGCCTTGCACCCCGACATGTGAATTCTCAGTCCCTGCAGCCGGTGCCAGCCCTCTTGGGGCACACTCGATCGCAGACGCTCGATGAGCCTCGCTCCGTATGGCTTCATGGCCAGAATCGCGAACTTGCAGAACGGCGCACTGGTGCATGCGATAATCGCCCGTTCAAAAGGATCCGGGTTGGGGCTGAACTTTGCCAGGAGGGGCTCATCCAAAAGGCTCTCTATATCCGCCACCCCCGTCAGGACCAGGTTCTGCCGATGAGTCAGGCGGATTCTGCCGTCACCACACCTTTCGGCTATCTCAGCAATTTCATTGATCTCATCTCCAGACAGCCTTCCCAACGGTACGCAAAGGCCGACATAGTGAGTTCCGCAGTTATCCCGATGGATCCCAAGATGGTCCTCGAATTGCCAGCTCGAAAGGTCGCGGCCCAACTCGCGTGGCTTGAATCCCAGACGACTTACAATCTCGGACTCGATCCTCTCTGGCCCCAACTCATGCACCAAAGCCCTGAAGCGGTTGACGGATGAGTTCTGAAAATCCCCGCACTCTACGAATACTTGAAGCGTCGCCCGCACTACTTCAGTCACTTGGTCAGAAGTTATGAAAAGATTTGCCTGGCTGGCGAGGCGGGGATAATCAGACAGCCCGCCCCCGAGGTGGACGTGGAATCCCAGCTCGCCTTTTTTTTCAGCTGGAGTGAACGCGATGCAATTTACACGAGCCACGATGCAGTCGGTGTCACAGCCGGTGATGCCGACCTTGAACTTGCGAGGAAGAAAGGCGCTGAGAGGCTGGTTCTCCATTGCGAAACTATTGAGTCTTTCTATAGCGTCGCCTACTTCGAAATGGGCTTTAGCGTCAATCCCGTCCACAGGGCATGAGGTGATGTTTCGCATGGAGTTCCCGCAAGCCTCATACGACCAGAGTCCAACCGATTCAAAGCGGTGCCAGATTTCGGGCAGGTTCTCGAAGCGTATCCAATGTATTTGAAAGTTCTGACGGGTGGTTATCTCGGCAAAGCGCTCGGGAGCGTCGGAACCGGGGTCTTTCAATGAGAAATCATTTACGACCCCGCCTATCACCCTGAGTTGCGAAGATGTGAGCCTTCCACCCGGTATTCGCGTCCTCAGCATGAAAGTCTCAGAAAAGTTGTCATCGTAGACTCCGACAAGCCTGAGTTTACCAACCCCAAGGGGACCGCGATCGGAGTCACTCAGGTCACCCCAGGCACACGAACCTTTCTCGAGAATCGCTTTCCTTATCTGCTCTGGGGTTTGCTCGACAGCAAAGATCGACTCGGTTACCATAGAGCTTCATGTTAGCATAAACCTGACTAAGTTGATCAACATTCGATACTTTATCTCTTACTTGTCATCCATCGGCCAAAGAAGTACGATGCCGTGCCGAAGATGGAGTCGACCCTTCTTCTGCACCGAAGGCATGGGTGTTGCAGTCATCTCCGGTGGGGTAAACGGTTGGGGGAGGTCAGCGTCGCGTGTATGCTCCCGGCATATGTTGCTTTTCGAAACGACAAAGTGGCTCTCTCGCCTGTCGTGTATGTCTGCTTAGAGGCTATGTGCGCAACGGGGCAGCGGAGATTGTGGTCGAATCTGAAGGTTTGGATGCCAAGCTGAGCTGGGCTGAGCTTGATTACTATTTATGACAGAAAGTGGTGCTTCATACACGCTTAGTGCTCTACGTTAAGTAATACAATACT
>SCLI03000412.1_pt2 | contig 24298 bp, 25 predicted proteins | sample 7268041 | NCBI WGS metagenome assembly SCLI03 (sample SAMN10721081, study PRJNA514188) | viral metagenome | isolation source: depth-stratified mine tailings core A | place: China: Fankou Pb/Zn Mine tailings | collected 2017-10 | reverse complement strand
GTGTACTAACTCCTAGAGGAAAAAACATGAAAATAATTTCTAACATTATAGAGGGTCTTTTTAGTAACGAATTAAGTAATCATAATTGGTCTAATTATACTACTCCCATGATTATTGATGTAGTAACGGTTAAATACAGGCTACAAAATCCAAAATCAGATCTTGAACTAAAAATGTTTTTAAAAAAATTAAGACCTTCCTTGTCTATTGAAGAAGCTCTAGTTATATTAACTGATGTAGCTTATGGGAAAATTCAAGGATGAATTCAGAATCTTTTATATCTTCATTTCTTAATCAAGACAGGTTTGTAATAGTAAATGAACTGCTAATAAAAGCACTAGATGGTGACTGTACTACTGCTGTGGTATTATCTAGATTAATTTCATTACATCGTTATTATTCCGATAATAACCAACTATTAGATGGGTATTTCTTTCAGACTGTAAAAGAGATAGAAGGAAAATTAGGAATAAATGATTATCACCAAAGAAAGAGTATTTCTAAATTAGAAGAAAAAGAAATATTAAAATCTAAATTGATAGGGTCTCCTCCTATTAGATACTTCAAGCTAGATTTTAATAGGCTAGAAAAACTCATAATGAAAGAAATTCCTCTTAATTCCAAACCTAAAAAGAAACTTACAGAAAAAACCGTTTTTTATAGTAAGCTAAACGACAACGAGGATTGGTTTAAAATTGACTCTGTAAGAGGAAATATAAATAGGGATCTTGCTGAATTTATGTTTGCATTTAAGAAGGCTACTTCTTATAAATTTCCTGGGTGGAATCCAGAAAACTATGGAATATTATCCAGGTATTTTAATAAGGTTTATATTAAACCTAATAGACCTTTTGACTATAGAAAACTTGGGAGTTGGTTACAAACTAGCCAATCTATAACAATAAAAAATTTTATAAAATTTGATGAAATGGCTATGGAGGATGGTGAATCCCCTCTTAGGGTAGATGATTTTTTAAAGGAGAACGAATGAAAGGCTCAAAGTTAGATGTAGTACTTTCTAAACTAAGAAAGGAATATGCAATGGCTCTTCCTGATGTTAATCAGGCTGGTGTTATTCATCGGCTAAGGCTGGTTAGCCCAAGAATGAATTATATTCTTGGGGGAGGTTACCCTCTCGGGAGAATGACTGAGTTCCATGGTCTGGAAAGCTCAGGTAAGTCAGTATTGTACTATTATATTGGTGGGGAGTACCAGCGACGAACAGATGGTGGCCCTAGGACCGTAATTTATGTGGACATGGAATATACTTTTGATAAAAAGTATGCTAATGGGGTTGGTCTAGATACTAATGATAACTTTATATTCATTCAGCCTTTGAATGGGGAAGAGGGTTTCACTATTGTTGAGGAACTGGTCCAGACAGGAGAAATCGGTTTGGTTATCTGGGACTCGGTAACAGCAACTCCTACAAGTGCGGCTATGACCGATGAATATGGCAAGAGATCTTTTGGAGGAGGAGCCCTTCTGTTCTCTGAGGGTTTGAAGAAACTCAATCCCTATGTTTCTCGGTATAAGACCTCCTTAGGTATGATTCGTCAGGTCCGTAAGAAGATGGGGTTTGTAGGTCATGGGTATGACAACGAAGCCTCTGGTGGTGGTATGGCTCCTCAGTTTTACGCTTCTTGGAGAGCCCGTGTAACCCGAGGAGAAGACATTCTTGATGGAAAGGAGCCAATTGGAAACGTAATTAAAGTCAAGAATATTAAGAATAAGGTAGGATTCCCTAAGAGATCGGCTGAATTGAATTTACTCTACGGAACAGGATTTAACCCAGATGAAGAGTATCTGGATTTTATTATCGATCTGGGTCTTGTCAAGAAATCTGGGGCTTGGTTCTCCAATGAAACTTGGGGTATGAAGTGCCAGGGAAGAGATAACTTGTTGGATTTTCTACTGGATAACAAGCCTATCTTTGAAACTTGTAAAGAAGCTGTTAACCAGTCCTTCTCCAGGCATACCGTTCTCGATGAACAGGAAACAGATCTAAACGAGGAAGATATTGAAGAAAACTTGGGAGACCCCGAGATGAAAGAGGAGTTAGCAAATGCATAGGCCTAAACCGCTAGATAAAGAACAAATCAATCTCGATAAACTTATATGTATTCTGGAAGAATACTTGGATGAATGCGAGAGAGGAGACGAAGATACAGATACGACACACTACATTTTTGAGGAAGCCTTAATGGCTGTTTATGGAAGGAATGTGTTTGACTACGCAAATAAAGCCTATATAAATGAGGATGAAGAAAAATGAACGAAGATGAAGACAATGATAATATTCCTGGAGACCCTGCCTCGTTAGAGTACTATGTAAATCAGAAAATTGCTCAAATGAAAGCCGCTCTCCAATTGGGAGCAGGAACACCGATTACTTTCTATGAACTCCAGACTGCTTTGGTAGAGTATAATCATGTATATCTAACCCTAATTGCTCTTCAAAATGAAGCTCGTATTGACTGGTTTAAAAAGAAAAATGATCTTGCTGTATGGAGTGATACTAAGTATGTGGCTGTTAAAACCAGAGAGCATATAAAGGATATCCCCGGAACTAAGTGGGCTTCTACCTCAGAACTAAACTCAATGGTTAAGGCTGAGAATAAGGATGAATATCTCTCTCTAGTAAATGAGGTTGAAGAAGCAGAACATAAGTATTCTTTCATGAATCATCTTATTGATATGTGGAAAAGTTACCAATACATTCTTGGTACTTTATCTTCTAATGTTCGTTCTGAAGTAAGTATGGCACGTCACCCAGATTAAATTAATAATTGGCTCCTGATACTAATTAAAAGTACAGGAGCCAATTTATATATGAGTGATTTTGTTTTCTTTGACGAGGATCTTACCAATGAATCTACTTTTCAAAAAGTAGTTGAAAGATTAAAAAAAGATGTATTTCTTCAGGGAAAAATTATATCTGAAGGAACTATGTTTTCTGTTAGTTCAGAAGAAGAGGATTCTTCTGAATGAATTTTGAAATAAAGCAAGGAATAATTGCTAGTCCTAGATCTGTTAACTCTGGAAATTTATTTAGAGTCAAAATCGTTCCAGATATGTCGGGAATTGAAGATCCGGACATGTTGCCAGCTTACGCAAATTTCTTAAAAGATAATGATGTAGCTTACCAAACCGATGAACCTGTTTGGTGTCTATGTAATGAAGATTTCACTGTAGGGTTTATTATGGGGTCTGCTCAAAATGTAGCAGGAGATAATATAACTGGAGTTATAAACCTTATAAGACAAGCAGAACAAGAAGCTAATTTTCTACCCCTATCTGGATATAATGACCTGTCCGTTTTTAGGTTTTCTGGAGCAAGCTTTCAATTTGTTAATGTTAATACAGGATCCTCAGGTACTATTTTTAATAATAAAGCTATTTTTCTTGTATCTTCCGATGGGGCAATTTGGGTTAAAAATACTGGCTTTAACATGATGGTGTCTGCTGATGGAGATCTTCATCTTCAAGGAAAATCCCTTAATCAGACTTTTTCAGAGGAAGAATCTACAATAAAAGGAAACTCCCTAGAGTCGGTTAGAGGATCTAAGAGAATAGAATCTTCAGGAAAAACTTCTATCGATGCTTCTGGTAATCTAGATTTAACAAGTGGTAGTAATATGTCTATCAACACTGCCGGAGAGAAAACAGAAACTACCGGAGGTAAGGTAAAACAAACATCAGCTAGTGGATTTGAAAGAACTTCAATTGCTGGAAGTATAAAAGACACCGTACTAACCGGTGGATATCATTTATCTGTTGTGGCTGGACACGCTACTTTGAGTGTGAGCTTTGGAACACTAAGTATATATGGGGGTGCTGGATTAAAATTATCCTCCACAACTCAAGTGGAAATTTCTGCCCCTTCTATAACCCTTCCTTTGGGAATGACTCCTCCGGGAGGAGTAGGAAATCCATTAAGTCCAGGAGGATTTAATGCTATACCCGTTTGCCCAGTCTCTGGGTTACCTCATTCTACTAATGTGTTAATGGGTCCTGTAGTAAATCTACCTCCAGTGGATATTTTATAATAAAGGTATTTTAGTGTATGCTTGATGGAAAAGAATTAGCTGAATGGATAACAGTAGCACTTACTTCTGAATCTATGCCCTCTGAAGAGTTAAGACAGAGTATTCTTAATAACTGGGAAAAAATATCTATAGCGATAGTAAACTATTTTACTACTCAAGAATTAATGGATTTACATAGACTAGTAGATTATGCTCAGACTAATCCTAATCCAGAAAAATTTTCTATTTTTCCTCCTGATGTTAAAAACTATGCCAAGATAAGATTTAAGGATCTACCTCTATCTATTCCTGATGGGTCTATTTCCGAAGATTCTTCTACCAACGGAAATGATATTACTCTTCACGGAGGAGTTAGTAGAATCAATAATGGAGTATCTGGGTATGCTCTAGGATTTAATGGAAGTACAGGGTATGCAACTGGAGTTTTGCAATCATTTCAGGACACCATATCTATAAGCTTTTGGGAAAAATTTGGGGCCTTCTCTTCTACTACTAAACGAATCTTTGAGTCAGAATCTAATCCCGTATCTAATAGTGGGGGAATAAAGATAACTATAAATGATGATAGTACCCCCGGTAGGCTTTCTTTCATCATAAATACAGAAACCAATATTTTTGGGGGATATTACGATTATCTAGTATCAGAAGAACTTTATCATATTGGTCTTACTTATGATAGAAGAATACAATCTGATGATGCGTTTTTACTATATATAAACGGAGAAAAGGTCAATCCTGTTTTTAATCATCCTTTTTCTAGTTTACCTTACTCTTCAGTAACTACATTACCTCTTGTTTATAATGGAAATTATTACCTACATTCTTCTTTAGGGTCCTCCTTGTTTGCAGATGGCTGGATTGATGGTTTTAGACTAGATTTCTCAGCACTTACCCCCACAAATTTAAAAGCACTTTATTCTCTTCCTGTAATTGGTGGAGAAGACTTCGACAGTGGAACAATTGATGGAGAGGATGCTGTTGTTTATCGTCTTTCATCTTCTACCTCAAATGTTATGTATAGAGCAGATGGGACTTTTAGCCCTGCTAGTGTAGTTTATTCATCTACAAAGATAACTGGATCATCCCCTCCTGTAGCGGCCAATGCCATATTCAAAATATATAGAAACGGGGTTCTAGTAGAAACCTCGGCCATTACAACTACGCATACCTATCCTTCTTCTGGATTAATACCCTTTGAAACTACTTTAATAAGAGCAGAATTATGGGATTCCTCAGACACGTTTTTATTAGATTATCAGGAAATAAATGTTTCTACCGCTACTAACACTACCTGGACTTTAACCAATGAATCTGTTTCATTTCCAGCCGATACTTTTGGAAATGTGGTGGGGGGGTTATCTCCCGGAAATGGATCTTTTATAATCTATAACGGAGGAGTTGAAATAACTTCTGGGGTGACCTATGGTCATACCGATTTTCAGTGTACAGTTAATATTGATTCTAGTGGTAATTATTCAGTTACTTCTTTTCCTAATACCTATAGTGTTGGGTATTCTACCTTATCTGCTACTTTCACTATTCCTGGGGAAGCCTCTCCTATTACAGTTGAAAAGGTTTTTTCATTATCTAAAGGAATACAGGGTAGTGCAGGTACCTATCCTTCTGATGAAAATTTAATAGGTAGGTATTCTTTTGATTCTCTTTCTGAATTCTCTTATCCAACATTAACAAATGTTGCAGATCCAGGAGACAGTGGGTATTCCTGGATAGGAATTACTTTTTCTTCAGGAACAGCTACAAAAACTGCGTCCTCTGCGTGGGGGAATGCCTCCCTGAGATCTAATTCCTCTTTAGGAGTAGGTGCTAAAGTTTCATTCAGAAACGCCCAAACTAATAAAAGAACTATCATGGGATTATCTTCTGATCCTACAGCATCTGATTCCTATGAAACCATAGAGTATGCTTTATTGGCTAGTGCGGCTGGTAACGTTCTTGCGGTTTATGAAATGGGAACAGCAGTTTCTGGAGCAGTTAATACCTATACTACTACTGATGATTTATCTGTTGTATATGATGGTTTATATATTCATTATCAAAAGAATGGAATAGATTTTTGGACAACATATGCGGGACCCGGGAAGCAGTTCTTCCTCGATGCGGCTTGGTATGAGACCGGGACTGTTGCGAATGCCATCGCGTTTTCCGTTTCTTCTGTCATGCATTTCCAGGATGCCTTTGTCACGGCAGATGGATGGGGAGGAAACGGAGTATCGACGATTTCTCTGCCAACTCCAGGTCGGATCAGGTCTACCCTTGACACTGGAGCAACCGCCTATTTTATCAAGGGTATTCCGGCCATCTCCCCAAAATCAATCGTGGTAAAAGTCTCTTCAAATGTTGCTTGTACAATTTTGCTGAGAGGAACTGTCAACGGAACCCCCAATGTTAATCTTGGGCAAGTTAATGTAATTCCAGGTCAGGATTCCTATCTCTACGCCGTGGGTGGGACAACGATCACTCAACTTTACATAATCAACAGTACGGTTTTAGGTGTTGGCAATTGGATTGAGATGGATTGGATCTATGCTGGTGACGGCTCCTATTCCTCCCTGGTCGCCGACGACTCTGGACGAGGTTCTCCAATGCTACTTCGTGGGGGTCTGTCCCGTGTTCCAGGAAAATATGGATATGCCTTAAGAACAGACGGAATAACGGGATATGCCTACGGGTATTTATCAGGGTTAACAGATAAAATTACTGTTAGTTTCTGGGAAAACTTTGCGGCTTTTAGTGCTACTCAGAAGGAGTTTTGGTCTAGTTCAAAAGATCCTACTAATACAACAGGTGCTGTTCGTTTTCTGGGACAATTGGTTGGGGGATCAAATAGACTTTATCTACGGGTTAAAACTGCTACTAGCAATATTGGTGGATATTATGATCTTTCATCGACAGGATTCTATCACCTCTCTATTGTATATGACAGGACCATAACCAGCAATGATGCTATAAAATTGTTCGTTGGTGGCGTTCAAGTTACTCTCATATATGATTTTCCATATTCTGGAGCCGGAACTCTCCCGATCCTCTATAATGGAGATTTCTATGTTCACTCCAGAGCCGGAACAAGCCTGTTTGCTGATGGAGATATGGATGATCTAAGAATAGATAATTCTATATTAACCTTGGATAATATTAAGGCTTTAAATACTCAACCCCCTTCTTCTTCTCAGGCAATAACTACCCAAGTAGCAACCTTAAAATCTCTGGCTTTTGAAGATCTAGTTGAATCCGCAAAACTAGGTGAAACTATCATTGATGGCGGGTATATAAAGACAGAGCTAGTAGGAGTTAACTATTTAATATCCGGAATGGCCCCAGATGCTCCGGGTTTAATTGAATGGTTAGAGTTTAACTATACTGTTCCTTCTACCGGTTCTACAAAATGGTCTCAGATTCCTTTAGCAAAAATTCCTACAAATATTCCATTTGAATTAACAGGATTTACTTTCCCCATTACTACAGTATATGACTCTACTTTAAAAAGGGGATCTTTACCAATAGCTCTTAATAAGACTATTAAGGTACCTAACTCCAATACTGACGTAGGATCTACTTTTAACCCTAATACCATGAATGCTTCCGTTATGCTGTGGGTAAAAGCTACCTCCGTTTCTGTTTCTCAAGTAATAATTTCTTTTGGAACAAACAATACCACTACTGCTCTTCAGGCTGGTATCAATGGGGCTACTGGACACTGGAGATTAGCAGTAGGATCTAGTTTAATGACCAGTGCAGGAGTTTCTGCTACTGGAGGATCCCCCACAGAAATTCTAGCAATAGCAGATACTTGGACTCATTTAGCTCTAGTAGTCAATACTACCGCAAATCCAGTTACAAAGTATGTGAGTCTATATGTAAATGGAGTATTTGCACACAAAAAAGCAATAAGTAGTTTTACTGCCGGAGCTTTACAGCTTGGTGGGTTTTCTGGTTTATTTTTCTCTGGGTCTATTGCTGGAGTTACTATTTTCAAGAAGGCGCTTACTACTAGTGAAATAAATGCCAATGCTCTATCTTATTCTGGTGGTAAAACTATTTTGGCTGGAGATCAAATATCTACTGGTCAAATAAAAAGTGCTCAATATGAGACTTATGATAACACAGTATTTGGAAAATCTAAAACCCTTCTAGACTTAGATGGTGGGTTAATCCAAGAAAATATTTCTAATGGAAATGCTTCAACTGAGACTATTATAAAAATTGGTAACGATGGGGGTGTAGGGAAATTTGATATTTCTTATGGTGGGGATTCTGTATTTTATATGGATCCTTCTACTGGGGTACTTGACATTAATGCTAGAGTAACTTTAACTAACGACTCTCCCGCCAAGGTTTACATCGATCAAGCAGATACTACAGTGGGCTTAAATGCCGCAACTGACGCTCAGGTTAAAGCCGATGCCGCACAAGCGGCGGCTAATATTTATGCTGACTCTCTCGTCGGCATCGCCCCGCCCCAAGACTCCCTTGTCCTAGCTCTGACCGGCGAGGATGTGCCGCCGTACCCGGATGGGGCCGCTGACCAGATGCTCAAGACTTTCTCCGCGACCCCTGCAGGGTGGACGGCAAACGGCACCTCTGCCGTGGATTTTGTTGGGGGCTCATGGAACATCAGCCCTGATGACGCCTATTGGGGTTATCAGTACCCAGTGATTGCATCAACCAAGATGATCGCCATTCTTGTTCGTGTTGACGCTGGTGTCGGATATTTCGGCTTTGCGGGCGCGGCTAGGAACTACCCCGCAGGGGGAACATATCTAGTATCTGAGCGCTCAGATGGAGCCACGCCGTTTCTTCTTTACGGTACCGATGCAACTGCTAGTTTTTCAGTTTTAGCCATCTACATCGGTGACGGTGCTTTGGTGAGTAAGGTCATAGACTCATCAAAATCAAACCTGAGGCTAGACAATAAGGCCGTTCTCCCGGTTCCTGGCGCGGTCGGAACGGCGCTGTTTTTCAACGCCATGTCTTACCTCAAAATTATCTCCGACAAGTTCGATAGAGTGAACGGACAGGCTCTCAATTTGGCGTGCATTATCCGCCCTAGACGCGTTACTGGTAACATTCAGATCATTGTCAACACGACAAAATCGGGTGTCGGTACCAACTGGTTTTTGTACTTATCTGACACCGATGGGCACCTTTCACTAGGTGGAGCTGCCCTCTACGAGTCCACGTGGTCACCTCCTGTCGATGAGGACACCCACGTCACCGCGACTGTATCACCAGCCGGGCAGTGTGTCATTATGGCAAACGGTGCGGTCATTTACGACTCTGGCGTCGGTGGATTCGGATTTGGAGGGGCGACAGGGGAGCTGTGGATTGGGCAGGATGCAGGGTCTCCCAGCAACTTCGACGGGACCATTGCACGTTTGCTGATCGACACGGGCACAGTATGGACTGACGCAAATAAACAATGGCTTTATACCAACAGGAATAACCTAGCGAATTTGTCAGCTATTAATACACGGGGCGCTGTGTCTGCCGATTTAGGGTATAACTCTTTTGAAGATCTATCTTCAGCAGCCTCTGCCGGCCGGACGATCATCGACGGCGGGATGATCCGGACAAATCTCATCAATGCAGACTTCATTACTTCCGGAATGACCACTGACTCTCCCGGCCTGATCGACTGGTACGAGTTCAGCGGGTACACGGTTGCTGGATGGAGCAGGCGTCCTGGCGGCGGATCTCCTGAAATCGCCAAGCCTACCGATCCTTCGGTTACTGCCGGAACAATCAGCTCGGTGCCCTCGACGGTAAACCCGAACTACGACAGCACTATGAAACGGAATGTGCTCGCACTAACCGCTGCCCAAACCCTCACTACGGCAATCGATTCGGCCGCTTCGATGAACCCCACAACGGCGTCCAGAACGGCTATGCTGTGGGTCAATATCACTGCAACGGGGACTTCCCGCATCATGCTTTCCTGGGGAGCTACTGCTGGGACAAACCAAGCACTTACCATTGGCACCACTACTGGCAACGTCTGGGGCATGGGCATTCAATCCTCGTTGCACACTACGTCTCCGTCGGCCATCTCTGTTACTAGCAACTGGACGCACTTGGCCATTGTTTTGAACAGTGAGCTGGATACGGCATACTTGTATGTTAATGGGGTCTTGGCGGTAACCAAGGCGTATACCTCGTTCACCAATGTAGGTGTCTTGAATGTTAACGGATTCTCCGGCTCACTATTCTCTGGATCTATCGCCGGTTTGAAAGTATTTAACAGAGCTCTCACACAGTTCGAAGTGAAAGCCGACTCGGGAACTACCTCTGGTGGGCGTACTATCATCTCTGGCGATCAAGTTAGCACTGGGTCTCTTCGAAGTGCTCAGTGGAATGCTTATGGTGGTGCTGGTACTGCAAAATCTCATTTAGACCTTGACGGAGCCGTAACTAGACTGTATAGTAGAAATAGCTCTAACAACGGTGATACTGTTGTAGAACAGGGTAGAAAGGGTTTTGCAATTGTCTCCTACGCTGATGCTTCTGTTGTCGCTACTGCAATGGTTGCTGGAAACTGGTATCAGATTCTTACTGTAGGTACAACGGTATTTACTTCTTACGGAGCTTTGTTCGGTTCAGTGGGGGAAACCTTTATTGCAACGGGGGCCGGTACCGGTACCGGTACTGTAAAGCTTGGTACAGTGAATTTCACTGCTGATAACGATGGAAATATATCTATCGTAGGTGGAATTCGAGGAGGAGGAAGGTATGGCGCTGATGGCTCGACTATTGATGCTACTAAGCCTGGGTTTTTCTTAGGAGCAACCGGCTCTTGCAAGGTTGCGGGACTCACTTTCGAGGGGTCTCAGGGCGGTGGCGGACAATGGAGTTCTATACAAAAAGGGGGTGGGCTATCTATCTCAGGGATAGGTAATCCTGCCTTAGCTACATTAACCCGATCAATGATCGTGTTTGCAGATAGTACACTCGATAGTCTTCGTCACTACTACTATAGTAGTAACTCATGGGTATTATTGGGTAGTGGGCTGACTATTTCTGGAATGGGGAACCCTGCAATAGGGGCACTAAACTCTACAGATATTGCATTTATTGATGACGCATTAGAATCTCTGAGATGCTATAGGAGAGCAGGGGCTCCTACACACGCATGGTCACAAGTTGGTAGTGGACTGACTATTTCAGGTATTACTGATCCTGCAATATGTGTTCTTAATGAAACTGATATTGCCTTTATTGATTCTTCTTTAGACAGTCTACGATGTTATAGATTCAATGGGTCTACTTGGTCTCTAGTAGGAAGTGGACTAAGCATAAGTGGGATTTCTGATCCCAAACTAACTGCTTTAAGTGAAACTGATGTAGCCTTGTTTGATGGAAATGGTAATCTTTATGTATACCGGTTTAACGGATCAACTTGGTCCCTTGTCGGGGGTTCATCTATAACTTGGCTGGCATATGCTTCTATAACTGCACTGAATGGTAACGAAGTACTATTTGTTGATCCATCCTTGGACTATGCCTCAGTTCTTAGATTTAACGGATCTACATGGGATGCTGTTGCGTCCTTTACTATAGAAATGGGTTCTGGAGTTGGTGCAATAACGGCAATGTCTGGAGTATCCTTTGCTCTAATTGATACTGTCACAGAAGAGTTAGCATGGTATAGTCTAGGGTTTTCAGTATCAAGTCCATGGGCATATCCATTTACAGGGGAATAAAAAGGAAAACGTATTATGGAACTATTAGATTCATTTTTAGCAATAGAAGGAAAACCATTAAAATCTTGGGATATTCTCTATCAAAACATAACAGGAACTCAAAACCTTACCATTTACAAATCTAGGCTACATGGACATCTTTGCTTAGGGTTTGGAGGAACCAAACCTATGATAAAAGACTGGATTTCTAATTTTAAGTTTTGGAAAAAAACTCTATCGGTAGGTTCAACCAAATATAAAGCCCACCAAGGTTTTGTAGAAGAGTATCTATCTCTAAGAGATAAAATCTTAGAAACTATTAGAATATACCAGCCAGAATGTATATTTCTTAGGGGATTTTCTCAAGGTGGAGCTTTGGCTACTCTATGTCATAGGGATTTGTTAGCTAATATCAAAAGCGTTAATATTAATTCTTTAGTTTTTGCTTCCCCTAGAATATACTCCTTTTCCTCTGCAAGAGAGTTTGATCTGGAAAATAAAAACAATGGATGGAGATCTTCCTTTATTAGGGTGTCGCATCCAGAAGATCCTGTTCCTCATCTTCCTCCTTGGATTTTCAATTTTAAACACGTTGGATCAAAATGGAATTTTCCTATAGTATGTGACCCTCAAGTAGGAGAAATGGTACATGATATTGAGTACTATAGAGTAAATTTTTTACTCTATTATCCATTTCCTTAATTTTCACTAATTAACCACTATGTCAGAAGAAAACAAAGATTTTTTTACCTCGGGACAACCCCTATTAGAAAATAGAATAGTAGATTTTCTAAAGGGGTTTAACTCTTCTGTGGAAAAAGAGCTTGAAGAGATAATGAAACAAGTGGAGAAGATTAATGCCCTCGCAACCTATCAGTCCAGTAGTATGGACAAATCCAACCAGAATAGTTCAACTACCACCAGAGACTCTAAAACAGATCCTAGATCAAACTAAGAACTGGGTAGACCGAGTAGACGGAGTTCTGAATATCCTTATAGATATTCTAGAGACCTCTAGTGGATTTATTGGTACTCCAACAGATATTGCAATAAATTTTATACGGACCTATGCCCAAAGTGGCATTACTATCCTAAGGGACCTATTAAGTTTTGGAGGGGGAGCAATAGTAATTACCCCTTTCAACAGATTGGTGCCTAGGAAGCTCCCTATTGTTCCTCACCCCTATCCTTTGAGTATACCTACCCTTACCCCTAGAGAGGCTTTTAACGATTTCTATGCCTCTTTTAATAACACCCAAGATCCCAATAGACCCCAGTGGACAGACAATACTAAAGTTGCTGGAGTAGGATTCCTTATAATGGTAGATAATCCGGCAGATCTGAGTAAGATAGCTAGTGGAATGTCTATGTTATTTTCCTTTAAAGAATTTACGGATATTGCCTCTAGGTACACCAATACGATTGGAACCTGGGCTAATAACATTACCCAAGAAGGTTTAGATTATCTATCTATTTTTACAGATAAAGGATCAATAAAATTTGATGTTACTGGGTTTCCTAATGGTTCTTTTGTTCAGAGTCCAGACTTATTTCAGAGTGGTATAAATTTAACTAATGCACTAGTAGCTCAAGATTCCAACTTTACTGGAAAATTACATTGGTATGGTTTAAGCCTAAACAACTTCGTATGGTTAAAGAAGACTGTTGATGTAATAGAAGAATTATACAAGAAACTAATTTCTCTTTTAGAAACATCAGAAAATGCTATTCAACAGCTGATAAAAGCTATCATTAGAAAAATAGAAGATCTTAAAAACTTAATAAACATAGTTTATGACACTGTAGCCGGAATATTAGTAGGATTATCTACTAATGGATTGTACGTATTTACTGTACCAGAAGGAACCGGAGGGCTTACTTATCTTAAATCAGCAATAGAAACAAGTATTTCTAATCCTCAGACAGAGGCCTCTCAAAGAGTACGAGCAGGGATGGATACTTCTAGCTTCTCTTCTTTATTCTTTATAGGAACATCAACAGGATTCAATACCGATGCTTGGAAGGCCATGTTTGAAAACTCATGGAACCCTACTCCCGAACAGATTCAGACCCTAGAAAATCTTACAAATCCTCAGTTTACTGTTACTCCAGAAGTAGATGGCAAGGTATTTAATTTTGGAGACCTCATTACAATATCGGTGAATTCTCAAGATGATTCCCCTTCGAATCCGCTATTTTTTACTTATCAATTTAGGGACAATAATAATATTATTATTTCTGAATGGACCAATGATGGTACAAACAACGAGAGATGGGCTAGGGTAAATAAATCTAAGTTTCCTCAAATCTTAGACTACTCCAGTTCAATGATTAGAACAGAGCCAATTAATGCTACTTATAATTTATCTGTTCAGATAACAAATTCTACCGGTGTTGAAATAGGAACCTTTAGAAAAAATCTTATAGTTAGTAACTCACTATCTTACAATGGAGATCCTACTACCGATCTTCCAGTAACTCCTTACAGTGCTTTATTTCTCACAGGAATTTCAACTATTGTGGATGACACTCACCCTGTTATTTATATTTATACCTCTACTCCTGGAGGTGCTCTTTATTCCTCAGGGGTTACCGCTTCTATTCGTAATCCTAATGGACCTTCAGGAGGAATAGCTCAAGAAACCGTGTTTATTAGTAGTAACTCTTTGGGGGCAATAGGCTATTCTATAGAGGCAGGATCAATTCCCCTGGTTCTTAGAATAGAGGACACTGTGGGTAATGTTATTATTCTTCCTATAATAAATAATAAGGGAAGAGGAGTATCCTCTGTTACTAAGTTCCCTCTAGACCCATCCTATAAATTTTTAACATATCCAGCTTCAATGTTATTAGACTTTGGGCCAGAGTATACGGCTATAAAAATATGCAATAGTTTAGGAGTTTGTTACTATGTAAATCTTCCTGGATTTATATCCTTAGACAAGAATGTAACCTATACTTATTGGGTTCAAAAAAATGGAGAATGGATTGGTCCATTTACCTTCCAAACAGTAACAAGAGTTCTAGAGGGGACAGTAATATGTGGATGATGAATAGATTTATTACACTAATTGATAGAAAGGAACTCAGTATGCTAAATATAAAAGTAATTCGTTACAAATCTTCTCTAGATTATAAAAGAAATCCTAACAAAGCTCCTGCTTGGGATAATAATGATTGGAATAATTGTGAAGATGATTTTTTCCTATATTGGGGTGAGACTGAGATTTTCAGAGCCAAAGTTCAGACGGTCTCTAATATGGAAGGGTTAGACACTACTTATAAGTTTTTAGATACTATAGCTCCAGGAAAGTTTCAACTTCAAGCCTTTGTAGAACAAAGAAACTTCTATGGTAGAATTCATGGTTTGTGTGATTGTAAGACCCTGGCGGGTGATTATATTAATTTGAGTTCAGTGACAACTACAAACCCTGCTAGATGGCTTGTTCATGATGATCAGAAACGTAAGCCTAATTTCCCTGGGTTATTAACTCGTGTTAAATGGAGTAGTGGCTGTTTCGTCCTTGGAAAAGAAGATCTTAATAAATTAGGAGATCTATTTGACCAATATGGAGTAAAGCCTAAACAATATATCCCCGGTGAATTGACAGAAGTGTAAATTATTATTATATTAACTTAGTGAACGAAAAACACCTACGTATACATTTGTTGACTTATGGGGTAAATAAAGCTCCTGCTCAAGATATTTGGAAAATATGTCAACAGTGTTTGATATTAGAGTCAGATACTAGAATAGATTGGGATAGTCTTGATTGGGTATGGATAGAGAAAAAATTAGGTATTCTTCGTAGTCAAATTGATGAAGACTAAACTAAGATAAGTTTACGACACTTGGGACATTTGATTTCGTTGTAAGTATCTACTCCACCAGTGTAGTCTGATACTCTTCTGGTTTTAATATCGGCAGGAACATACCCAAGTTCAGTTCCACAGTTTTTGCAGATAACAATCTTTTCGATTTCCTTAGAAGCATCTCGAATTACTCTCATTAAAGACTCCCTATTTAGAAATACTGAATCTACAACTACCAATAGTACATTCGTTACCATCATCGTCATCAATTACAAAACATGACCCATCTTTATGTTTAACAACATAAGACTTACCTAGTGTTAAGGGCGGATTTCCCATATATAGTTGGGGATGTTCAATCAAAGTAGCTATGAACGGTGTCACGCTAGGTATTGGAGGCAGAACAGATAGTGGGAGCCAAAGAGTTCCTTCCATCCCTATACCAGGAATAGAAAACTCCCCACCCCATCGTTCACTATACCCTTGAAATTTTCCAATGAAAGGCTTTCCATTCATATATTCCCAATTTCCAGAGGCTTTAGCTACAAAAATAACTTCCTGATATTTTTCAGGTTGTTTTTCTTTTATATCAATCCATACTTCCATTTATAAGCCTCTTCATTTATACTCCAAAACGTTCTCTATTTAAAGATTCATCCGCCATACTTGTACATTCCTTATTACCATACCAGCGAAGTGCTTGTACTTCTTCAAATAAGCTGACTGCAATCTCTGACGCATTCATAACTGAGCCATCTTGAAATACAAACATATTCAGTCCCAGTGCTTTTTCTACTCTCATAATTTTTCTTGAATCCATATTCATTTCCTTTAAGGATCAATCAGTATAAATTCTCAGGATTGGTGCCATGCTAATATAGACTATACTTACAGATATACTATACTAAGAAAACAAATATTTGTCAATAGTTTTTAAAAATCAGACCCAAATCCCCGAGATTTCATTAAATCCAATCTTTTTTTAGATTCTGCGTTGATCTCTGGTCCTGTTTGTCCTCCAAACCCTGGGACTGCCGCATTCTCTGGAACAGTACCTATAAAAGCAGAGGAATCCTGAGTCTCTTTAACCTTACTTTCTACTACAACACCATTGGAATATTGAGGATTAGCCGTTGTTTTCATTGGATCAACAAGTGTTTGTTTCTGAAACTCTAGTGGATTATCTATCTTTGGGGTATTAGGCAACTGTAATCCTAAAGCTGTCTTAGCTTGGGTAGTTACAGTATCCCAATAAATTGGATCAGTTTCTTGAACTCCTGCATCCTCTGTTTTTGATCTGGCTAGATTCCAAGCATTTTGAATAGTACTTTGATCCGTATTTGAGAAGCCTGGGACAGATTTTACTGCCTTGTTTAAACCCTGTACTTGTAGGTTATCAGATTGATTAAAATTAAGCATTGTTTATCCTTTATGTACCATTTTTAAATATAGCCCAGAATACTCCTGGTTCTCCTGTTGGACCTCTACCATAACTTTTAGTTACCGTCCAACCTGGAGGCTCTCTAGATACTCTTTTAGCAAACAGATCATATACCCTTTCTCTAGTTTCTCTATCGCCCCCAAATAGTAGCGTATTTACCTTATTTGTTTCTATCTGATTTTTAATCATAGATCCTACATAATTTATTACCTGAAATATGGTACCATCAGAAAAGGATTGAACCTCCTGAGTCTTATTGCCAGAATCATCCACATAAAAAAATTGAAAATCTAGGGCCATTCTGGGGGTGTCAAAATTATTCCTAATTAAGTTGGCTTGTTTATTAGAAGCAAATGTTAAACACCATTCCAGGGATATATAATGCACCTTGTATCTTATTTCAAATCGTTTATTATTTACAACAATATTATAGTATTTGTATCCTTCCCTCTCTTGTTCTCCTGAAGGATCTAAGGGTGAAAAATTGTTTAATAATTCTTTTAATTTTACCATTTCAATACCAACCTTCTATTTGCAATAGTTTGAATATATGTTAATAGAGCAGGATCTATTATAGAGGTAGGATAAACTAAGTTTAACTTTTGCCAAACCATACTTCTCGATCCAAAGGTACCAAGAACATCGGCTACCTTGTATAAAAGTATCCAAGGATTTGTTTCTTCAGCGGTATTGCTTGTAGTAGTATCTTTAGGATAGTCCATAACTCTAACTATTAAAGACCCTTGTTCTATTTTCATATGGACGGGGGCATAAGCTACAATTGGTTCTTCCTCTTCATCTACTACTTGAGAGGCAGTATCAGGGACCTGATAAGAAGACCCTAAAAACCTATAAAGAGGAATATCCTCCATCTTAGGAAGAAGCATATTAGTTGTAGTTATATCGTTTAATTCTATTGACACGGGATCAAGATGCTTTTCTTCTTTTATTCTGATAATTAAAACATCTGTTAATACTCCAGAATTCTTAATTGAATTATCTATAACTTTTTGAGAAATAATATTTAATTTAGCTGAAAGCCTACTCTGCCATGATACATTTACTCTCATTATATTTCTCTTTCGAATTTCATTACATCGGATTCTCTATCTGGAGATTCAAAATAACTTTCTGCTAACTGTTTAATTATTTGTATCTTAGCTTTAAGCGAGTTTAAACCAGATAACTCCATTTCCTGAACAATTTCATCGGAGGGGGTATAATGAGCCATATGGGAAAATATTTGAGCATATTCTGGATTTATAGATACTAAGTGATCAAAAAATCCTGTTTGTTTTATAACTGGGTGTACTTCTTGTTCTTCGGGGAACTCCCCTTCAGAAACTTCTTCTACTTGAGTAGTTAGTCCCTTTGAAAAAGAGTAAAACTCAATTCCTAGCTGATCTAGTTGTTCCTTGTCATTACCATCAAGAATATCTACTGTCCAAAAAGGACCTAACTTTTTCTTAGTGTGAATTAACAATTGTTCTACAAACCTATTCATAAATAGGTTTGCATTACCAGAAAATGTTTCATTTTTTAAAAAACCATTTTTTATTGGTTTAAGGGATTTAGAAATAAGATATATTATCTCTTCTTTGGAGTTCTTTCTAGCTTCCAGAATAACATCTAAAATAGAGTTAGAGGAAAGTTTATTTTGTATTTCCTCTACTTTTTCAGAATTATTAAAAAAGTCAAATGGTGATTCTTCTCTTTGTTCCATAGTTAATTAGTACTGGAATCACCATTTGGTGGTAGCTCTATTCTTCGTAGAATAAAACTACATTTTCAGGTCCTTCCCACCAATTTTCTACCGGAACAATATAGTTTGCATATTGAAGAGTTCTAACTGGGATATTACCATTTTGAACATTGGTAGGGCCACAATTGTAAGCCATAACAGCCAATCTCCAGCTTTGCATTCTCTTATACAACCACGCCAAATATTTAATTCCAATTTCTACGTTGTGATAAGCGTTGGACCTTACATCATAAATGATGTTTTTATCCCCAAAGGTTTTGATCATCCAATCAACATAATTGGAGTTTAGTTGCATAACCCCAATATCAATAGATAAAAGTTTTCCCGTAACTGAGTCATAATTATAATTTCTAGCTTTTTGTAACCATCCGCTCTCTTTGATAATAAGTTTATATACTAGAAGTCTAGGAACTCCATACTTATCAGCAATAGTGTTAATATAGCTAATAAGTTTTTTGGAGACGGTTTCTGGAGGGACAGGAATAGATACAAAAATAGGAATTACCTTTGAATCTTTTACTGTAAGCTTTTTTGACAAAAAAGAGGAGGGCTCTTCCGAAGAGCCCCCGGTGATAGAAAAAGGAAACATGGTAGTACTTATCAAAAGTACAATTATGAGATACTTACTTTTCAAAATTAATATTTCCTTTAATTGAGAGATTGAATACCTAGGTAGGCATCATAAACTCCCTTCAAAAAAGCAGGGTCCCCTTCTCCCAACTTCTGAAGGAACATTTTAAAAGAAGGATCAGTTTTTGTCAAGGGTATGGAGTTTGTTTTATGTTCAAAGAGTTGCTCTTCCGCCTGATAGGTTATTTCTGACATCTTGTATAGTACAAACTCAGGGTCCCACCCACAAGCGGCTAAGAATCTAAAGAATCCTTGAAGGGTCTTTGTTAAGGTTACTTCTTCATCTTCCAATCCATTTACATCCACCTTTTGTACAGTCTCAAATACCTCTTTGCCAAATTTTTCTTTATGTTTAAAAATAAACAAATCTTTTCCCTGAGCTTCTTTAGATACATTATTAACAATATCGTCCAGACTCATTCTGCATTCTCCTCTACTCCCTCAATAGGGGTTAATTTAAACTGTGGCCCATTAAAAAGATATCTACCAACAATACCAACCCTCCCCATAGATTGCTTTACAATTTGGCTTTCAAGATGATCCGGCATAAACTCTACTTCTTCGTTATCCGGAAACAGACGTTCAGCATAATACTTTGGTCTAAAAATTGCAAGTACCGAACGTGATCTTTCTCCAAGAGCATGAGAGTTTTTAATATTATTAATAGTAGGACGTAGCTTATGTAGTTCATCTAGATCAGTGATTCTAGTAGAATCAGCATCCCTATTCATTTGAGCGATAGCTACAAAACAAACCCCTTCTTTTTTAGCTATTCCATTTAGTTTATTTACAGCTAATTCCATAGCAGTTGATAGATTTCCCCTAGTCCCTAGAGAAACAAAGTCTCTTACCTGAGTAATAAGGTCAATATAGATGGTAATTGATCCCTCTATTTTATACCTCATCTTAAAATCTCTAATTTGTTTAACTATATTAGCTAAACTGATATTAGGATCATCGATAAGAGCAAAAGGTTTTCCCTCAAGTTCCAGTTTTTCTTGTTGAACAAGACTAATAATCTCATCCATTTCTCTACCGGTTTTATAAAACTCAGTTACGTCTAAACCCAGTCTCATGGCCAGTAATCTGTCCATAGTAGACTCTGTATCCATCTCTAGAGAGAAGTACATACAGGGAGAAGAATTATTTATCATTCCATTAATTAGATTAAGACAATAAACTGATTTTCCCGTACCAGTAGCACCAGCAATAAGAATAACCTGCCCTGGTGCGGCCCTTTTGATAAGATTAGCATCTAAGAAAGGATCAAAGAAAGGATAATATTTACCAATCTTTCTTTGAATAAGATCCAATTCATACTCATCTAGACATTGAACTAAGGTTTTTGCTATTGTCTTTTTCTGACCTGCCGTGATATTATCTTGGGCAGTATAAAGCATACTAGTAATAGTTTCTGGCTTTAAATCATCATGAGAATTTAAATGTTCTATAACCTTTTCAAGACTCTGGGCTACTTTACTTCTGACTGATCTATGCTTAAGAATATCATAAGCTCTATCAAAATTTGACTCAGATACCTCTAAGGAAAGTAGGTTTCTTATGATACCTAAATCGAATTCTGAATCTGCTTGATTACATTCTCTAAATAAAGAAAGTTCATTAATTGATTCACCATAATCATGTAACTTATTTATTGCTTTAAATAAAATACGTGACTTTTTATGGGGAAAGGATAGAGTAGTAAGATCTTTTAAATCAAGATCCTTATTTAATACCATTAACTTAAGAACTTGGTACTCAGAAGAGGCAACGAAGCTATCATTAGTTCTTTTCATATGTGAAATCCTTGGAGAAAATATCCGCTAGGTCATCAATATAGTCCCAATTGTCTTGGCAGTAAAGGTAAGTGTTGGTTTTTTTGATTGTAGCGTCTACCAGAGCCTTTGTGCCTTCTCCAAACGCTACAGTCTTATTCTCCATGGGTTTTTTGTCAGAGATGAAATAAATGGGCTTGGTAAGCGTCTCAAGCCTTTCTCTTAAAAAGATATCTATGTGGGGGATTTGAGATGGATAGTAGGAGGATCTTTCGGACATCATAAAATCGTCCAAGATAAGAAAATCTACGGCCAACAATTCATCTATATATTTTTTAGTGGTTTGTATCTTATCTGCATCAAAAGACTGATTTACACCCTTAGCAATAAAGTGGGGCATTCTTTCGTAGAAAACACTAAACCCTTTCATTGTTAATGAATAGGCCATCCATTGTGCTATATAGGTTTTTTGAGTTCGTGGTCCTCCATAGAGATAAAGGGAAGCTTTTTTAAAAGTGTCCTTCTCAATATTATTTAGAATATGCTGAATCTTTTTAGGAATTTCAGGGGATTTACTACCTCGATATGTAACTAAAGGATTATTTTCATTAGTAAACTTATCGGTCCACACATTAGATCTCTTAGCTACCAAAATCCTCATATTCTCTTTTCGCCACTCTTCGTGACAATGACACTCTTTAACTACGGACTGAGTGTCATCAGTATAATACCATCCCTCAACATTGGCTTTTACCAAGTACCTACATTCTTCACATCTTACATACGGTGTTGCCATTTATTGATCCTTAGTAATACTTATCTCAATTTTTCCAGTCATTTGGGCTCTAGGAATAATTACTGTGTTAACCACATCATAGGAGGTCCCATATTCTAAAGTATAGTATGGATCAGTACCATAATAATACCAATCAATAAAATTTTTCTCAAAAAACATAAGACAAGACCAGTCATAGTATATACAGGGTTCTATATTATTTCCTTCATCATCAATACCTTCCATTATTTCCCAAGACCATACATCGTTAGCATATTTTAAATTATGTATATAAATTTCGGAAGAATTCTTCTCTCTAACCCAAGATATGGGATCACCTACTAATAAATGGATTATGATTTTGGTTGTAAATTTTTCATCTTTTTTAAGTGAGATAAACGGTTTATCTACCCAGTATAATCTTTTAAACTCCTCATCCTCTAACTCAAAAGGAGTATTCCAACTAGCTCCTGGATGTTCATATGCCTTCTTTTTTACTCTTGGTGTAGCTATCCATTGACTAGTTTTAGTTACATGATCCCTATTTATTCTTGTCCAATAATCATTTCTCATATTGCATAAACCTCCCAATCGTTAGCCATAATATCCTGTCCCAAATTATCGGGAAACCAAGAATTGGTTTGATTTAATTTAGATTTATATCTAACTATATCTTTTGATTTATCATCCCAACACACAAAGTCACCTTCTGGCCAATTTTTTCTTCTGGCACTTCTGCCTAACCTAAAAGCTTTAACTACACAGTCAAAGCCTTGATTACCCACAATCAAGCCGTCCATGAATCCTCCAAACTAAAATTGAACATAGACACAAGGGCCTGTCTAGTCAAGAACCTTTCTGACAAAAAGTGTTTATTTACAAACTCTTTATCTTCCATCATCTGTCTTCTTAATACGTCTAGAGACCTATCAATTAAGGGAATAAAAGTAGTTACATCTTTTCTCTGGCCAAGACGGTGAATTCTCTTTAGCATTTGATCCATTATAACATAATCATATGAGCTATCTATAATGACCTGGAGATGACATTTAACAATATTAAGAGAAGAGTTCATCATTTGACTTGAAAATATCCCAATGTGGCGCTTAGGGTCATTTTGAAATTCTTCTACAATATCCAGTTTGAATGCATCTTTATCTCCTCTAAACTTCTTAGGTATATCTACTTCTCCATTGATAATAAATGGATTTTTTTTCTTAAAAATATCCTGAAATTGAAAACCCACAGAAGGATGAGAGGTCCATAATATAATCTTTTCATCAGGATAATCCTCTACAATATCTTTAATAAGAGGAACCTTAGCATGATCTCTTGTAAAGGAAAAATTATTAATTTTAGTAATTAAATCGGGATCTGTTATTTTCTCTCCAAAATGCTTGGACAATTCCCCTGGGCTATCTATTGCCATAATAAGATATGGAAATAGATTGGTTACTTTTCGGGACTCTATTGCGCCCCCTTCTTGGAGTTCTTTTAAAACTCCAGTTACAACATGTTCATATATTTGTCTATGAATAGGAGTTAATTCAGTATATATTTTTTTAAAATTATTTTCTGGTAGTTCTAGAACGTCCTCTGCAATTCTTCGGGAGGATACTCCTTTAATAATATTCTGAAGAGGTATAATCATTTCTGGTTTGATATCTGAAACTTCATAAGCACTATACTTTGTTCCTAAATTGAAATATTTACTATTCCAGTCTGTTTTTGACATCCCATGAACAAAAGAAGAGTCTAATACCTTTAATTGAGAATAATATTTTTGTAACTTATCCGCTGGAGTTCCTGTTCCTATATATACATAATCAAAAAGGTCTTTCATATGGAAAACAGCATCTGTTTGCTGGGAACTGAAGTTTGCAATATTATGACATTCGTCTAGTATTAGAATACCATCTTTATCTCCCAACCAGTTATCCACAGCTTTAGTAAATTTACCATGGGTTTTTGACATATTTCCTGTTCTAGTCTTATGATACTCATCATAAACCAACAACATAGATCGATAGCTCATGATGATGACTTCCTTGGTTAGGTCATCAAAGGGTTTTCTGTTATTTACTCCTCCTACTGAAATAACTTCTTGAGGAATATAAGTAAATTTGGAGAATTCCTTTTTCATATTATAGACTCCAGAGTTGGAAGTTAAAAAAACGATTTTACCGGCGTTTCTATGCTTTCTCTGAAGTTCTATAACGGTCATATACTCATAAGTTTTACCTGTACCAAATGCCAACACAAGTCAGTCTACTGAAGAAAAAAATCCAAATAATCCCTAGAAATAAGGATAGTGATATATTCAAATCTTTAATATCTATACTGAAGGAACACGGAGCAC
>SCLI03000487.1_pt1 | contig 24369 bp, 18 predicted proteins | sample 7268041 | NCBI WGS metagenome assembly SCLI03 (sample SAMN10721081, study PRJNA514188) | viral metagenome | isolation source: depth-stratified mine tailings core A | place: China: Fankou Pb/Zn Mine tailings | collected 2017-10 | reverse complement strand
CAAGGATAAGGATGAGGTTTGAGGCCTATATTTGCAATTTTAGAGTATGATATTCTATAAATGAATCTATTATTATAAATTCTTCCGGTTCTGAATGTTGAATGTCTAATATAAGTATTCTGCCTTGTAATCTTGGCCTTCCTGCAGTCGTTTTTCTTGGCAATTTATTAGTCCATCTTCCCTGACCATATTCTTTTAAATATCTTAAATTAGGTGGAACAGCCATATCAGCATATAAACTACATTCCGGCAAGGCAGAAATAGAATTAGCAAAGTCAATCCTTGTTGGTTTGCTTAAAGGACAATTTACCAAAATGCTTATAGACTCTTTATCGTAAGGCTGCTCTTTGTTCGCTACAGATTTTAAAGAACATGTAATATCTAATCCATTGATCTGATAACCTAAATTTGTTTCATAAATAACACCCTGTCTTATTCCGTAAACTTTTTGATTCAGGCAAATCATTTTTTCAAAGTCATAGGTAAAAGTTCCTTCCCAGCCTTGCAATTCACCATCAACAAAAAATACGAATGTTTCATTAAGTTTAGCATCAGTAATAATATCCCATGTAGTTCCATTAAATCTTACTGAAATAGTTTCTGATGGCAACAATGTATCTATAGGCAATGGCATGCTAATATCAAATATTCTTATATTACTACTTGACGAATTTGTAAAAGTTAATTCCCATCCAACATTAAAATCGGTTGGTAAAACTATCATATTCATAAGAGTATCTACGGAAGTAATATTTAGCCAATCCCTGTCATCAACCAAATAAGATATTCCAACTCCGGCTGTATATCCTAATGAAAAATAATTGACAGTTAATGGAATTAAATCTTTATCATAAGCAGCGTTTTTTTTCTTTTGAGAAATACAAAGCCAATATTCGTTATTTAGCCTGTTAAAAACACTTGAAACATTAGTGAGATAATTATTTTTAACGTGTTGTAGTCCGTCATATTTTAATCTTTTATGATAGTTTATTCTTCCAATATCAGTTACCTGATTGTCAAACATCATATAAGAAGATTCGTCATTTGCCCAGAAAATAGTTTTTGCCCATTCTGAAGCACTACGCCACATTTCACCATTCATGCCAACATCGGTGCGAATCCATCTTCTTCCCGAAACAAAGCGGTCAGGTGTCCTTACAAAAGCAATCGTACTTCCTATAGCATCCTGGGACATTTCTTTTCCAGTTAAAAGTAATGCTATTCCATTATTTGTAAAGGCATAAAGATTGTCTCCTATGCTTGTATCAGCATTAAAGGCTCTTTTTATTTCTCCATAAGCGTCTTCAATATCAAATAAACTGGTTCCTAAAAATGTTTTAAGATTCGGAACATTTTGCTGTGCTATGTTTCTTTGTTCAGACCATATAATTCTTGAACAAAACTCATTTACTTCACGAAATCCTACTACTGGTTTAGAAATAGATGGAAGATAATTATTTGTTTTATAATAATCTATATTATTATAAGCACCCATTCCAACATAATTAGTATTATTGCACAAAAAACCGCCATATCCCCACCAATTGCCGGAAGGCCATGCAGACGCTCCTACTGCTCCATAACCTTCATTTTCTATAGGGTAAATAGATGAGTCGTCATAAAAATCATTAATCGCACCGCTATTACTACTAAAATTTTCAGATTTTAAACCACTATCTTTCCATTTTTCCGGTCTCATTATATAATGAGTATGTGGGAAATTTCTACTATTATGATAATACCATCCCTGATTTGACGTTACATCATTATACTCGTAAGGCATATGAATTTTTGTTTCATGGAAAAAATTGACACATAATTGCCTTACATACTCAATACCGTAATCATCCTTTTGCTGTATGGCTCCGTTTAAATAATGTGCCGTAGCTTTTTTTAATCTTTTATATTGGGCGTTATTAAACGATACTCCAAAATAAGGAAAAGCAGTTTGCAGATATAATTCACCCACGCTAACCCCTCCATTTCCGTTAGAATCTGTTTTGCCATCTATAAAACAAGCTGTATCTTCTGAAATTATGGTATCTCCTCCAAAAACTTTTAAAGGAAACCGGTAATCATATTTTATAACTATATAATTATCTACAAGAGGAAGGCAGTAATCTGATAATAGTGGAACTCCTGAACTATCCGAGATATTGTTAAATATTATTTTAGCATCTTTCCCGTCTTTATCACTTAACATGTTCCAATCTGAAGTATAAACCCCATATATCCTTATATCCGACAACTCAAAATATGGATTAGGGAAATAAGTGGCTATTGGAATATCATAATAACCCTGAGAATTCAAGTCGGATATTATAGTATTTTTTATCGCAGTGGTTTTATGGGTAATATTTAACCATCTTTTTTCTGTTCCATCTATCTTGTTTTTAATCCAGATAAAAGTGTCTATTAATGGTCTTTGATCTATTCCGGTGTTTATATCCCCTGAGTATTCAGAAGGAATACAGTCGTCATATCTTTCGTCACAAAGCTGTATGGTTTGCGAAGACCCTGTCCCGGTTCCTATTATGCTTTCTATTTTTTGATGATGACCTGTTTTGTAATATGTGGTTACGTTATTTTGTGGTAATTCCGCTTCGTCATTGATTAGGTTTACTAAGTAAAATGGTTCGTGATACGCTTGCACTATAGCATCATTTACATGACCTCCTGCTGGCGCTGTGGGATTTTGGTAGATAGGTTCGTTTACTGTAATTTCCCAATAAGAATATCTGGAATTAGTTGGCGTAATTAATACCGGAGGAGTAGATGTTGATATAGTAAATTTCTTATTTCCATTAACCTGAGTACCATCATAAAAAGGATTATTTGCCTCTGGCTGTAAGTTTCTCCATGAACCAAATTCAGTATAATAATCCAATACGCCACCAGCTCTTTCTAATAAATAATTGGTATGGTCTGAACCGGCTTTATTGTGTCCAATTCTCGCATAACACATCATATCTATACCGTGAATGCTTCCAGAGCCTATACCTATGTCCGGCTCGTCATTAAAAGCATTATAAATCTCAGAATGAAATCCTAAAGGACTAATAAATTGTAATTTGGTTGCTTCTAATATATTTATATTTAATTCGTCAATTTCTTTGGAAGAAAACCATATTTTATATAGCTGCTTATCACTATTATTTAAGCTTGTAAAGGCATACGTTCCAATTCCCTGTGCTATAATTCTTTTTACCGGCTCTGTTTTTACTATAGAAAAAGATTTTATCCACGCAGGAAGTCCTGTAATCCCAGTTATTCCTAATCCTTTGGAATATAATTCAGGAGCAAAAATATGACCAGAAGGAATATTGACAGATTGATTCAATAAAGAATTTAAAAACAATTTATCTACCACCGTTTCCTGATGACCTTGTATCGTAATATCATCTTGATGAACAGGATGTATTGGATTGAAACTAACATCCCAATGAACTCCTATTGTAGATGTTAATGGCATTTTTTGTTTAGCCGAATATGCGGGAAGTTGCGGTTTGGCAACAAGTGTTGATCTGGCTTCTAAATTTATAATTTCGTTAGTATAATATTGGTCATCGTTATTATGACTGTTAATTGTTGCAGACCATACAGCTCCCTGACCATTTACTACTGAAACATCTAAACTGTTTTGACTTAATCTCTCTCTGTTATTGGGAAATAAATATGTTACGTCTCCGCCAATATCTTCAATTGGAAATGCAAAGGCATCTTCGCCATTATAATCCTTACATAAAACAGCAAATCCTGACCTTTCGCCTGCCCTGTGACCTCTGTAGTATGTAGTATTTCTTGGTATAGAATGTCCCCTGACTCCCATATTATGTATATAAGGAAACATTTTTTCATCATTAATAACAGGAATATCTATATTTGTTGAAGTTAAATCTTTTGAAGCATATTTAATGTTCATTAGAACAATCCTGTTATCATAGTATCTTATTCCTTTAGCAGCCTGAACTACTGATAAAACCTGTGTTTCGTCCGCAGGCGGGAGTTCAGACCAAATAACAGTAGTGTTATCAGTAAAATATTGTGTAGAAGTTTCTTCATTAGATAAAGTATATGGAACAGTAAAAAATTGTGCAGACGGTACGGTATTAGCAGGGGCTTCTGCATTCCATTTTACTCTGATAATGTTTACAAAAGCATAGTTGCCTGTATTTGTTATTCTGTATCTTAAATTAATCCCATATTTTTTAAGAAAATTATTACTGCTGCCTCTTGTTAAGTGATTTGGAACATTTGTATTATTTAATGAGGTAGTATAATTAGAAATAACAGGAATCATCGGAGTAAAAGTTCCGACAGAAGATCTATTCCCGGCAGAATCTACATATTGTAAGGCATATACATAGTATCCAAAATCTAATCCGTTACCATTAGAATAGCCTTCAAATACAGGCTGGTCATTTTGTTTTTCTAAGTTTATAGTATAAATAAGCGGATTAAATGAAGTAAAATATGTTGTAGAATTATTATTATAGTTGTCAATAAGGTCTTGTATGTTAAAATAATAGGGGGGTATATTAAAATCCGTTAAAAACACTTCTCCGCCTACGCAAGACTCGTTAATATCAGATTGAATCGGATAATCAACCAAAAATCCTAATTCGTCTGACTGGCAAACAATTTTATCGTCAATAGTTATAAGAGGGTCATTTCCGGTAATGCTACTTGCCCATACGGCTAATTGATAACCCTTGCAATGAGTATAATTTAAGCATTCATAGTCTTCTAAAGTAATATTAGGAAGGGCAAAACCTGTAGGATAAATATATTCTTCATAAAGTATTTGTTCACCTTTAATTTTTTCTTTGGCATTTTTATTTCCGATAGCCGAAGAACGCCTCATGTTCTTGGAGTCTAAATATTCTCCTTTATCTGTTTGTAAAAGTTCGGGATTAGTGTCAGAATTTGCGCCTCCGAAATATAGTTGCTGGTCAAGTTTTTCTGCCATAATAAAAATAAAACGTAAATATACAAAATAAATCTCATGTTATAAAACATGTAATTTTATTTGTTTTTTAAAATTGTATGTTATACATTTGCAATAAATAATTCAAAGATGAGAAAGATATTTGTATGGCAATTTAATATAATATGGTTATTGGGCTTTAGCACAATAACAGTATATTATGTTCATATTGCTTCGGTTGTGCGGTGGCATTGCAGAATGTTATCGTTCTAAAAACAAATTTATACTTTCCGGTTGAATTATAATAAATAAAATATTATGATTCTGTGTTTTCAAAAAGCCCCAAAACTAAAAAAGAAGCAGTAAGATTACATAAGAAATGTATAGCTAAATCAGAACTTCACTTTATATATTTTATCAGAGAATTATTTAAAGGATATCGTAATTTAACAGTAGGATTGTATCATTGCAAGTTATCTTTATCTAATAATGCTAAAAATTGGGGTGTAGAGTCCAAAATTGCAAAACATTACCTTGACCGTCTTCCAAAAATAGATGTGTCCTGAGCACTGTAGTATTATTATTTAATACATATTCGTTTTTTAAATATAGATTACTAAACTGATAATTTCCGGCTATTATTACATTATTTCTAATATTGTATTTTATTGATATAGGCTTAAAAGGAAAATAGTCTATTAAAATAAAATCTCCATTATTTTTAAATGAAATTGATTTGTCTATATCAATAGAAGTCCATGACAATTCACAAATCATTTCATTGAAATTAGAGTCATTAATTTCTATCTTATTTTCCATAGTCGTTAAATTTGTTTTTCCCAAAAGTAAATAAAAGCAGAATATAAAGCAAGCGTAAAATGCTGTAGGTGTGGCAATTTAACATAAAAGTATGTTATAGGACTAAGAAACATACGTGAGTGTTTCGTGTTCTATAAAATATTTTATGTTTATTTGCTTTGGGCGGGTAGTATCGTGCGTTAGGGTGCGTGGGGATTGGATGTTAATCGTCTCAATACAATTGCAAAGCAATAGGGAATGATGAGGTTTAGGACTTCATTATAATTATTTTAAATGTTGTAAAACATAATTTGTAAAAATTTTTGTATATTTACATTTTAATTGTAGAATATGGATTATTCAGCCTTATTTTCATCAATATCTCAAACCGGACAGCAATCGGGCAGTTCTTTAGAAAGCAATAAAAGTCCTTTTGTGTCTTCCACAGGAGCGGCAATGAATACGGCTTTTGATCCATTAAAATCTGTTGAAACGTCATTATCAGAAGGGAACAAATGGTGGGAAGTGTTGGGAGCTGTAAGTCCCGTAGCGAGCGGTATAATGGCATATACTGACAAAAAAGAATCTATTGCTAAAGAAGACATAAGACAAAGAGCATTTCTCGATGAAATAAATAAGAAAAGAAAAGCACTTGAATCAGGAAGGGATTATGCTTATGAATTAGCCAATAAACAAGTTCAAAAGGGACTTGCCCAAATGCAGCAAAATATTCTTCGTTCCGGTTCAGATATAGCCTCAATTCAACAAGGATTGAATATTTCCCAGCAGAACGCCGGGGATCAATATAATAAGGCAACGGCAGGGTTATTATCTCAGCAGGGTATTTTTACTCAGTTAGCTAATGAACAAATAGATAAACTTGCAAGTAGAAAGTTAAATGTAGAAATGCAGGATTATTTGCAAAAATTATATCAGAAAAAAAACACACAACAAGCAGCAAGTCAGAATGCAATGGCAATGTTATCATATTTATTAGGAGGAAAAGAAACTTCGACAAATAACACTTCGATTCCTATTCAAAACAATAATCAACCATTATATAATTGGCAATCTCCGCAGAACGATTTTTCAAATACGGTAGTTGGTACTCAGAATTATTCTACATCAAATAATAATTTCGACCATACAAGTTTATTAAATCAACCAAACAAATATGTATCAGCTCAATAATTATGGCAGGATTATTAGATAATCAAAATACAGGTATTGACAATATATTAGCAGAGCAGGAACAAAAACGCAAAGAAGTTCCTCAAGTCACTGCGCCATTAACTGAAACAAAAAGTACGGACTTAAATAATCCAATTGATTTAGAGCAACAATTAAGACAAATATATTTTCCCGAATATAAACAACCAAGATATAGCGGAGCAACTTCATTAACAAACCAGGATTTTTACCCTCAGTTACAAAGTGCTGATTATATACAAAGACCGGGAGGGTTTGATGTGGTAGCGTCTAAAGGAGCTTTAATTCCTTTTGGGGCAATTGCACAATTACAGAATGAAAAACGTAGGACGGATTCTGTATTAAAAGCTAAAAAAGAATTAGCCAATACATGGAATATTGATGTAGGACATATAAATCAAGCAAAGTTAGATTCAAGATTTCAGGATTTATATGTAAATACATATAGCCAGACTAAAAACGAATTATCTCAAAAATATGGAGATAATTGGGTATCTGTTTTAAATAATGACCCTTCTTACATGAATAGATTTAATAAATTGGGTCAATTAAGGCAATCTATAAACTCAGACTTAGCTTTAGCCTCTAAATATTTGGAGGAAGACGTTAAAAATCCGGTATATAAAGACCCGGAAGCAACTAAATATGTGAATAGTCTTTTAGGGGCTTATGATAATATAATGTCAAATACCTCTGCCGATCCAAAAGAAATTGATAAATGGTATAGTCTTATTGCTGAAAATAGAAATAAAATTATTGAACAGAGAGATATTAACACCTCTATAAAAGAATATTCTACAAATTTAAATAATGGAATAAAGGAAACATACGAACAATATAAGGCAGCAAAAGCATTAGGCAATTCTGAAAATGATATAATAAATACTGTAAAAACAGGTTCTCCGTTCTTATCATTAGAAACAGATGCTTCTGGTAAAGAGGTTTGGAGATATGATGAAAATGGAGCAAAAAAATCATGGGCGTCTTTTTATGAAGAAAATTACGGGGCAGAATTAGAAAAAGATTTAGATGGAAACTATATAACTGATAATGGAAAATATAAAATAAAATCATATCAATATGAAATACCCGCACCTGATGTAAATAAGTTTATAAATGCCGGACTTGCTGCAACAAAGAAAACAGTTGAGATTCAGGTAAAAGATTTAAATACTAAATCTTACGAATATTGGGCAAAAAGTAGGGACATAAAAAAAGAAGACAGAGTGCCTACTATATATAGGGAAGAGGGTGATATAACGGTAGGGAATAATACGGTTAAAAATCCTTATAATTTTGAACAAAAAAACGTGGCAATACCTATAGTTCAGGCGGTAAATGCCTCTATTGATGCTTTTGGTAATCAAATACCAAACGGAACAGTCTTTAATGCAAACATAACTGCGTATGGAGAAGATGATAATGGTAAGCCGGTAGTTGTAATTAGAGGTAAATCGCATCAAAAAGAAAAAAATCCTGAAACCGGTGTTATGGAAGATGTTGGTAAGCCAGTAACAATAATTCAACCTGCGGATCAGCATATAGGAACGATTAATAGAAATGTTCATGCTGTAGGGTTTAACGATAATCAATGGCAAACAGATAAAGACAATACAACATTTAGTATTCCTGTAAAAAATAGCCCTAAGATTATAAAGGAAACAGGTTCAGTAAATGCTGACAATACTAAAAAAACTGCAACTATAACAGGTGGTAATGTAAGATAATATGCCAGACATTAAACAATCATTACGAGATTTTGTTGCTACCTCTAATAGTGGTAAGTATAAAACAGAAGAGGAATTAATGTCAAAGTTCCCTGAATTAAAGGGATATAATGTTAATTCGTTAAGAGATTATGTGGCTACGGCTAATAGTGGTAAGTATAATAATGAGGATGAAATAAATGCAAAATTTCCTGAATTATTCTCTGAAGACGTAAAAAAAAAAGTACCTACACCAGATTTATCAGGTGCTGTCGTTGGTGCGGGAAGTGGTATTCAAAATATTTCCCCATTAGAATCTACTTCTGCTTCGGGGATATCAGAAATAAATCAGGAACAAGTTGACGATCTAACCTACGCAAATGTTCCCGATATTACTAAAGGTGTATTTAAAGGCAATTTACAGGAAACAATACCAATAAGCCAGCCAGAACAATTTCCTTTAGAATTAGGAGTACAAAAACAGCAACCAAGCACATTAGAGCAGCCGCTATCTACAACACAACAAAATATATTAGCACAACAACATGGTGCTATTGCTCCCGTAGAGCAGTTTTTATCTATGCCTTTAGATCAAAAACTAATTACTATTGACCAGAATAAGGATTTAGAACCTACATTACTAAAGAATTTAAATATAGACGAAAAAAAAGCATATGTAAATAGAAAGCAACAACAAGCAGTAGAACTTATTCCTACTGTACAATCTAATTTTATTAATCCTATTCTTAAATTAGGAGTTGAGCCAATAGAATTTCAGGCGGCAATGCAGATGTTTATAAATAATACTATTTCCGATAATCCAGAAGCATTAAAAGAACCAAAAGCATTATATGACTTCACCCAGAAGACAAAAGGGCTTATGGACGATGTTTTTAAGTCAAATGAAGACTTATATAGGGGTACTGTAATGGAAACTATGCCTGAAAAAATGCAGGCAGTTGGTAGCATAGTTCCTTATTTAGTTCCAATAGGAGCACCCGCTAAAATAGTTGGTGGAATAGCAACAAAAGCAGTTATAGAAGGATTACCAAAATTTATGATAGACGCTTCCGTAATGGGAATGAGTGGATTTAATCAGGGCTTTACAGCAGCAAAAGACAAAATTGAAGAAATAAATAAGTATGACACTAAAGAAGAAGCTGTTAATGCGGGTATAGACCCGAATGATTATACAAAGTTTCATGGTAAAGACCCAATAACACAAGCATTTAAAGCGGGTGCGGGCACAGCGTCTTCTTCCTCAATGATGGCTATACCTTTGTTTTTACAATGGATGAGAGGTGCTAAAATTGGCGGGAGTCCATTTAAACGAGCGATAGACAAAACAGTATCAGACGTAAAAGGCGCTGAAACACTATTAACTAAAGCAAATTCCATATATGAAAATAGTGGAAAGTTAATCACGCCCTTAATAAAAAGCGGGGCTGAATTTGCAGGAATAGGTGCGGGGATGTCTGCAATTAGTTCATTTACGGCACAACAATTATATAATTCAAGCACAAGTATTTTAGAAGATGTTGCAAACGGACTATCTGATTCTTTTGCTATGGGCGTTATGTTGGGAGCTTTTCATCCCGTATTAGAACAAAGAAGAAATGATAACACGTTACCAATAAAAGAACGTGTTGAAGCCGGTATTGCAGCGGATAATATAATAAGAAGAGCTGAACAAATAGACGCTCAGAAAACATCTGAAACAGCCCCCGAACCAAAACAACAATCCCCCGAAGTAGTTAATTTAGAATCTCAAAAAAATAGGTTAATAGAATCATTAAATACTGCTACTAACGAAACAGTAAAAGAGGTAACTATCAAGAAACTTGAAGAACTCGATACGCAAATTGAAAATCAAAAGATAGCTGATTCAGAAAACAAGGCTACTCAAGAATTGACAGATCAGACTATCGTTGAACTCGAAAAGAAGAGAGCTGAATTGGAAGCCGCTAAGTCAGAATCACCAGAAGAAGTTGTTCCTGAAATAGAAAAACAACAAGCGGAGATTGACAATGCTATTACAGATTTAAGAGGAAAGAAAATAACTCCACAACCAGAAGTAAAGACAGATATTGAAACAGTAAAAAAAGAATTAAATCTTACTCGTTTAGAATCTGAATTATACGATACGTTTAAGGACGTAAAGCCGGAAGAATACGAAAACAATGCAGATTTATATACTGAAAAGTTAAAAGAATTGATTAATAAGTCAGACGATAGAACAACTAAATTAGAAAAGCAATTAGAAGAAATTGATACCAGGCGAACCAATATTGATGAAAAAATTGATGAAATAAATTCAAAAGAGGAAATTAGTGAAAAAGATAAACTTCAAATTAAAAAACTCGAAAAAGAATACAAGGGACTTGATAAAACTGAGAAGCAGTTAAAACAAGAAATTGCAGACGAAAGTAAACATAATGATGAACTCTTTTCATTGCCTGACGATGGAAGTGGCATTCAGGACATATTAAACAAAGTAAATGCTCGTTTACAGACAAGGCAACAGGTTAATCAAGGAAGTGATTTATTTCCTGAAACAGCAAACATAAAAGAATTAAAACTACAGGAAAATGTTAGTCAAGACAAAGAACGGATGGCAGGTAATCAGCCACAAGCGGAAACCGTTATCTCAGGACAATCTGAGCAGGGAACAGGCACTGGAGAGACTCAAGGAGATAGAAATATTCAAGCATTTGAAAAAGAAATAGCTAATGGCGACTGGGAAAAAGGAGAAAATAGAGATTTTTATTTTGATCCAAACTCCACTAAAAGTGAGGGTAGATTTAGGCTTTATCCTCCCAATGAACTGACAAAATATTTTAGACGAAAATCAACTACCAACGGAGTATCTTATGTGATTGGCAAAGATTCTAATAATAAAGAAGTTATTCAGGCAATACGATTTGATAAAGGTAAATTTACAGAAGAACAAGCAAAAGAATGGTTTGAAAAAAATAAAAATAAATATAAATTTTATAAATCTGATAAATTTTTACCAGAAACAGAATCTATAATTAAAGAAATAAAACCTGAATCGAAAGACGTAAACCTTAGTAAAATAGGTATCAAAACCATATTAGAAGAAGCATTTCCAGAATCCGGTACGGCAGAAGAAGTTAATAAATGGATTGAGAATAATGTTCAAAAAGAAATAGAAACTAATCTTCAGTCATATTACGATAAGTCAGCAGCAAAAAAAGATAATATTGATTTTAATAAAAATGTTTCCGAAACAATTTCAAGAGTAATCGAAGAAGGAAAAGGAGATACTCAGGATTTGGCTGATATTCTTGTATATGTAACAAAACTCAGAAATGAAAAAAATGATTTAAGAGAATCGCTTAAAACAAAGGATTCATTTTTGGCAAAAGAAAGACTGTCTGACATTGATATTGAAATGTCAAATGCCATACTTGCAGCAAGAAATTTAGGTAGGCAATCATCTACTATTTTTAGAATGTTACAGGTTATGGCTAAAGAGGATTATTCTTATGGTGGAATAAAAGAAAGAGTTTCGAGATATACGAAAGATGGAAAGTTATCTGAAGAACAGGATCGTCAAATTAAAGAAGTTTCGGACAAATTGGAAGCTGCCAATATAGAAATTGAAAGACTTAAAAAAGAAACTATTGAAAATGGAAGAGATGCTGTTATAAGCATTTTAATTAAGGAAGCTAAATTAGAAAGGAAGAGACAAAATCGTAAAATTACTCAGGAGGAAATATCTGCTTCAAACGACAGGATAAAGAAATTAATTGAGGACGCTAAAAAAACAAAATCTAATCTTAACGATATTTCTACAGTTGCTACAGATGCTTCAAAACTTATTTATGGGATTGCAAAAGAATATGCAGGACAAGGAATAACAAACGCTAAGTTAATAGTAAAAAATATTGCTGTAGAATTGAATAATGCCGGATATTCTTTTACGGAAGATCAAATAAATGAAGCTTTAGCAAATTTTCAAAAAGAAACAAAAGATAGTGTTGTAAAGAAAATCAGAGAAACAAAGACCGAGAAGGAGAATACGAAGAAGGATATAAAAGAACTTCCTACTAAGGAAAAGATTTTACTACAACGTAAAATACGTTTAGAAAAAGAACTTGCTAATTTAGAAAAAGGAATTACTAAAAATGAAAGGGAAAAAGTAGAAGATTCTGAACAGACAATAAAACTAAAAGAAGAAATACAAAATAAAAAAGAAGAACTTGGACTTATTGTTGCAAAAGAACTGCCCAAGTTAAAGACCGAGAAGGAATATAACGAGCAAAGAATAAAACAAGTAGATAAAAATCTTTTAGAATTAAGAAGAAAGTTTGATACTGGAAACTTTAGAAAACCTGAATATAATGAATGGGGAAAAAACGAAACATTAAAAAAGAAAATATCTGAATATGAACAATTAAAAGAACAGGCTGATGTAATTGTAGAAAAACAAAGGCTACAGAGCAGGCATTGGTTTGACAAGGCAATAGATAATGTTTCTACGGCTGTATTTGACGTTCCGAGAATGCTAATGACTACTGCCGATGCTTCATTTATCGGAAAACAAACGCTATTAACCTCATTAAATCCCCGTCATGCTGACATAACCTTAAAAGCAATGAAATCTTTAAAGCAAACATTTAATCAAAAAAGATTTGACGAGGCTCAGTATTATATGAAGCAAATGCCAGAATACAAGGACGCAAAAAAACATGGTGTTAAGTTCATGGAAAAAGGTGTTCGGGAAATGGCTCAAGACGATGTAAGTAAGGTTAAGTTTTTAGAACAAATTCCGGGACTTGGGTTTATTATTAAATCCAGCAACAGGTCTTATGCAGCCTATGTAAATACAATGAGACTGGAACACTATCTCAAATGGAAAAATTATTTAGAGAAAAGTGGTATTTCAAAAGAACAGTTTGAAAAAGATTTAAAAGACGCTTCCGAAATAGTAAACAATATAACCGGAACAGCTAATTTGGGAAAGGCAGAACAAATGTCTCCTCTATTAAATAAGGTATTTTTTGCTGCAAGGCTATTTACGTCAAGATTTAAAACTATAACAAAACCATTTGACCCAAGACTATCAAAAGAGGTGAGGCTTAATTACGTAAAAGACATGGGAGCATGGACAAGATTAATGGGCAGTATTTATAGTGCTTTATTTCTTGGAGGTGCAGATATTGAAACAGACCCAAGAAGTTCAAATTGGATGAAAATAAAGGTAAATAATAAATATATTGATCCACTTGGCGGATATATTCAAATAATAAGAACTATAGCTCAATTTGCTACGGGAGAAAAGAAAACAGCAAAAGGAGATATTCAAAAACTTGGAGAATATGGTAAAGACACCCGATTTGATGTTGCATTAAATTTCTTTACTAATAAATTATCTCCTTTAATGGGATATGCAGTTAAGGCTGCAAGATCAAAAGAAAACAGACCATTTAATGCTACTGAGGAAGCTATAAAATTAGCCGTTCCTATGAATATAATGTCAACTATAGAATATTTATCAAATGAAGACCCTGAAATGTTGGATGCTTTATTATTAGGATTAAGTGAAGCAGGAGTTGGAGTAAACTATCAACCTGAATTATCTGATGATTATATTAAAAAAGAAATGGAGAAAAGACGTAATCCAAAGAAAGAAGAAAAAACAGTAGAAGAAAAAATTAAAGATAAAGAAGAAAATGAAAGGCAGGAAGAGTTAATAAAAGAATATGCAGAAAAATATGGTATTGAATATATTCCAAAACACAAAAAACAATCCCATAAGCAAAACAGTAATTCTATAGATCAGAAAATAGAATAAATCGCATGTTATAAAACATAATTTGTAAATTTTTTGTATATTTACATTTTGAATTATGGCCATACAATCCCAAACTATAGTAGATCGTTGCCTCGCATTACTCGATGCGGAGGGATCGGATCGCTATTCATGGGATGAAGATTTCATCTATGCTATAAGGGCAGCAAATGAGTATGTAATATCTATTTTTAACGCTGCATACGCTCAGAATAAACTATCAGAAGAAAGTCTTACAGAACTGACTTTAATGAAAGTTTGGCAAACTTCTACGTTTAGCCGATTTGCTTTTGATTCTGCTGTAATAGGGCATTCTGTATGGTCTATACTGGCTATTCACCCGAAAATAAAATGTATTTTTAACGGAACTATTTATAATCAGGGAACATTACCATTAACACCAGCAACGGCAGAAAGTGTTTATAGAAATGATATTTCTTTTAGGGATAGCAACTATTCCTGTAAAAGAGTAACATCAGAAGAATGGAGCAAAAGAAACATTAACCCATTTATTGCGGGAAGTCCATTAATTACGTGTGCAGATTTAATTACTTACGGTTATCTTGATCCAACAGATTATACTAATGGCTATCCTTTAGTAAATAGTAAGTTTGAGATAGAAATAAGTCCAGATATTTCAGGCGAACTGGTTGCAATGAGATACCTAAAACTTCCCGTAGCGCCTAACTTAATAACTGATAATATTGAATTTCCCGCTTCATTAACCAATTTAATTACAAATTTAACTATGCGTTTTATTGGGACAAAGGAAGGAACTTTACCTACTTATCAGGTTGCAAGTGCAGAAGTACAACAATTAACACAATTACTTAGCTAATGACGTTCCGTAACCTTATAGGAAGTTTAGAAGTAGCATTGAAGAAAACTTTTGATGACGCCGATATTAGCCTCGCCCAAATTGCTTTTTGGTGCACGTTGTTTATAAATAAATATCGCACCGCAAGGATTCAGTCAGAAAATACGGGACGTTACACAACTATATTCCCGAATGTTCCAATTTACACACCGACAACATCAACAATAAACTACATCGCAGGACGTAAGTATCTGATATTGCCGTCAAATATATTAGATTTACCCAACGATGAGGGAATAGCTTATATTTCCTACAATCAGTTTAGCGGATATTGCCCTCCACCATTTACCGCAACACAATTTACAAGAACAACCATAAACGCTTCCGGCGCTTTATATTTTAACGTATATGAAACACCACAACCTGACAATCCTTATTTTTATCTTATAACTAATAATATTGTGTATTTATTAGGAGTAGAGTGTATAAACCTAAACAGTTTAGAGGTAGGATTGGTAACCACATTTGACCCGTTCACAAATTGTGTAATGGATGAAAATATGGACTTGGACGAGGCTTTAGTCGCAGACGTTTATAAAAATGTGCTTGAGCTTGGGCGTTTTACGATGCTTGTCCCGTCAAATACCGTAAATGATGCGAGTGATTCAAATGATAATTCCCAAGCTCCAAAACAAAGAGTTGTTTCCGTTAATCAACCACAAGATAACCAAGAATAATGAATTTCTCTAATAACAATATGGTGTCATTTGAAGTTATTCTATCAGATTTACTTCAAAACGTGGACGATGTAGAATTTAAAAAGTTTAATTCAGGGATTTACAAATTTATTATCCAGGCAGGACTTGAGCAGTTATCATTGCAGACACAAGCGTTAACTATTGAAAAAGATTATGCAATGCCAAGCACATTATCATTATCTATTCCGCAGGGTTGTTTTAATCTTCAGGAGATTTATGTATATAATGGTACGTGTTGCAATAAGTCAACCGCTAAAAATCTTTGGTGGAAAAGAAATTACCGGACAAAAGGGCTGACAGAGGGATATGTGACACGGGCAATGAAAGACACGCAAGACCCATTTATCCAACCATTCCCAAGCGTAGACGAAGTATTTTTTTATGGAATAGAAAATGGCATGGTATATTTAAGCCCATCATGTGCCGGATATTCAAGAGTAAACTTAGTGTTTAACGGACTTCAAACAAATTACGGCGACATCCCCATAATTCCTATCCAATTTAGGAAAGCGTTAGTCGATTACTGTACTGTAGAAGTATTGAAAAAACTTAAAGCGAGAGATCCAAGAACATATGCTGTAGCGTATCGTGATGCTTACACAGAGCTATACGACAAAAACAACGGATCATGGTGTCAAGCAAAAATTTGGGCAAGGACATTAGACGCAAACGCAAGACAAGCACTTCTCGAATATTTATCGAAAGCAAACGAGGCATGAAAATAATAGCATTTGGGTGTAAAATTTCAAAGTTTAGAGGACTAATTAGATTTATATGTTCAAAGAAAGAGTTATATGAAAAACTAAAGCCGGTAGTAGATAATGAGGCGCTTTATAATTTTATAGAAGCACAGACTAAAGGAGCTTATGGAACATATGATTTAAGGGTATTTATTACATCTATACTATCAGACCTATACAGAACAAAAACCTGGCTTGATAAAAATTCTATGGATGATTATAAATTTGTTGATAAACCTATACACGAATTAAACATTTACTTCAAGGAACTGGAGAAAACAGAACCAATAAAAATCGGTTGATTATACAGCCTAATACAAACCACAAAGTCATACTATTTTAAATTTATTTTGTGAGATATATTATACAAATTTTTATGTGTAGTCGTATACGATAACGACTCCCAATTCTGTTCGCATAATCTTTCATATCTAAACCCTACATGAAATTCGCTTATTTTTGGGATGTAATATTTATCTTCTTCCAATTTTTAAAAGTTTTATTTTGTTTTTATCAATTTTTAAAGTAGTATAATTTATTGGACAATCAAAGACAACTGTTGGGTAAAATCCTTGCATAGTATCTGACTCTTTCGTTCTTTTGCCATTCATTACAATATCTATCAAATCATAACCCATCATTCTCCTTGTCTTAATTTCATTAGCCTCTATTGATTCAGGGGTTTTCACAAGCACATATATTTCATGCTCAAGTATTATTACCTTATCTTTTAGCTTTTGGTATGATGATTTATTTTTCATTATTAATTTATAATGCAATATAAGCCTGATAAAATACATTTTCCAAATATTCTTAAATGTTATAAAACATATTTTTGGTAATATCTTATTTTTTTTCTATATTTGCGTAAATAAAACACTAAACTCATCACACTATGTTATTAACAATCCAATCAGAAAACAGATCAAACGTAACCAGTCGTGTTGACGGTTTCGATGTATCAAGAATAATTTCTTATATAGCAATGCCAGCAGGATCACTTGCTACTAATGGAGAAACATTAGCAGGTAATACTCTTTTAGTTTATAAAAATTCTGCAAGTGATTTTGCAAACCAAACAACTTTATACGGAGTAACTGAAACAGTCGCCTATATTGCTGCCGGCGGACAAACTTCTGCTAATACAATTTTTACCGTAAAGAAAACATTTGGATGGTCAGGTGCTTCTAATGTAGATTTTTTACTCCCATCAGCAGTTAACACTACAGCTTATAATATGGACTTAGGTTCAATTATCCCTGCAAATGCAAGAATATTAGATGCTAAAATAATCTGTACTGAGGCTGGTACTGGTGCGGTAACTTTAGTTGCTGGCATTGGTAACGCTTCTGCCGGAACACAGATTTCCGCCTCTGCAACAATCTTCGCTTTAAATTCTATTGTTGGGAATATGGCATGTATTAATACTCCTATTGCCTGCAATGCTTCCGCCTCTAAAATATGGGTAACAGATATTACTCCCGGCGCAAATTGGTCATTAATGTCAGCAGGGAAATGGGAAGTATTTATAACTTATAACGATGCTTCAAGTTTATAATATAATACGCTAAACACATGTCAGCAATAAATTTAACAGTAACTTCAGTAAATGGCGTAGACGTATCTTCATATACCGAAACATTTACCATTTCTAATATTATTACAGCCTTTACTAAAGCTGCCGGAGATACTTCTTATACGGCAGTATCTGTAGTAACATACAGGGGAGCTAATGGACGCATAGATAATTTTGGAGTAAGCGAATCTATCTCAACCATAAGGGCAGGATTATCAGAATATGATATTGCCTGCACTGTTACAGAATTAAGAGGAGGAACAAATAATATAGATTTTGTTTCAGCCCTAACATTAGCAGATCAGGGATTCGTATTTGGTGCTGGTACTTATGGTTTTACCGGAACATATACCGTAACAGGTTCTCAAAATATCGTAAAATCAGCCGCCGGAGTTGCATTATCTATAACAGCAACAGCAACAACAGCAAGAATAGTAGATATAACCACTACAGTAGCCGACACTTCGTTAAATCTTACGAATGTCGCAGTAACTATGAGCACCCCTTTTAGTACAGCAAAAACATTAAAAGGAACAAATTACTCACTTACTTCTGGCGCTACGGATGTTGATGCTTCCGGCTATATTGCTCACGATGTAGCTTTGGTAAGTACCGCATTAAGTAAAGCTGATATGACAGGTTATAAAGTTGTCATATCGGGCACCGGTTCAGGTGGAGCAGGAACACAGGACTACATTGGATTCAATGTTATACCTACAATAACCTTAAACAGCGTAGGAACATCAAATCTTTACGGAGTAAATATTGATTTTACCGGAATAACAACCACGGCATGTAATGACGTATACGGTATCAGAATAGTAACCACTCAGGCAGCAGGACAAACCTCAGACGCTTGTGCTTATATGGCAGATGGAAACACATCTGTTTATATTTGTGATAATACCTATGCTGTTTATACGGCAAAAGGAGCAGCAATAACAACTTTGAATGGTGCAAATGCTGTAGATTTAACCGGCACATTTGCCGGGCACGGTATTTATGTTCATGGGGCTACTTTTGCATCAGGTAAAAGAGCTTTAAGAATAGGAGACTATGGAACAGAAATCGCTCTTACTGGCGGGGAAGGAATAATTCGCTCATATGCAAAAACTACATCCGGCACTGGAGCAACGGCATTACAGTTCCATTGGGGATTTAATACTGTAGCTGCGGTAGATTTAATAGGTTATCAGGAACAGTTTGAATCTCAGGTTGCAGCAGTAGGTTCAGAGACTTTAATGGGAAGAGACACTATCGTAGGCATTGCGGCAGCCGGATTTATGGCAACAACAGCCGGAAGCATGACTAAGGGATTAATTGGCGGAAGGTATAAGGTTTATGCTGACGTAACATCCACGTGCGCCGGAAGTGTAGCTGCTCTTTGGTTAGATAATCAAATGAATTGTGCCGTAACGGAAACCGAATGTTCTATACGTTCAAGTACCGGAGGTTCAGTTCCTGACGCATGGGCGTTGTTCACAACAACATCTGCTGGATGGGCTAATTTATTTGCCTTTGATGCAACGATGGCCGGAGTAGCACCTAAAGACACGTCTTTTACAGGTAATGCGGGTTTTGCCTCAAACAATTTAGGAACATTCACATTAGCCGGAGGGTTAAAAATTCTCGATGGCGCAACACAGTACTGGATTCCTTACGGCGTATTGTCAAATTAATAACTAAAAAAGCAAGTATTATGAAATTAAATGTATTAGAAAGAATTATGGGATTGGGTGTTTTAGGAATTTATCGTGAAGGTAATATAATTACGCTTCGTGTATTGGCAGGATTAAAACCTAAATTAGCCCTTACAGAAGAAGAAGTTGAAAAATGGAATGTCCGAATAGAGGAAGACAATTACAAGTGGTCTCCTGAAGGAAACGAAGGTGTAGAAATAGAATTAACTGAAAGCGAGAATAAGTTAATAAAAGAGCAGTTGGTAAAAATGGACAAGGAGCAGAAATTGACCTTTAATCATTTTTCTCTTTATGAAAAATTTGTCGAAAATAAAGTTTAAATTATGTATGATTTAGATTCCATCAGCCTTAGCGTAGCTTACAATGGTTTCATATTGAACTATTGTGAGATGATAAAAAATGAGGATAACGCCCCTCATGGATGTTGCGATAACGGAATGCAGCGCATCTATAAAAAAGAAGTCTTTAAATTCAATGAAGGGACAAAAGCTCTTAATCGGATGAAGGCATTAATGATGACCAGGATTCCTAAAGAAAAGATGGATGAAAAACCCGAAGAAACAACGGAAGAATAGTAAATTGTTTTCATAAATTGGTAAAGGGTGGTCGCAAAAGCGTCTGCCCTTTTTATTAATTGTATGTTTTATAACATAAAAATTGTATTTTTGTAATGAAATGAAAGAGGTGAAAAATATTGAATACTGGTATAGGCAATTCTTAGAGGGTGTCCCATTAAAAAAAGATATACTTAAAAGACTTAAATATGAGGGATATGATTTAACCTTGCCCGAAGATAATCCCGTAAAAGAAGATAAAAAAAAGAAAAAATATAATTTCAAGCCGAAGCGGGATATGTCTGTAAAAACACCCATTGAAATAAGGCTTGATGAAAAAATAGAGGTATTAGTATCAGATGAACCCATATCGGAAAGTAAATCAGATGAATTTAAAAAAGGTGTAAGGGTTAGAAAGCAGGGAAGAGTATCTGAATCAGACTGGAGACCGGAAAGTGTAATTTACCACACAAAGGCTTTTTATGATTGGATAGATTCTATAAATTCAGGGTGGTTAAACAGGAAAGAATACGAACCATTTAATTTATACGTTCAGCAAGCTGATGACTGGTTAGCGGAAAATAAATACGAGAGGAATTTTGAAACACAGGAAGAAGTTGACGAGTTTCAGTTAGGAGAATTTTATAAATGCATGGCAAATAAACTTTATGCTTGTAATAAATATGGTTGGCTTGCTGATCCTTCAGAACCTACCGGAAGAAGAAAGTATGTAGCCGGAGAGGATTATATTCACCATAGAGTGCTTTTATACCTATTTGATTGCGGATATTCTATAATATTAGGCAAGCCAAGACAGATAGGAACAACTTCTATTATCGGATTAGCTACAGCAATAGAAAATATATTTAAGAAAAATAATTTTACAAAATTTATTACAGAGGATAAAGATACCGGAACAGAAATTTTTAATGATAAAATTCTTTATCCTTATTTTCAGCTACCTAAATGGTTTAGAGCAGAAGACCCTTTAAATTTTACAAATAATCTATTTAAAATTTCTCAAAATAGCGGAGGAGCTGGTTCGAGAAAAGCAAGGAAAGGAGCTGCTTCTGCAAAGATAGAAGTTGTTGCGCCATCAAGAACGGCTATTAACGGAGGTTCGCCACAGAGAGTTCTTATTGACGAAATTGGTTCAATATCTATTTTGGGAGACATGGTAAATGAGGCAAGACCTACCATGTTCGTGAAAGGGAAAGATGGTAAATTATATCAACGTAGAGTTATATTTCTATGGGGCACTGGAACTACAGCTAAAGGTGGAGCAGCTTACGAAAAAGAATGGAACAGAATAAATGGACTATGGAATATAAGAGAACCACAGGTAGGTATTGTTCCTTTATTTTTTGACTGGCATACCCGATGTGATGAAGAGCATTATATTGCTGAGAAGAAATACTACTACGGAGCAAGAGCTAATGAAAAGAATATGGACGTAGAAACGTCAAAGATTCAGTTTCACCAACATTTTCCAAGTAGCCCAAGCGATATGTTTGTTCAGGTAGGAAAAACTTTGATAAGCAGAGAGAGTATAGATGGTCATTTAAACAGAATAAATAAAGAATTAAGAAGAACTGGATATACATTAGAATATGGATATTTTGAGCCTATTTACGATCTTACTAAAAAAATAGAGAACCAGGATTTACCTTTTAAGGTCATTGGAGCTAATTTTGTAAAATGCGGAACAGAAGACGATAATTTTTCAACCATAATATTTGAACCTCCTAATAAAGATTGGAAATATAGGTATTATGCAGGTACAGACCCTATTTCATCAGATACAGGTTCGTCAAGGATGGCAACTGCAATATGGGATGAATTTAGGCATACTGTCGCTTGTTTAGTAAATGTAAGAGAGGCTAATAATCCTAATTACTCATTCTTACAATGTATGTTGGCTACTATTTATTACGACCCAATAAACAATGAAGGAGTGCCTGAAATAGTAGAAAGAAACATAGGATTATCATATAGAAACTACAGGGAGACTAAAGGTTTTTGGAAGTCGTTAATGATAACCTCACAGATTGATCCGTATTTTCAATCTGGAGAAAATTACGATGTAGGAATAGACAATAAAGGACATAGAGCAAGGCAGATTATTAATAAACTCGGAGAATGTTTGAATATGTTTGGGGACAATATTTATATCCCGGTATTTTTTAATCAATTAATAACTTTTGTTTGTACAATTGGTCGCTCAGGAGTAGAAACATGGGCAAGTATAGATAAAAGATATTACATGGATGACACTTTATTCGCATTGGTTTATTCTTTTATTGCAGCACAGTCTATTAAAAAACAGCCTATTCAAATATCAGAATCAGACAAAAAAAATATAGCAGTAAAATATGTTCTTGCGTTAGATTCAAATAACAATGTATATCATAAACCAGTAACAACAACATGTACAAAAAAGTAAAAGGTCGGTTTCAGGATAAGACATTAACTTTATTATTTCCGCCAAGAGGTAATAAGCCTTTAACGGCAACGTATCCTGAATTAAGAGAATATGAAGAACTGACAAAAATAACTCCAAAAGAACTATTATTTATTTGGTATGTTACATTTGTGTATAGTGGATTTCAATTAAAAGACAGGATTAAATTAGCTATCACAGAAGTTTGGGGCGATGACATTTCGGAAGATGATAAAAATAAACTCGTTTATGATAATTGGAATGCAGACTTAAGAGCTGCTCAATTAGTATTTGAAAAATTCAATTTATCTGCAAGAATGAAAAGTCGGATAATTATAGAAACAGCATTTCAAAATTTTCAGGAAATTATAAAATTGGATATTCAAGAAATAAAAGACAATAAAAATTGGGCAGAGTTAAAAAAATACACAGAGGTAACAAGTGACATAATAAAACAATTACCTGATATGGTAAAGAACTTAGAAACAGGAAACGGAGTGGGCGAAATCAGGGCAAATGTAATGTCGGGAACAGGAAACGTGTTGAATACATTTTATGCTAAAATGGATGATGAGAATAAATAACTTTTGTATAATACTATCCATCTGATAATCAATACTTGTTTTTAGTCGGTCATTGCTATAAGGTAGTTATGGCTCATTAAAACGAAGCCATAACAGCGTATTAGCGGAATGCTGTCAGTGCTTCGTATCAATGTCTGTGGGAACTTTGCCATAATTTAATTTTGCCTACGCTCCAAAATATTTAATCAATAACCAATTACATATTAAGTGAAATGTGTTATCGGTAAAAATTAGCAACCAAATTGTAATTGCAAAAGGTCTTTCTGGTAAAAATCCAAAGTTTGAAATATCTTTTACATTGTTGCGTAGTTTTAAAAAGTGTGCTACAATATTGGTTTTGTCAATAATGAAATGAGTTAATCCAATACCGATAACAGCTTTCCAATTGGTTATTAAAAGGAATGGTAATGCATAAGTAATGCAGTGCCATAAACAATAAATCCAGCCTTTTAATGTGTTTTTCTTTTTGTTTAAAGCGACATAATCATTCTGAACAATAAAGTCGCCAAATAAATGTAATAAAAGTTGTTCCATAAAATCCCTCCTTAAAATTAAATTATTAATATTTGTGTTTCAAATCAAGTTCATTGTAAGCACTCCGCCAATACGCAGCCGTTAGGTTTCAATAGTCTTGCTTTCGCTGCGACTATCGGAAGAATCATTAAATATATTTTTTAAAAACAGATACAGTTTTTTAGCATCTGCATTACTATAATATACCCATGTTCTACCCTTCATGTTT
>SCLI03000483.1_pt1 | contig 24526 bp, 26 predicted proteins | sample 7268041 | NCBI WGS metagenome assembly SCLI03 (sample SAMN10721081, study PRJNA514188) | viral metagenome | isolation source: depth-stratified mine tailings core A | place: China: Fankou Pb/Zn Mine tailings | collected 2017-10 | reverse complement strand
GGTATCGACACCGCCATAGAGTGCGACTGCGAGTCCTGCGGTAGCCGTATTCGCACCAGACTGGAGGCGGAGCCGGTTTTTTTGTTCCCCGGAGTTCGGTTGTAAGAGATGCGTTCTTCCTCGCCTACGGCGGACTGCACTGGGAATATGCGGAGATCGCGAGGCTTCCGCTTCGGACCCGAGAGCAGTTCGTGGAGGCGCTGGAGAGACAGCTTGACTATGAGAAAAGCGAGCTTGAGAAGAAACACTGAGGCTAACGTAGTTGAGAGAGCATTACGACAACAACGGAAGCTGGGTCCGAGTCATGACGGGAGGCCCAACTTGGGCCTTGAGAAGAAACAATGATGAGTGACCTTGGCCTCGGCATAATAGTGAGCTTGAAAGACGCCTTCACTCAGAACGCGACGCGCATCCAGTCCTCGATGGAATCGTTGGATTCATCGGTCGCGAAGGCGGGCGAGAACATGACCCGCAACCTTGGTTTTATCGAAAAGGGCACGATGATGGTCGGGGCGGGTCTGGCATTGCTGGCAGTGCCAACGGCGCTGGTGGCGTCTACTGCCGCAACACAAAAGGCTCTGGGTGAGCTGGCGTCAGTCGGAGTCAAGGACTTTCGGGCAATGGAAGACGCGGCCGAGTCGTTCACTAACCAGTGGGCAGGCGCGAGCAAGGCCGAGTTCATAGGGGCGGCCTACGATGTGAAGTCGGCTCTCGCGAATCTCTCGGATACGGCAGTCGGCACTTTCGCCGCAATGGCGGCGCTTACCGGCAAAGCCACGAAAGCCACCACTCAGGAGATGGTGGAGACGTTCACCACGGCATACGGCATCTTCAAACCAATGATGGCCGACATGTCCGATATCAGTTGGGCAAAGATGTTCTCAGGCGCGCTCTCGCAGACTGTTGGGGTCTTCAAGACCACAGGTCCGCAGATGGCTGAAGCCATCAAAAACATCGGCGCGATTGCAGCCGCATCCAACGTTCCACTCCAGGAGCAGATGGCGATCCTTGGGCAGCTTCAGACAACGATGCCGGGTTCCGAGGCAGGCACGCTCTATAAGGCGTTCATGATGAAAGTAGCCGAGGCCGGAGACGAGCTTGGGCTGTCATTTGTGGGTGCGAGCGGCAGGCTCAAAGGCATCGTGCCGATCCTACAGGAAGTGAAGCGCGGATTCCCGGATCTCTCGCAGGCAGCGGCTCAGGTGAAGCTAAAGAAAGCGTTCGGCTCGGACGAGGCGGTGCGGTTCCTTCTGCAGATGTCGATGGGCATGGACCAGCTTGAGGGCAACATCAAGAGCGTCGGCCAGGCAATGAAAGGCGGCACCGCGATCACCCTGGAGATGGCAAACGCCATGAATATGGATATAGGCTCGCAGTTTACTCTCGTGAAACAGCAGATTCAAAACCTTGCGGAGATCCTTGGGCGAACTCTGCTGCCTGTCATGATCCCGGTCTTCCAGGGGGTATCTCGATTTATCCTGCGCTTGCAGGATATGGCGAGGTCAACGCCTGGTGTGACACGAGTGATGCTCACGCTTTCAGCGGCATTGGGCGTTGTGCTTGTCGTGGTCGGCAGTGTTGTGTCGGCGATTGGCACTATAGGCATTGTTCTTCCGGCAGTCAAGGCAGGTATCGCCGCGCTGGGACCCATGCTTTCCGGAGTCGGATCGGCGGTGTCGGCGTATTTCTGGCCGGTGGTTGCAGTGATCGCCGCCGTGGTTATTGCCGTGATCGCGCTAAGGCGTGCCTGGGAGACCAACTTCGGCGGCATTCGGAACATAGTAATGGGCGCGTGGAACAAGGTATCTCTTGCCTTTCAGGGCATCCGCGCGCTTATCGGTTCACTTTCCGGCGGCAGCGGCCAGATGTCGGCGGAACTTGCAAAGAAACTGGAAGCTGCCGGACTGATGAAGTTCGTCACCACGGTGTTCCGGGTCTACTACCGTGTGCGGCAGCTTCTTACGGGCTTGTGGCAGGCGTTCTCATCTGTGTTCGGGAGCATCCGCAGGATTCTTGAGCCAGCGATTCGCGCGGTGGTGGGCGCGTTTTCCGAACTGGGCGCAGCGCTGCTTTCGGTATTTGGAGTTTTCGGAAAGACGGCGACAGCAGTGGACTTATCGTCATTTCGTAGTTTGGGCCAGACACTTGGCAAGGTGCTCGGCGTGATCCTACAAATTGGGGCGTATGTGCTGAAGTTCGTGATCTACCCACTTGTGTTCGTTGTCAGGACTGTGGCGCTGGTTGTGCGGGCTGTTGTCTGGCTCGGCCGCGTCATCGTCGGAGCGTTTGTCGCGGCGGCCCCTTTCGTTTACAAGTTCTTACTGCCTCTGCGGATGCTGGTTCAAGGCTTGCTCATGGTAGGTCGGGTCGCATATTCAGTTTGGCAGATGATAACCGGTCAAGTGTCAGTCGTGTATGGGCTGAAATCCATCGGCGGCGCGATCTACCAGTATCTCTCGACACCATTTGCATGGGTGCGAGATGTGGCCTCCGCGACCTGGGGTTATCTGCGTGGTCTGTTTTCGGCGATTAGCGGGTTCCTCGGGTCGGCTGGGTCGGCGCTGCTGTCGGCATTTGCGAGCCTGCCAGTGGTGAGCACTCTTACCCGCATGTTTGGTACAGTGCGGGCGTTTCTATCGGGCCAGTTGAGTTTTGCTGAGGCGGGCAAGAAGACACTGATTACACTTGCCCAGGGAATTTGGTCTGCTGCAACATATCCCTATGAAATGCTGAAGCGAGCACTGGGCTGGCTTCGCAGGTTGCTGCCGTTTTCGGATGCTCCGGAGGGCCCGCTGTCCAGCCTCGCTGCGTCCGGCGCGGCGATACTGCGGACTCTTGCTCAGGGCATGCTTACGGTAGTGACGCTTCCCGCGCAGGTATTGAGCTATATCTTCCGGCGAATGCTGGAAGGCATCGGGTGGGTCTGGGATAGCCTGAAGTCCATTGGCTCGCAGGTCATATCAACCCTATCCGGTGCTCTATCGACTGGCGTACAGATGGCTGGTTCGGCGTGGAACGGAATCACCGGCATAGTGTCGTCGGGATGGGATGCCATCACATCCGTCGGCTCGTCGGCCTATTCGCTTGTGTCAGCGCCATTCAGATGGGTTGCGGGGGTCGCCGGATCAGCCTGGTCGCGGGTCATCGGCTTTGCATCATCCGCGTGGTCAGGCATCCGTTCCATGACGTCATCGTCGATTGGCTGGTTGAGATCGCCGTTTGCGAGCCTGGTGAGCTTTGCTTCTTCGGCTTGGTCCACAGTGTGTGGCACGGCATCAAGCGCCTTTTCATCGATACTCGCGGGTGCGCGGTCTCTGGTGGCGGGCGCATTTCAAAGTGGCAGGTCCATGATGACCACCATCGCATCAGGCATACGGTCGGCGATGTCTGCGCCCTATGAGGCTGCGAGATCAGTGTTCTCTCGGCTGCGGCGATTGCTTCCATTTTCGGACGCCAAGGAAGGACCGCTTGCGACACTTACCCGCAGCGGCGCGGCGATGCTGGAGGCGTTCAGCTCGGGAATTGCCGGAGCGTCGAAGCTGCCATCACAGGCGCTGAGGCAGGCTTTTGGACTCGCGAAGTCAATGGTATTGCCGACAGCGGTAGCGGGCACGCTGGCTCTTACCCCGACGATTGCGGGTGCGATGCCGGATACCGTTGGTGTCCGACAGACCGAGCAATCCAGACTGCTGTCGGTCACGCGCGCAACACTTGGCAGCGGCCACATATCGGAGGCTGGAGCGCAATTCCAGGACGTGCGCCCGATACTTGAGGCGATCCTGACAAAGCTGGATGCGTTGGGTGATCGGCCCATAGATGTTTCGGTTACCACCACGCTCGACGGACGGAAGATTGCTCAGGCTGTCTACAAGGATATGCGGGAGAGGAAGGTCCGAAACTATGAACCAGCCTGAGGCGGAAAAGGTCTTCATCTGCAGCAAGTATGTGGGGGAGATCGAACATAACGTGAGGATCGCGCTTGGTCTCTGCCGCATGGCTGTTGAGGCGGGTCTTGCGCCGTTCGCTCCGCATCTGCTTTACACTCAGTTTCTGGATGATTCCGACCTGGCTCAGCGCAACCTCGGCATATCGCTGGGGCTGCGCTTCATGGATTGCTGTGATGTGGTGTGGGTCTATGTTGGTGAGGGCGTCTCGGACGGCATGCGCCGTGAGATGGAGCGCGCGCGGTGCCTTGGCAAGCCCGTGGTCATACTCCGGGAGGTCCGGCTATGCGCGCTGACCTGAAAAAGACCACTGGCTACATAGTGGATGTGGTGACTCGGGAGTCGCTGGAGTTCCAATACAACCCGGATGAGATCACTGACGAAAAGAGCACGGACTTTGCCACCATAAAGGTGCCCGGCATGAGCCATCCTCGCTATCAGTATGTCTCGGGAGAGGCCCGGAAGATATCGTTCAAGCTGGTACTCTTCAAGGGACCGGTGAAGCAGAAAGTGGCCTGGCTGCAGTCGCTGCTGTATCCACAGCACGAAAAGACCATGCTGAAAAACGCGCCGCACAAGGTGCTCTTTTTCTTGGGTGATCTCTACCCGGGTGTCACATGCATCGTGCGGCAAGTCAGGAGCCGCTACTTTCACATGTTTGACAGGGATAGCCTGCTTCCACAGCACGCGGAGGTGGAGATGACTCTTGAGGAGATAGTGAGTAAATCCGTGGACTACACGGCGGTGAGACGATGATAGGACCGGATTCGAGATATGCGACATGCGTGCTGTATGTGGACGGCGGCGCGGAGTTCATCGGCACAAGGCAGCGCATCGATGCCGCGCCCCGGCCGGACGATGTGTTTCACATTGTTGTCGAGGGCGACCGGATCGATCTTATTGCCTATCGATACCTTGGCCGGGCGGAACTGTGGTGGGTGATCTGCGACTACAACGATATCTTCTTCCCGCTGGAGTTGGAGCCGGGAAGGGTGCTCAGGCTGCCATCAATTGAACATGTCGAGATGAGGATATTGGGATAGCGGGCGATGCAATTGGACGTCTACCAACCTGCGTTTGTGATAGAGATAGAGGGCAAGCGGCTCTCAAAGGACATCACGCATGAGATAACCTCGTTTGTCTTTGAGGATAACGAGGAGGAGATGGATGTGATGGAGGTCGCCATCACCGACCGTAATCTTCAGTTCGTGGACGATCCACTCTTCCAGGAAGGAAACGAGATCGTGGCTCGCTTCGGGTACGCGGGGGACCTCTCCCTGAAGAAAGTCGCCGTCATCAAGGAGATTGACTACGACTTCCCGGATAGTGGCGAGCCCACCATGCAGATAAAGGCATATGACAAAGGCCACCGGCTTGCGGGCAGGCAGATCCAGCGGGTATGGCAGAAACCGGCTCCCGGTATTCTCTATTCGGAGATCGCGGAGAGGATTGCGTCGGAGCACGGCCTGAATCCAGTGGTTACGAAGAGTATTGGCAGGCATCTGCGGGTGGTCCAGGGCAACATATCGGACGCGCAGTTTCTGAAGCAGCTTGCCGCCAAGTCCAGGGACAAAGACGGAAAAGGAGTGGCTGGATATGTGTTCTATGTTCAGGACGATGAGCTTCACTTTCACCCCCGGAAGCTTCACGCGCGGCCCGCCCTGGTTCTGGAGTATTTCACCGACCGGGAGGGAGTGTTGCGTTCATTCAAACCGTCTACCCAGTCGCAGGCCGTCAAGGGTGCCGGAACTGAGACGAAAGCCGTGGGGGTGGACCCCCGGAAGAAGAAGCATATCGAGCATAAGGCCAACAACGCCACGACACCTGATCGGACATCACTGGGCAAAAAGACCTATCTCGTGGATGGCAACAGCGGTGAGGGCAAGTTCCGAAAGCAGGAGTCGGGCAAGGTAGTTGCGAGCTTCGAGCGCTCGGAGAGCTTCCACGAACAGCCGCGTCAGGAGCCCGCTCAGGATAAGGCCGAAAGTCATTTCAAGAATGCCGAGCTGAGACAGGTGGAAGCCACCGCCACGACCATCGGCATCCCGACATTCGTCGCCAAGCAGAACATAGAAGTCCGGGGGGTAGGCAAGAAATTCTCTGGCACGTATTACTGCACTTCTGTGCGGCATATCTTTGGCGACGGCTATTCGTGTGAGCTTAAACTCAAACGCAATGCTCTCGGTAAGGGTGCCGGCGGCAAGTCGGCTGAGGTCAAGGGCAGGAAGAACGAGCAGGAGGCTCCCCGGCATCCGAAGAAGGGCGCGGCTAAGTTGTCGCCTCGAAATTCGAATAAGACCGTGGCCAAGCCGGTCAAATCGAAGCCGAAGATGATTCGCATCGACGCCGATACTGGACGAATACTCAACAACTGACTCGCTCCGAAGTAGTCGGGGACAGGCTCCGAAACAATCGGAGCAGGAAGGTGAATCTCATCATGCATCTGGATCAGACACTACGAACCATCATAGAGAATCGGGAAATCCTGGTTACGTTCATTCTCTCGCTTATCGCCATAATCAAGCTCACTGCCTGGGGGCGGGCCCAGGCAACGGCGCTGGATACAATCATCGGTGTCGTCGAGGGGCTCGGCGCGGTGGATGTGAAGCGCGCCGTCGCCCGAACGGAGCCGGACCTGCCCGACGCGGCAAAGGATGCCATCATAGACTCGGTGGCTAAGGCAGACCCGAAGAAGTCCGCGAAGTGCCCGTTCCTGCGGGCCATCAAGGAACTCTTCCGGGGTTTTTGAGGGGAGTAGAGGCAGGCCATGCTTGAGTTTCAAGACCAGCAGCACGAAGAGCGCTACAAAGATAAATGGTACGGCAAGTACCGGGCCTTCGTGCGCGATAACAACGATCCCGAGCGCCTCGGCAGGTGCAGATTGGAAGTGCCTGCGGTGCTCGGGATCGGCAAGGAGAACTGGTCGGACTGGGCATGGCCGTGCTTTCCATACGGCGGCAATGATGACGTCGGCATGTTCCTCGTGCCCGAAGAAGGGGCGTCGGTATGGGCAGAGTTCGAAGGCGGCGATCCGCAGTATCCCATCTGGAGCGGTGTGTGGCTTGCGCGGTGTCCTGAGCCCGTCGAAGGGATGAGCAACCCCGGCGAGCAGCCTGAAGAGTCGAAGCGGCTGTGCTCATCCGCGACATGCCGGGATTGTGAGGACAAGGCGGAGCATGCATCGGATGCGGCGGACAATCTTGAGCACCGCAAATATCACGCTCACCCGCCCTACTACTGTCCGCGTCGGAAAGTGCTTGTTAAGACTGAGACCGGCCATACCATCGTGATGGATGATCGCGATGAACAGGAGTTCCTGAAGATAATCGACCGGGCGGGACAGGTTCTGCACATGTATTGCCCGGTGAAAGCGGAGGTCCAAAGTGAAAATACTCGGCGGCGTGGGACGTACGATTCTGAGACAGGCCCAACAGACGGCGAAGAAGGTGTTGGTCAAGGAAGCAAACAAATCGATATCGCGCGCGATATCAAAGGCGGCAAAGCGTTTGTTCAGGTGACGGATGCCTGCCGCCAGTTCGTCCGGCTCGAAGCGTGGCAGGACAAAGAGAAGATTCACATCCAGTCCTCGGATAAGACGCGATCACGCTGGCAGAAGATACTTATCGATACGACCAAGGGCCATGAGTCGATCCATATCTGGGGACTGGGTGGGACACAGGAAATCCAGATTTGTTCCGCCGCCGGTAAGGAGCAGGTGCGGCTGGCTGATAAGGCTGGCCAAGTGCTGGTGCTTTCTTCGGCTTCCGGCAGGGAGCGGATTCAATTGACGGATAAGGCCGGCAGCAAGCTGACGATGGACGGGGCGATGGGGCATGTAATTGTCCGCTCGACCGGAAAGGTGCTCATTAATCCATGAACATGGCCGAACAGGGGGTTGGTACGAAGCGTATTGCGCGGGTCTTTCCCAGGCGGACCAAGGCAACACCGACTGACGATCTGGCGTTCTACGATGAGCCGGGGTTGTTTCCCATCGACGTTGACGAGGTGCATGTGTCCGTGACATTTACCTATGATTTGCCCCGGGCGGAGCATCTTGCCAAGGCGTGGGGGCGGGTCGCGCCGGTGAAGATGGGCGGCCCCGCGACAGGAATGCCGGGTGGGGAGTTCACTCCTGGACTCTATCTCAAGCCGGGTTACGTTGTAACTTCCCGTGGCTGTCCGAACCGATGCTGGTTCTGCAGTGTGTGGCGGCGCGAGGGCAATACCCGGGAGTTGCCAGTCACCGAGGGTTGGAACGTGCTCGACGATAACCTGCTCGCATGTTCCGAGCAGCACGTGAGAGACGTCTTTGAGATGCTTTCGCGGCAGCCGTGCCAAGCGGAGTTTACCGGCGGGCTGGAAGCCACGAGGCTGCGGCCGTGGCATGTCGAGTTGCTACGCGATCTCCGGCCCAAGCAGATGTTCTTTGCCTACGATACCGAAAACGACTACGAACCGCTGTCTTGTGCCGGGAGAATGCTCATTGACGCGGGATTCACTATTGCCAGTCACGCCCTGAGGTGTTACGTCCTGGTTGGCCATCCCGGTGATTCATTCGATGCCGCCGAGAGACGTCTGCGGAAGACTGCCGAAGCCGGTTTCTTGCCGATGGCGATGCTCTGGCGCGACAACGGCGGCAAACGAGACCCGCAGTGGGCGCGATTTCAACGAGCATGGGCGCGACCAACTCTGATTGCATCAGGTTTACGACATGAATCGGCAGCCGTAGAGGTGGGGCGTGTTCAACAATGCTGTCTTACCGGAGGGACTTTGAATGGCTGAAAATGAATGCCAGGGCCCGACAAAATGTGGCTGGGTGGAAAGCGAAAGGCTGCTTGCGAAGACTTTCGACACATGGCGGGCGGAGTTTCGCACGATCCTCGAGGACCACAGGCGCGATATCCAGAATCGGCTCGAGATGATCGAGCATCGGCTGGAGAAGAAGAGTGATCGTGAATATGTGGACATCATCGTGCGAGGCGTTAACGAGGATCTGCGCCAGCATGCCGAGGAGATAAAGGGGTTGCATACATCTCTTGAGGGCAAGGTCGGTGTCGAGACTATGTGGAAAGTCGTGGGGTTGGTCGTAGCCGTTGGCGGGATCATTAGCGGCGTTATCAGCGCGATCATCAACTATTTCACGAGGAAGTGACTTATGGCAAGACCACAGGCGAGGCTTGGAGACAGCTCCAGCCACGGAGGCACGGTAATCACCGGCTCACTTACGACAATGGTTAACGGCAGACCAGCGGCACGAATGGGTGACATGCACGTCTGCCCGATTCCCGGTCACGGCGTGACGCCCGTCGTCACCGGCAGTCTCAGGACGACCACTGACGGCAGGCCCAACGCAAGGATGGGCGATGTGACCGGCTGCGGCGCGGTGATCGTCACCGGCAGCCTGGATACTATGGTGGGTTAGGAAGACTATGAGTGATAATCAGGTCCAATACTGGGATGTATTCCCCAAGTCCATAAAGACCTCGCACGGATCGCTCAACACGAACGTGCCGCTGTCAATCCGTGGCAATCCCAGGGGCATCGTGTGCTTCGATGTCTCGAACCTGGCCATTGCCACCGTGAGTGAAACCGGGGTTGTCTCCCTGGGCTATAACGTGGGAGCCACGGTCATCGAGGTTTATGACAACGAGGACCGCACGAGCGTGCGTTACGTGCAGGTCGAAGTGATAAGCGTTGCCGCGGGGGTTTCCTGATGCCTGAGAGCCCTTTTACTTTTGGGTATTGGGATGTCCGGCCCAGGCATATCGCGGGGCCTTTCGATCAGGTGGCGAAATCAGTGCCGCTTGAGATTCTCGGCACCCCTGACGGGGAGGTCGGCTTTACAACAACTGAGCCGACCGTGGCCGAGGTATCAAACGGAGTGCTCACCTACGGCGCGAACGCCGGCGCAGCCGTGATAGTGGCTGAAGCGACAAGAAACGGGATCGCTGTATCCCGCCGCTATGTCCAGGTGGAGGTCGGAACGCAGCAGGAGTTGCCGCCGGCACCGCCTCCCATCCGGCAGATTGTGCCGAGCGGCTACGTCGAAGAACTCCCAGATGGAGTCTGGCACTTCAATTGCTTTACGGACTGGTTCGATGAGTGGGGCTCTAATATCCGTGTGCAGGGTGAGCTTGCGATCACACTCGACCTCGATAAGCATTATCGGCTCCACTTCGATGTGTGGGGCGAGATTGAGAGCATGGCGGCGCACAATCATGACACACTGGACCTGTATTTCGATGACCAGTGGAAACGCAACTTTAATCCGTCTCCGGTGCTCTATCCGGCTTGGAACCAGCCCTGCGTCATAGCTAGGAGGAGTGAGTGGATTGACCTTTGGGAGTTCATCGGGAGAAGCGTGACGGTGCGGTTTGTTTGGGACACGCAGGATGCTTTGTACCAGATGTTCGATGGCTGGTATGTCGGCAACATAAGGCTGATTCCACCCTGGGAGACGTGAAATGGTAGACATTGAGACAACACCACAACCACTCATAGAACAGACCAGCTCTTCGGAGAGCCATTACGAGCTGATGGCGATTGCTCAGGCTTCTTCGGAATGCTTCGGCCTCAATAGGGAGAAGCCGTATCTCGAACAGATGACGGATGATCTACACGCGATCCGGACACTGATGGAGCAGAGCCACACTCTAACGGAGAACATAAGGCAGGAGGTGCAGCAAGTGCTGGAGGCTCATGCCCAGAGCGCGCAGGAGTATCTGCATCAGGTGGATGAGCCTGCCCCTGTCGACTACTACCCGTTCGTGTCGATGCCCGCCGGAACAAGCGTGCGGAATCTACCCGACGGCGGCAGGCTATTTGGTTTTACTGACGGCGCATTTCTGCGTGTGTTTGCCGGAGGGCAAATGAGCTTTATCGACGAGAGCGGGACAGCGGTGCCGGTGCCTGTCGGCGGCAAGGTGACGCTACCGGATGGCCGTGAGCTGACACTTGTCCCCAATGCCATAAAGGTGACACACGCGGCGGCGGGTATCGAGGGTCTGCCGGAAGGTGTCGAGCCGGTGCTGGCTTCGCCGGGCAGATACACCGTCGTGCTGCCTGACGAGACCAGGCTTGATGTATATCAGAGTGAGAAGGCAGTCGCGGTTATAAACACGAGCGGCACGATTGATGTTCTCGGCATCTCGCGCATCTACGGCATCGGCGAGGAGGTGCAGGAACGAAGTCTTTCCGGCGGGTCGAAGAGCTTCCGTGCTGTAGAGAGCGGTCATGCAGGAATGATAGAACTGGATGGGACTATCCACCTCTCCCTTTCGGGCGGCCTGGACCTGGTGATCCGGTTTCCGGAGGCATCGCCTGGCAGCGGTGGCAACGATGATGACTCCGGCGCGGTGTGCTTCAACTGTGTGAGGCCCGAGTAATGAACACGGATTTCCTCGGCAAGGGACTGCGGTTCCCATTTGCGTTTCAGAAGCGCTCGGGCGGCGCGCAGGTCTCGACGGTTACGTCAATGGACCACGCGCACATCCACGAGAGCATCCTGCAAATCCTGGGGACGCGCCCTGGCGAGCGGTTCATGAACCCGGAGTTCGGTGCGCACATCAGGGACCTGACCTTTGAGCCGAATGATCACGTGCTTCGTGGACTTCTCCGGCACTACATCACCGATGCAATCGAGCGCTGGGAGAAGCGAGTCCACATCACGGATGTGACATTCGACGACTCGCCGGAGGCAATCGACTGCAATACGTTATATATACGCATCTCTTACCGGGTGATAGACACGCAGGTGGCCGGGAATTTAGTGTTCCCGTTCTGCCGAGAAATCCTGACTGGAGAATAGCATTGGGTAGAGCAAGCATATCATACACGAACAAGGACTACGAATCCCTGCGCCAGGAGCTTTTGGCGCGCATTCCACAGCTTACCGACCGATGGACGGATTTCAACGAATCGGACCTGGGCGTGGTGCTGCTGGAACTTTTCTGTGGCGTGGGCGACATGCTCGCGTACTACCTGGATGCTCAGGCCGCCGAGGCATTCCTGCCAACGGCGCGGCAGCGCCAGAACGTCATCAACCTCTGCAAGCTCATAAACTACAGGCTTGATACGCCGGTCGCGGCCACGACCACCCTACGATTCAGCTTGTCGTCCGCACTCGATGCCGATCTCGCGATTCCCGCTGGCACGGTGTGTAGGGCACGTCTTGATGATGGGGATGTTGAATTCGAGACTGTCGAAGTCGCCACTATCTCCAGGGGCGAGCTATCGGTGGATATCGGAGCACGACAGGGTGTGCGCAAGACGGACGAGTTCATGGGGACTGGCGAACGCGGTCAGAGTCTTGCGCTGAGCAGCACGAGTATCGCCCACGGATCGGTGCGCGTCCATATCGGCGGCGCGGGGTGGGAGGAGACATATTTTTTCCTTGAGAGCGGGCCCGACTCCCGGCACTTTCAGGTCGAAACTGACGGACTGGATGTCACGAGCGTCGTATTCGGCGATGGGATTCATGGGGCCGTTCCCACTGCCGGTGATGCGGTGACCGTCGAATACCTCGAAACCCTTGGCTCGAAGGGCAACCTTGGCCGCAACCTCGTGACCGATGTAATGACTCCCATCTATCACGACGACGCAATGGTGCAGCTTGGTGTAAATAACGTAATCCCCGCGACAAATGGCGCGGATAGGGAGACACATGAACACGCCAAGCTCCAGGCTCCGGCTGAACTTCGCTCGCTTTGGAAAGCTGTCACCAAGGCTGACTACAAGGCTCTGGCCGAAGGCTTTCCGGGAGTGGCCAAGGCGCAGGTGCTCGACGCCAATGACTGCGTCAACATCCGATACTACCAGGTCAACATGGCTGTCGCACCTGATGGTGGTGGGCTGCCATCGCCGCTTCTGAAGCAGGAGCTGGCGGAGTTCATAGAGTCTCGAAAAGTGATAACAATCGAGGTGAACCTCTTCGATCCGTGCTACAGGCCCGTGCCGGTTGATGTGGAAGTTTACGTCTACCCGACCGAACAGCCTGACGATGTACGTGCGCGGGTGGAGTTGGCGCTCAATGATTTCTTCTCATTTGAGAAGCTGGCATTCGGGCAGTCGGTGTATTTCTCGGATGTCGTCTCGCTAATCGACGGGGTCCGGGGCGTGAGCCATGTGACCATGTTCTCGCCTCAAAATGATATAGCAATAGGGCCTGGCCAGATAGCGTCGCTGGGCGAGTTGCATCTGCATATGAGGACGGCCACCTGATGCCCTACTTCGATGACAAGCTTCTCGACTTGCTTCCGCCAATCTATCGGGAACTTGACACTAGCGGTGACCTTCGGGCCTTTCTGGCCATTCCAGCCGCGACACTCGATGAGATAAAGAGCCTGATCGACTGCCTGCCCGACATCTGGGACGTGGACGCCTGCGATCCACGGTTTCTGCCGTTACTATCGGCGATAGTCGGTTGCAGCTTTGACCCGACCCGCGACCCTGACTCGCAGCGCCGGGAGATTCGCGAAGTCGTCGAGCAATACAGGCGCAAGAGCACTATCCCGACGATCCGGCGCGGGCTTATTAACGTAGGGTGGAAGGGAGAGATCGAGGAAACATTCAGGAAAGCTCTTCGGCTCAATAAGCGGTCCATCGCAAACCATGCGAAACTGCCCGGGCGCATTCACAGCCTGGGTGTCTACCGCATCGAATGCCGCAACCTTGTTCCGGGCGTCAGGGATGCGTTGGCGGAGCATCACCCGGCTGGCATGAAAGTCTTCTTCCTTCAGTGGCTGTTTTCGCGTGAATCCATGGAGGATGCTTTTCAGGCGGCACTGCGGAGAACCGTGTCGCTGCACTCAACGGGCCGCATACATGATGTGTTTGTCGTGGGCGGCAGGCTCCTGAACTCTGACTATCGTCTCACTAAGAAGCAGACCACCTGGGCGCACTGGCAGATTACGAGCCAAACGACCCTCACCCAGGGCTTTGAGCGCGCCGGAGTAACCATCAATCGTTGGCACGCCAGGACTCCGAGCTCGAAGCTCAATGGTATTAGCCTGAATGCTCAACGGCTGCTCAATGTCGAGCTTTCCGAGCGGCGACTAGAGTTGACATGCGAGGTCGGTACAACCGAGCCTGACCTGGGGCGAATTGTAATCCGGTTTGCTCGCGAGCATCTGAACCGCTCGAAACTGGCGCATTCGAGCCGGTCATGCCGGATCATCTTTAGGCAGAAGGACTTCCAGTCGGAGGCCCAGGCCAGCATTGACATGGCCACCAATCTTTACAGAGTCACCCGATGGCCGGGTGGATAGGAGAGAATGATGTCAATACATCTATTCAAAGACGCGGAACTGACACAACCGGTCTCCGAGGGAACGCTCGTAAGCCCGGATTCGGACACCTATAACGGCACTGATGGCGAGTCCAAGGACCGCCAGCTCTATCTCGCAAACGAGCAGAGCACGCTGGCGGCTGATATCACCACCAATCAGACCGGTATTACTCTCGCCTCGGCACGATTCGCGAACGGCGACACGCTCATCATCGGCACAGAGCAGATGATAATAACCGCTGGTGGCGGCACAACAAGCCTTACTGTGCAGCGTGGTCAGAATGGCACAGCGAAAGTGGCGCATACGACCGGCGTGGCGGTCTACTCGGCCTTGAGCTACACGACGCTCAAGGTCAGGCCGGTGGACAGCTCCGGCACTGATGAATCGGGCTGGTGCAGGCTCGCGCTGACACAGGCTGGTCTCGATACGGCGACTCCCGGCGCCGAACTCACTTTGGGCGATAAGGCTCATGATGTCACTCTTTCGTTCTGGAGACGGTTCACAGTCCCCGCGGGCACCCCCGTCCAGAACAAGACTGATCTGAAGCTCAGGATAATGGGCACAGAGGCCCCGGTATAGGCAGGAGGGAATCATGGCATATCATTCGACATCCGGCACCGCTACCAATACGGCGGACATGCTTGTAAAGCTCAAGGATTTTCTCGTGACCACCTGCGGCTGGAGTTTGCACGACGATGGCTCCGCCCAGGCGGAGCCTTACTACGTCCTGAAATCCACGGGTGAGTCGGGCAACGAGGATATCTACGTTCAGTTCATAAACGATACCGCCAACCTGGATTGCATCTCGGTCAAAGGCTATCTCTACTGGAACGCCGCCACCCATGCGGGCGTGAAGGGCATTTTCTCCACCGGAAACACACTCATTACCGCTAAGGATTCGGCCAGCTTCCTCTACTGGCTCTATGGCGACCGCGACCACGTGTTCGTTGTCACCAAGATCGTGGCGACCTACTATGCCCATTACAGCGGGATCATCAAGCGGTTCTGGTCGGCTCAGACAGCCATATCTCAGGCGGCGGTAACGGCTGGCAGCAACGTAGTTGTGTCTGTCGATGACGCGTCCTTGCTGACGGTCAACAAGAGCTACATTATAAAGGACGATGCCAACATAGAGCGGGTGCTTGTGACGGCGCGGGATACCGGCTCCACGCCGAACACCGTCACAATATCTGCTTTGGTGAGTGGCTATGCGACGGGCGCAAAGATTGGCGAAGACCCCCAGCCGGTCATCATCGGCAAGAACATCATGCCAGGCAGTTGCTATGGCTTGAACAGATGCAATGGCTACCCAGGGGCTACCGGCCAGACAATGAACTGCGGGGCTGCCAATGGAGGATTCTCCGGCTCCTGCGATCCTGACGCAAGGTACGGCCTGGTCACGATGTTTCCGTGGCTGGTGGCATGCGCCAGCGCGGGCTATGAGGAACTGCGAGGCGAGCTAATAGAGGTCTACTCCATCGGTGTGGGCGCCGGTGACTCGGAGGATGTGATAGACCTCGGAACGAGCACCTACAAGATGTTCAACATATTAACGGCCGGTTGGTGCGCGGTGAAGGAGTAGTAGATGGTTGTTAGACCCGGCAAGAACAAGCCTGTTGTGACGAAGACAAGCATAGTCCTGCCCAGAAACAAAGTGTTCGTGACGGTAGGCAAGGGGATTGCGCTCAAGGGAAAGGTGAAGCGTGGTAGTTCGTAGCGGCAACAAGCAAACCGTGGCAACAAGAACGGGCACGGTCCTGCCTCGAAACCACGCTCTCGGCCCGAGAAATGCTGGCATCGTATGGGAGTTGCTGGGGCCCGACACTACGACACGGTTGGTGAACATCCAGGCCGACACCGCAGTGCAAGTTGCCGGAGTCATAAGCGCGGACATGGACAGCGGCATGCTTGTCTCCAGTGCATTCGAGCGGGCTCTCGATTCATGCCTGACTATCACGCGTGCGACGCAGTTCGAGAACGACGTGGCGGTGCGTGTGAGTGGTCAACTCGGGCTTGAGCATGATGCGTCGCTGCTGATAAGTGTGTCCCTTGTCGCTGATTACGACGCGGCGATAGCCATTGCCAGCACATTCCAGCGGCTTGCCGATGCCCGCGTAGCCGTATCCGGCTCTTGCCAGCGCGAGGCCGACACTGTCTTGACGGTGCGAATCTTGCGCACGGCGGAAGTCGATGTACTGCTGGATATAACGGACGCGGGGCTTGCCAACGCCGACATGCTGCTCACGGTCACAAGGCCAGTGAGCCTCGTCTCGGATATGGAGTTACTGCTACTGCAGCGCCTTACACCCGACATCAATACGGCACAAGTCGTATACGCAGTACTCATAGAGGAGAGTCACCTGATCCAGGTTTGAAAGGAGAAATCATGTCCCTTGGACTCATAACACGAAGCGGCCGGGTGCTCACGGCCCGGCTCCTGAAGGGCGATCCCGTCGACGGGATCACCCACTGCGCCATAGGCGACGGCGATGATACATTCATCGATCCGATGAACCCGCCTGATGTGAATGTGGAGCAGGTGGGGCTTGTGCACGAGCGCGCCAGGAAGCGGTGCTTCAAAATAGCGTTTCTCGCCGAAGACCCCGATGGCGTGCTGGAGGTCAACGGCATTCGATATTCCGAGACCGGCCTCGAGACTCAGATCATTGGGGTGTTCTTTCGATTCGATGAAGCCGAGGCCAACGGAATCACCATCCGCGAGTACGGCTTCTTCGGCGGCAATGTCGAGTATGTCGATGGGCTGGCTTCCGACTACGCCGAGGGTGGCATACACCACCCGGCGACCAATCCGGATGGCCAGGTGCTCAACTCGGGCTATCTCTATGAAGTGAAGAACATCCCGGACTTCAACAAGACCTCCGATACCCGGGTGGAGCTTGTTGGAGTCATCAAAGTATAGGGGTGTAGGGAACAGGTTACAGGGAACAGAGAACAGAAGGGAACACAGGCATGAGCATATCACGAAACACATTCGATCCCACCAAGAACTACAAGCGGGTGCGATACCACCAGGCTCGACTCCGAGCTTAACGAGCTGCAGGACCTGGCAATCTATGAACGAAAGAAGATCGCCGATCTGCTCTTTCGAGAGGGGGCGATCATCGGCGGACTGGTGGTCTCGGTCGCCAACAACGTCCTTACCCTATCGACGGGTGTCGTTTATATGGACGGGCATATTGAGACCGTGCCCGGGGCGGTGCTCACCTATGATCCGGCGAAGACCTCGGGTGTGGATTACGTCTATGTCGAACTATTGAAGTATAATTACGGTCACAACCAGGACGCGGGGCTCATTAACCCCGCTACTGGCGAGCCGACAGCCGAACGGGAGAAGTGGATGCTTTCTCTCAAGGAACGGGATACGACCGGCGAGAGCCTGCCCAACAATGTCACCGAGCGCAAAGTAGTCCCCATCTACAAGTTCGACCGTGCCACGGGCGAGGTGAGTGCGACTGTTCTTGAAAAGTCCAATATCTATCTTCACGACTTCCTGGGCACGCTTCCCGGCAGCAGGATCACGGTTGCATCCATCACCGAGGACCAGCTATCATTCGCCGCCGCCGAGGGTCTGAATTCGCTCCTGCACAACCTGGCTGAACGAACTTATGACCAGGCCGGCAGTTACCTTGTTCGGGGCTTCGACAGCTTCATAGGCACAAGCGATGGAGAGAATGTGGAGGTCATTACCAACGCCGGTCGCGCATACATCCAGGGTTTTCGGCTGCAAAAAGACCTGCCGACCACCACACTTGTCCCCAAGTCAGTCGCCACCAAATCCGTGCGAGGAGAGCAGAAGACCTATGTCACAGGCCAGCGCCGGTATGCCCTGAACTCCACGCCCCTGAAAGAAACGACCCAGGTCGAGGCGATAGTCGAAATAACCTCGAATATCACTCGCGGCTCTGTCGGAGGTGGGGAGGACTTGCTTACCCCGAACCCCGTGGTCGATATCGTGGAAGTTAGTCAGGGTGCAACGGTTTTTGCCGAGGGTGTCGACTGGCAACAGGCAGGCAACTATGTCGATTGGCTGGGCACAGGCAATGAGCCAGCCATAGGTACTACATACACAGTGCGATGGACTTATGTGAAGCAGATGGCCAAGGGCACGGATTACGTCGACGGCGGGTGGTTCGGCCAGCCGGGGTATCCAGCGGCAGGCGAATACTTCTACCTGGTGACGGCAGTCTCGGCATCGGGTGAGACCGAGTATGTAAGCGGTCGCGTGGTTTCTCGTCAGACCGGCGCGGGAGAGACTAACCTCATTACGTGGCGACCCATCAGCGGCGCGACCGCCTACCGCATCTATCGGGGGACGGCTAACACCGGCAGGACCGATTTCGTCAGGCTCATGGAAGTGGCCGCTGGGGTGACATCATACATTGACGATGGTGTCGACCAGACCACGGCGACCAACCCTCCGGCATCGAACACAAGCGGACTCTCAGCACCGACCCCCGAGATTTCTCTTGGAAATGTGAGTATCATCAACTTCGGTCGGACCGGCGTCGGCAGCGACCCGGTCAACGGCTCGAACTGCAGCATCGATTACGACTACTACCTCGGCCGCAGAGACATCATCTGCGCGACCGCCAGGGAACTCAAGCGAATCGAGGGCGCGCCCTCTGACTTTCCGAAGCTCCCGATAGTGCCGGAGGGGAGCCTTGCTCTGTGCGGCGTCGACTGCCCCCCGAACTCAGTCGCCGTGATTGTCAGGAACTTCGGTCTAACAAGGATCACCATGGCCCAAATCCACCAGGTGATGCAGGACGTGGAAGACCTCAAATACAATGACGCCCAGTACCAGATGAACAATGAGCTTCAAAACCGGGACGCCCAGACCAAGAAGGGCATCTACTCCGATGACTTCTCCAACGACGCCCAGTCGGATGTATTCCATAGTGAATGGAGCGCGAGAGTCGATGGTATCCGCAAGTTCGTCGCCCCAGCCCGTGCCGCGACTCCCCGCGTTCTCCAGGTTGATACCGCGCACAGCAGCGCGCTTTTCACAGGCAGCCTTGCACTGCTTCCCGCAACGGAGCGTGTCCTCGTCGAACAGCTCGACTGGTCCGAGGAGAAGAACATCAACCCCTACGCCGTCTTTGATAAACCCCCGGCGGCGGTGGAAGCCACTCCCAATATAGGCCGCAGGGGTCAGACCGGTATCGCCGTCACCGGCTCGAACTTTACCCCCTCCGTGACGAACATCACCATTCGATGCGATGGGATCGTGGTCGCAAGCGATGTCCACGCTGATGCGGCGGGCCGGGTCACGGCGTCGTTCACCATCCCGGATAATGCCCGGAACGGCAACCGCATAGTCGAGATGACTGATGGGACATACTCCGCCCAGGCGATGCTGCAGGTGAACGATCCGCTAATCATCACCCGCGTGGAGCGCACGGAAGTCACCAACACCGTAGTCCAACAGCAGACTATAGTTCAGCAACAGACCATCGTCCAACAGCAAACGATAATAAAGGAAGTCGAGCCTCGCATCGTCCGCGTGGAAGTCGAAAAGATCGTCTGGCGCACGGTGCCCGCTCCGGTTCGGCGCGACCCGCTGGCCCAGACTTTCAGTTTCGAGCAGAACAGGATCATCTCGGCTATAGGGCTTTACTTCACCCGCAAGGATGCAACGGTCCCGGTGACCGTGCAAATACGCGGCGTCACCACCGGACTGCCCAACGAGACTGTGTACGCGGAGAAGGTGATCTCGCCATCCGAAATAGCCCTCAATGCCGAGACCAGGGTCGTCTTCAACGATCCGTTCTATGTTTCAGCCAACAAGAGCTTCGCTGTCGTGATCCTAACCAACTCCACGAACTATCGAGTGAGGGTCGCTTCTCTTGGACAGATGGGGCAAAATGGTGTCATCACCCGCCAGACTTACGCCGCCGGGGTTCTCCTCGAAAGCTCGAACGCCGAGACTTGGACACCGCTGAACGGTTCGGACCTGACCATGCGCATCTATGGCTATGACTTTGCATCGAGTGGAGAGGTCAGATTTCAGCCGATCACCGGTGTGCAGTTCTCGGAACTGAACCTCGACGAGTATTCCGCAATCCCGCAGGGGACAACGATGACCTGGGACTATTCGATGGACGGCGGCATGACCTGGGACGCGATAGTGCCCGCCGAGGAGGAGAGGCTGCCGAACATCGCGTCGCAGGTCGTGCTGCGCGCCAAGTTTGCGAGCGGCTTGGTGAATGACTCTCCGGCCCTCAACTACAAAGATGTGAACCTCATTGGCTATTTGAACAACACCGACGGAACCTACGTCACGCGGGAGAATGAGCTTACTCAGGGGGTGGAGTCCACCAAGGTCTATGCCCAGATGAACATTCCCAGCGGCTGCTCAATAAACTGGTTTGCATCTAATGACGGCGGAGCGACGTGGGAGACGATGACAATCGACACTACCCGCGAGATTGACCAGACCTGGACTGAATACGTCTACCAGCGGACGTTCACTGCCCCGACCGGCAACCGAGTTCGCTACAAGGCTGTCCTCTCCGGCAATAACCTGATCTACCCGCGCATCCACTCCCTGGGTGCGACGCTAAGCTGAGGAGGCGAAAATGATAACCAGGCAAAGCGGCGGGATGACCGAGTTCATCCCGTCGCCATCCGAAAAGAGAGACGGCGTAATCCGAAATCATGTGCTTGACCTGCTTGCGAATCTGGATGAGAGGCTGCGGCGGATCGAGGAAGCGGCCGAATTGCCGACTGAGCTTTCCGATGATTTCCGAGAGACGATGGTCCGCATCCGATCCGAGGAAGTGCACGTTCGGCACCTCAATGAAAGGTTGTTGAGTGCTGGAATCGCTCACGGCGACACCGACAATGTCTGATGTGACTGCCATGCTCATGCCTATGATGCTATAATGATGAGGCAACAAACCTTGAGGGTCGATATCTTGGAATCTGCTTCCGTCACAGCCCCCATATCGCTCAGCCCACATGACGTGCTTCGTGAAGTTTTTGGCTACGCCAGATTTCGGGGGCATCAGGAAGAGATAATAGATCAGGTGATAAGCGGCGGCGATGCATTTGTGCTTATGCCTACCGGTGGAGGCAAGTCGCTGTGCTACCAAATACCGGCAATCATCCGGCCTGGAGTAGGCGTGATTGTTTCGCCGCTTATCGCACTTATGCAGGACCAGGTGCGAGCCATGCACCAGCTCGGTGTGCGCGCGGCTTTTCTCAATTCTACGCTCAGCGTCGAGGATGCGTCGGCTGTGGAAAGGCAGGTGCTTAATGGCGATCTTGACCTTCTCTACATAGCGCCGGAACGGCTCCTGACTGATCGGGCTCTCGCACTTATCGACCGGAGTAACGTGGCGCTATTTGCTATTGATGAGGCTCACTGCGTGAGTCAATGGGGCCACGATTTTCGGGCGGAATACCTGAAGCTGTCCGTTCTTCATGAGCGATATCCGGATATCCCACGAATAGCGCTGACAGCCACGGCGGATGGGCCCACTCGGCGCGAGATAGTGGAGCGTCTGAGCCTTGCCGACGCCACGACATTCGTCACGGGCTTCGACCGCCCCAATATTAGGTATCGCATTGTGTCCAAGAAGGACCCCAAGCAGCAACTGCTTTCGTTCTTGAACTCTGAGCACCCCAATGACTCTGGGATCGTCTACTGCCTCTCGCGGAAGAAGACCGAGGAGACCGCGCGGTGGCTGGTGAAGCACGGTAGGAAGGCTCTGCCGTACCACGCTGGGATGGACGCCCGGGCACGACATCGCAACCAGGAGAGGTTCCTGCGAGATGATAATGTGCTCATCGTGGCCACTATCGCGTTCGGCATGGGCATAGACAAGCCTGATGTTCGGTTTGTTGCCCACCTCGATCTGCCTAAGAGCATTGAGGCTTACTACCAGGAGACCGGGCGCGCCGGTCGAGATGGACTGCCCGCCGATGCGTTCATGACTTATGGACTCGCGGATGTCGTCATGCTGCGGCAATTCATAGACAGGTCCGACGCCGATGAGCAACATAAACTTGTCGAGCGCCGAAAGCTGGATGCGCTCCTGGGATTGTGCGAAACCACCAATTGCAGACGCCAGGTAATGCTCTCTTACTTCGGCGACGATCTCCTCGTTCCCTGTGGGAACTGTGACACCTGCCTGGAGCCGGTCGAGGGTTGGGACGGGACTCGGGTCGCGCAGAAGGCGCTCTACTGCGTTCACCAGACCGGTCAGCGTTTCGGGGCCGTTCACCTGACGGATATTCTCACCGGCAAGAGCACCGAGCGGGTGCGTCAGTTCAGACACGACAGCCTGAGCGCGTTCGGCGGCGGAAGCGAACTGGGTTCCGATGAATGGCCGTCGGTGTTCCGGCAGCTTGTCGCGATGGGTCTTCTTGCCGTGGATATGGAGCATTATGGCGCTCTCAAACTGACCGCTGATTACCACGAGGTAATGCAGGGCTATCGCCAAGTGCGTCTGCGCAAGGATCCGAAACCCGAAAAGAAGAGCGCGATCAAAGGCAAGAAATCCACAAAGACCGCCGCGACCATCGCACCGGAAGACAATCCTCTCTTCGAGGCGCTCCGCGAGCTTCGCCTTGGACTATCAAAGGAAGCGGATGTCCCACCGTTCGTGATCTTTCATGACAGCACCATGCGAGAGATGGCGCGTGTCCGCCCGACAACGATTGTCGAGTTCGCCGAGATATCCGGAGTAGGCAAGCACAAACTGGAGCGCCACGGGGAAGCGTTCGTGAGCGCGATCCGCCAATTCCGCCAGGACAAATAAGCCACACTACTCTCCAGGCTGCCCGGTCGGCAGCTACTCGTAACGCTCATCAAGTCCTTTCCAGTCCATCCACGTGACATTGCCAGATTCGCTCGTTTGACTGCGATTCACTTGACATCCAAGCTCGGTTCGAGGCATGAATGTGTTGCGAGTAGAACAGATGTTCTGTTTAGCAAATTAGCGGAGGTAATGCCGAGTGAAACTGCAGGAAATCAAACTGGGCGTGGAGATCGAAACCGTTCAAAGAGATCGAGGCACGGTGGCACATGCGATCCAGTCGGTAGTCGGCGGTGAGGTCGTTCACGTTGGCGGCACATGCGATGCCTGGGAAATTCGAGACAGCAAGAACAGACTGTGGATGGTCGTCGTGGATGCCTCCCTCACGAGCGTCCCGGCCAACTTGAGGGCTGAGGTGGTGTCGCCAATTCTGGGACATGATGAGATTTGTGAAATTCAGGAAGTGGTGAGAGCCGTACGAAAGTGTGGAGCGACCACTGACCAGTGTACCGGCATCCACGTACATGTTTCACATCCGGACATCACTCCCAAAGCGCTCGCGAACCTCGCCAAGCTGATCTACAAGCAGCAGGATATCATCTACCCGGCCCTTGGGGTGAATCGACATCGGATGGAGCGATACTGCAAGCCGATTGACCCCATATTCATCGAGCGGATTACCAAGAACCCCCCGAATTCATTCAAGCAGCTCAACATCCAGTGGTACGGCCGATACGTCGAGCATCCCCAGCGGTACAGTTCAACGCGCTACTCGATTTTGAACTTAAACGGCTACTTTCTGAGGTCCGCCGTCGAGCTTAGGGCGTACTCCGGCTGCCTCCACGCTGGTCGTGTTAAAGCCGCGATTTTATTCAGCATGGCGCTGTTGACAAGGGCGATGAACTGCCGAGGCGCATCGGCAAGGAAACGTGAGTATGATCCGGCCTCGGCTCGTTACGATATGCGGGTTTTCCTGATATCGGCGCTCAAAATGAATGGACCAACCTTTAAGACAGCCAGGGCGCACTTGTTAGCGAATCTGCCGGGAGACTCGGCATTCAAGCATGGTCGAAAGTCCTGCAAAGAGCCTACCAGTGAGAGCCAAGCGGCTGCGGAGGTGGGAAATGGAGCGCACTAATCCGATCCCCATTCCCGATGAAGTGCTGCGAGGAATCGAGGCCGTCCGTGCCTCCGGCAAGACCAACATGCTCGACGTGCCGGTGGTGAAGAGACTGGCCCGAGAGATGGGATACCCCGAGGCCGCCGATTGGATTGACGAGTGCCTGGTCTTTTACTGTGCCGGATTGTTCCACGGTTTCGCGCCGATAGACGAAGGAGGTGAGGCTTAGTGTGTGGACTGCTTATGCGAAGCTTCGCATAACTTGGCTTATGTTGAGTAAGTAGTTATGTGAAGTTGAGTAAGTCATCGAGCACCTTCGCGCCGGAGGTGCCGCATCTGACTTGTCATAATTCACCGCCTTCGAACCATCCTCTCTGCCTGCCTTGTTCACTG